>JAABUP010001030.1_pt1 | contig 59806 bp, 51 predicted proteins | sample 5559201 | NCBI WGS metagenome assembly JAABUP01 (sample SAMN10711887, study PRJNA513373) | rock metagenome | isolation source: Antarctica rocks | place: Antarctica | reverse complement strand
CGCGCCGCAAGTCGCTCGCCGCCCGGCTGGGGGTGCCCGGCGCGGCCCACCCGCAGGCCCCGCCCGGGTGGATGGCCGAGGCGATGGATGCATTGGAACGACGGGCAGCGTGGGCCCGGCTCGGGATCTGACCCTCGGCGGCGGGTGCTCAGGATGAGCGAGCACACCGCTGCCGGCCCGGCGGGCGAGCCGGCCAGGCTGTCGGTGCTGGCCGTGGACGACGAGCCGCCAGCCCTCGACGAACTCGCCTACCTGCTGCGGGCGGACCGGCGAGTGGGTGAAGTGCGCACGGCGGCCGACGCCACGACCGCGCTGCGCCTGTTGCACCACACCGAGGAACCCGCGGTGGACGTGGTGTTCCTCGACATCCGGATGCCCGGCCTCGACGGGTTGGAACTGGCCAGGGTGCTCGCCGCGTTCGCCGACCCACCTGCGGTGGTGTTCGTCACCGCGCACGACGACCGTGCGGTGGAGGCCTACGACATCGGAGCGGTGGACTACCTGCTCAAGCCGCTACGAGCCGAGCGGTTGGCGGAGTCGTTGCGGCGGATCCAACGGCTGCGCGCGGCCGGTACACCCGCGGAGGCGGCCTCGGAGGATGTGATCCCCGTCGAGCTCGGTGGCACCACCACCCTTGTCCCGCGCTCGGCGGTGCGCTGGGTAGAGGCGCAGGGTGACTACGCTCGGCTACACACCTTGACCGCCGGCCACCTGGTCCGCATCCCCCTGTCGGTGCTCGCCGAGCGCTGGCGCGACGTCGGTTTCGTCCGGGTGCACCGCTCCTACCTGGTGGCTCTGCCGTTGGTGACCGAACTGCGCATGGTGGGCAGCGGGTATGTCGTGCGGCTGGGTTCACCTGGTGCGCCCGGTGCGGTGGAGCTCCCGGTCAGCCGGCGCCACACCCGGGAGCTGAAGGACACGCTGGTACGCACCGTGAAGCAGAGCTGGGCCGCCCGGTGACCCATCCGGTGCAACGGCCCCGTCGGGTTCGCGTGGTGTTGGCCGAGCGCCGCGGGTCGCGCCCACTGGTGCGCACCCGGGCCGAGGTGGAGGAGCAGACCGAGGTGGGTGAGGTGATGTTGCACGGCCTGGTCCGTGCCCAGCTGGGGCTGTCGCTGCGCTTGGCCGCTCTGGTGGTGGTGCTGCTGGGCGTACTGCCGCTGCTCTTCGCTGCAGTGCCCGCCCTGGGTGCGGTCGGTGTGCTGGGGGTGCGGTTGCCCTGGCTGCTGCTCGGGGTGCTCGCCTATCCGTTCTTGTGGGCGGTGGGGTGGGCACATACTCGCCTCGCCGAGCGCACCGAGCAGGATTTCCTCGACCTCCTCGAGGACTGAGGGTGCGCACCCAACCCCTCACCCTGGTAGCCATCGCCTTGGTCGCTGTGCTCACCGTGGCGCTGGGTGCCTACGGGGTGCGGATGGCGCGGACCACGTCGGATTTCCTGGTCGCCTCGCGCAGCGTCGGGCCGCGGACCAACGCCGCGGCCATTTCCGGGGAGTACCTGTCGGCGGCGTCGTTTCTCGGGGTCGCGGGTTTGGTCGCCAAGTACGGTGCCGACGCGCTGTGGTATCCAGTCGGGTTCACCGCGGGGTACCTGGCGTTGCTGCTGTTCGTCGCCGCCCCGTTGCGCCGCTCGGGGGCCTACACCATTCCCGATTTCGCGGAGTTCCGGCTCGACTCTGCCCGGTTGCGCCGGTTGGCAACCCTGGTGGTGGTGCTGATCGGGTGGTTGTACCTGGTCCCGCAGCTGCAGGGCGCGGGCCTGACGCTGGGCACCCTTACCGGTGCGCCCAGCTGGGTCGGGGCGGTGGCGGTGGGGGCGGTGGTGGTGGCCAATGTCGCCGGGGGTGGCATGCGTTCGATCACCTTCGTCCAGGCATTCCAATACTGGCTCAAGCTGACCGCCATCGGGGTGCCCGCGCTGGTCCTGGTGCTGCACTTCGCCGGAAACCCGCGGCCGGTCGGGCAGCCGGTCCCGCCCACGGTCAGCGCTGCGACGACCATTTCGGTGACTACCGACGTCCTGCTCGAGGTTGCCCGCCCGTTGGTGCTGGCGGTAGATGGGCAGCGCACCGTCTTTGCCCCTGGGCAGCACGAGGTTGCGGCGGGCACGGCGCTCACCTTGGCGGCGGGCTCGGATGTTCCGGTGGTCGCCGGTGTGCCCAGCACCAACGCCCGGTGGTTGCTGCCCTCGGGTGGGCTAGGGGGTGACCACCCGCTGTTCGAGACGTACTCGTTGATGCTGGCCACCTTCCTCGGGACGATGGGCCTGCCGCACGTGCTGGTTCGCTTCTACACCAACTCCGATGGCCGGGCGGCGCGGCTGACGACGCTGGTGGTGCTGAGTCTGCTCGGGGTGTTCTACCTGTTCCCCACGGTGCTGGGGGTTCTCGCGCGGCTGTACGTGCCGCAGCTGCTGGTCACGGGCACCACCGACGCCGCCGTGCTGCTGTTGCCCGGGGCGATGCTCAGCGGCCTGAGCGGCCAGCTGCTGGCTGCGCTGGTGGCGGCAGGTGCGGTGGCCGCGTTCCTGTCCACGTCCTCCGGTCTGGTGGTCAGCGTCGCGGGTGTGCTGTCCACCGACGTGCTGCGGGGTCGGGTCCGCGATTTCCGGTTGGCTGCGCTGCTGGCCGGGGTGGTGCCCGTGCTGCTGACGTTGGCCCTGGTGCGGCTGGACGTGTCGCAGACCGTAGGCCTGGCCTTCGCGGTGGCGGCGTCGACGTTCTGTCCGCTGCTGGTGCTGGGTATCTGGTGGCGGGGACTGACTGCGGTTGGTGCGGCCGCGGGGCTCGTGGTGGGCGGGGTGCTGGCGGTGACGGCGGTGGTGGTCTCGGCCCTAGAAGCCCAGCAACAGGGCTGGGTAGGTTCGCTGGTCAGCCAACCGGCGGCGGCCAGTGTGCCCGCTGCATTCGCGGTGATGGTGGGGGTCAGTCTGGTGACCAGCAATCGGATCCCCGGCGACGTCGGGCGTCGCTTGTTGCGCATGCACGCCCCGGAGCGGCTCGGCATGGGGGTGGACCGCGACGTCGAACGCTGGGGGTGAGCCCGGCTGCGCACTGCCGAGGTCGCAAATAGCCCGCTATTCGCGGTGGGGAGGCGCTCGAGGCCGCAGATAGCCCGCTATTTGCCAGTGCGCAGCAGGAGGAGTCGGGTGTGACGGCGGCCACTCGTCGCTCGGCGCCGACCGTTCGCCGCTGCCCAGCGCAATCCGGCGACGGGCCACCCCGGCCACGGCGTCGCAGGCGGCAAACATCCCTACGGTGATCGGAATTGCACCCGGGCGTTCGTCGGGGTCCAGGTCCGACACAGGAGGTCACGTGAGCACGATCGACGCGAGGCAGGGGGCCGGTTCCGGCCCAGGCAGGCGGGCCCCGGACGCCCAGGCGTTCATCGACATGCAGGCCACCCCGGAGTTTCAAGACCTGCGGAGCCGGCTGCGCAAATTTGTCTTCCCCATGACCGCCTTCTTCCTCGCCTGGTACCTGCTGTACGTGGTGCTCGCGGCGTACGCGCCGGCCTTCATGGGCACCCGTCTGGCCGGCAGCAATATCACCGTCGGCCTGGTGTTCGGCCTGTGGCAGTTCGTGTCCACGTTCGTCATCGCCGGGGTGTACGTGCGATTCGCCAACCGCGACCTCGACCCGCGGTCCAGCGCGATCCGCGAGCAAATGGAGGGTCAGGTTCGATGAATTCCACCACCATCGTCCTCGCGCAGAGCGCCCAGGTCGGCAATCGGTACGTCAATATCGCGATCTTCATCGGGTTCGTCGCTATCACCCTGGCGGTGGTGCTGCGGGCCAGTCGCAACAACAAGACAGCATCGGACTTCTTCACCGCCGGCGGCGGCTTCTCCGGGCCGCAGAACGGCGTCGCCATCGCCGGTGACTATCTCTCGGCCGCAAGCTTCCTCGGCATCGCCGGCGCCATCGCGGTCTACGGCTACGACGGCTTCCTCTACTCCATAGGCTTCCTCGTAGCCTGGCTGGTGGCGCTGCTGTTGGTGGCCGAGCTGCTGCGCAACACCGGGCGTTTCACCATGGCCGACGTACTGAGCTTCCGGTTGCGGCAGAAGCCGGTGCGCACCGCGGCCGCTACCGCGACGTTGGCGGTGTCGCTGTTCTACCTGCTGGCGCAGATGGCCGGGGCCGGCGGCCTGGTGGCCCTGCTGCTGGACATCAAGGGCCGCACCGGGCAGTCCATCGTCATCGCCGTCGTCGGCGTCATCATGATCGTCTACGTGCTGGTCGGCGGTATGAAGGGGACCACGTGGGTACAGATCATCAAGGCGGTGCTGCTCATCACCGGTGCGGCCGTGATGACCGGGTTGGTGCTGGTGAAGTACGGGTTCAACCTGTCCGGGCTGCTGGGGGAGGCGCAGAAGGTTGCCGGCAAGACCGATGTGTTGTCCCCTGGTGCCCAATACGGGGCTTCCAACACCACCAAGCTGAACTTCCTGTCCCTGGCCCTGGCCCTGGTCCTGGGCACCGCGGGCCTGCCGCACGTGCTGATGCGCTTCTATACGGTGCCCACCGCGAAGGAGGCGCGCCGCTCGGTGACCTGGGCGATCGGGCTGATCGGGCTGTTCTACCTGTTCACCCTCGTCCTGGGCTACGGCGCGGCGGCATTGGTGGGTTCCAAGCAGATCCTGGCCGCACCGGGCGGGGTGAACTCGGCCGCACCGCTGCTGGCCTTCCAACTCGGCGGGACCATCCTGCTGGGCGTCATCGCCGCTGTCGCATTCGCCACCATCCTGGCCGTGGTGGCCGGGCTGACGATCACCGCGTCGGCATCCTTCGCCCACGACATCTACGCCAGTGTCATCAAGGACGGCAACGTCGATGAGGACAAGCAGGTCCGGGTGTCGCGGATCGCCGCAGTGGTCATCGGGCTCGTGGCGATCGTGCTCGGCATTTTGGCCAATGGTCAGAACATTGCCTTCCTGGTAGCCCTGGCGTTCGCGGTCGCGGCCTCGGCCAATCTGCCGACGATCATCTACTCGCTGTTCTGGAGGCGGTTCAACACCTCGGGGGCCGTCTGGAGTATCTACGGAGGCCTGGCGACCACGCTGCTGCTGATCGTCTTCTCCCCGGCGGTGTCGGGCAACAAGACGGCGATGATCCCCAGCATGAACTTTGCCTATTTCCCGCTGGCCAACCCGGGGATCATCTCGATTCCGGCGGGATTCCTGCTTGGCTACCTGGGCACCGTGCTGAGTAAGGACCGGGGGAACGCGGCCAAGAACGCCGAGATGGAGGTGCGCTCGCTGACCGGGGTGGGAGTGGAGAAGGTGCTCACGCACTGACCGAGGCCGCGCTGGCAGGGACGAGTCCGTGGCAGCATGGCGACCGTGACCGCTCCCGTCCAGCGCTGCCAGCGGTGCGGTGTCGAGACGGCGGTGCACACCCGCCCGATGCCGTGGTGCCCGCGCTGCGGCGGGGTACTCACGGCGCCGGCGGCGCCCGGGCCGTGGACCACTCGGTGGGTGGCGCACCCCCCGCCGGGTGCACTCCCGCCGCAGACTGCCCCGCCACCGCAACCAGGGCCCACCCCCACCTACGGCGGGGTGCCACAATGGGGATTGCCCGCCCGGGCCTGGAAGCACCCGCTGGAGCTGGTGGCCGCCGCCGAACCGAACCCGCTGCAGCGGGCGGTCCGGCTCGCCGGCCTGGCACGGCTGCCGGTGTTCGGCACCGCCGTCGCCGCCAGTTTCGCCGCTGTCGCGGAGGCTTGGCGCTACGGGCTCGTGGTTCGCGGCCGCACCGAGTTGCTCAGCGCCAAGACGGTGGCCATCTCCGACGCCCTGGTGGTGGCTACCGGGGTACTCACCCCCGTGCTCGCGGTGCTCTCCGCTGTCTTGGCGGCGGGCTTCTTGGTGCGGGCCAGGCAGGCCGCTCATGCTGCGCGCGGGACGACCGACACCCGCACGGTAAAGGGCGTGCTGGTGGGGGCGCTGTTCCCGGTGCTCAACCTGGGCCAAGCCGGGGTGCTGCTCACCGAACTCGAACGCGCCCTGCCCAGCGACGACCGTGCCCGGCGGCCTAGCCCGTCGTTGCTGGTGCGCTGGTGGTGGACGGGGTGGGTCGCGAGCGCGGGGTTGGCGGTGCTGACTTGGGTATGGCGTCGACAGGGCACCGTACAGGCGCAGGCCGACGCGATCGTGCTGGCCGGCGCGGCGGACCTGGCGGTGGTGGTCACAGCAGTGCTGACGCTGCTCGTCCTGCGGCGGTGCACCGAGGCCTTGGCCGGAACCGCCCGGGTACCCCGGCGCCGCTGGGTGGCGTCGGTCTCAGCAACCGCACCGACGCGCGGTGCGCCTGGCACGATGGTGCGGTGACTCCTGGCGGCGCGGAGCGCGCCCAGCGTCGTGGTGGCGCGGAGCGCGCCCAATGCCACGGCGGCGGGGAGAGCCCCGAACTTCCCCTGGTGGTGGCGCACCGGGGTGCGTCGGCGGAACAACCCGAGCACACCCTGGCCGCCTATGAGCTGGCGCTGCGGCACGGAGCCGACGCGCTGGAATGCGACGTCCGGCTGACCCGCGACGGGCACCTGGTGTGCGTGCACGACCGCCGGGTCGACCGCACCTCCACCGGCCGAGGTGTGGTCAGCGGGATGACCCTGCAGGGCCTGGGCCGACTGGACTTCGGCAGTTGGCACGACCCGTTTCCGGCCACTGCCGACGAACTCATCGACCCGTACGAGCGGGGAGAGGACCCGTCGGCCGAGCAGCCGGCAACCCCGGCCGGGCTGCTCACCCTGAGCGCACTGCTGGAACTGGTGGTGGCCCACGGCGGCGGTGCCCGGCTGTTCGCCGAGACCAAGCACCCGGTGCGCTACGGCGGGCTGGTGGAGGCCAAACTAGTGGCTGAGCTGCACCGTTTCGGCCTGGCCCGCCCGCGCACCGCCGACGCGGCCAGGGTGGTGATGATGAGCTTTTCCGCGCGTGCGGTGTGGCGGGTGCGACGCTCCGCGCCGCGCGTGCCCACAGTGCTGCTGGGCCGCAACTGCGCGGCACTAGCCGGGGTGCCCGGCACCACCGCCGGGGCCACGGCGATCGGCCCCAGCATCGCCGCACTGCGCGCTGACCCGGAGTTGGTTGCCCGAGCCAGCGCGCAGGGCCGTGACACGTATACCTGGACGGTGGACACGCCAGGCGACGCCGCCGTGTGCCGGGAGCTGGGGGTGCGCTGGGTGGCCACCAACCACCCGCGGAGCATGCGCGGGTGGCTGAGCGCCGCCTGAGGGGGCGTAAGTTGGCTGCCCGTGGCACAGCGACGCGGACGCAAGGCCGGACCCCGGCCGGGCGGAGCGCGACCCCCGCGTCGAGCGCGCACCCCCGCGGCAGAGCAAGTCGGCCGCCCGTTCGCCGGTTTGGCCGCCGAGTGCGACCTGGTGGCGTTGCGGGAGTTCGTGTCCTCGGCCACCGCCATGCTCAGCCTGACCGAACCCGGCCGCCCGGTGTTGCTGGCGACCGTGCTCCCGATGGCGTCGGCCGCCCTGATCCGCGAGGGCAGCGACGGCGGCGAGGGTGGCGACAGCGACGAGGTGGGCATGGTGGGCCTGCAGGTGCAGCAGGTCCCCTCGGTCGATCTCAGCAGCGACGTCGGTGCGACGGTGGCCTGGTCGCGCACGGCAGCGGCCGGGACGTCGCTGGACGTGGTGACCGCAGCCATGGACGGTCCACGGTTGCAGGACCTACTCGTCGCGGACGCGCACCTCGACATCACCGTGCACCAGGATTTCGGCTGGTGGATTCCCGGGACCGAACCCCCCGTCGGGGAGGTGGCGGCGAGCCTGGAGCGGGCGAACGCCGCCGTCATGCCCACCGACCTGGTGCGGGCCGACGGGGTCCGCAGCGCCTGGTGGGTTGACACCGGGGACAAGGCCCACCTGCGCTGGGTGCGCCCGGAGGACGAGGACGACCTGATGCTGGCGCTGGCCAGGGTGCACGCCGCTGGGGCACTCACCCTCGGCGAGGGCTCCCGCTTCGCCGGTTCGTTCCGCGCACACGGGCTGCTGGTGCCGGTGTTCGACCTCGACCGCGACCGGCACGCCCAGGAATGGGCAGCGGCCACGGCGTCGCTGGGCGCGGCCCTGGACGAGGCACTCACAGTGGACGGCCCGCTGACCCCGCCGCAGCGACGCTCCCGGGACGGACTGCGGGCCCGGCAAGTCACGCTTCGGGCGTAAGCGGGCGCGCGGTTAGGCGCCGCACACCCCTCACGAGCATCACCCCCGCGCGGGCATGGTCCTGCCCGGGGTCGCGAGTGCCTTCGCGGTGTTCTTGCTGCGGCAGGCGTTCATGGCGGTGCCCAGTGAGTATTGGGAGGCCGCGCGCATGGACGGAGCGTCGCACTGGACGTTCCTGTGGCGGATTCTGCTGCCGATGACCAGGCCGGTGGTGCTCACCGTCGTGCTGTTCGGCCTGCTCGGGCGGTGGAACGAGCTGCTGTGGCCGCTCATCGTCACCCAGACCGAATCGATCCGCCCCGTCCAGGTTGGGCTGATCGCCTTCTCCGGCGACGAAGGCTCCCTGCCGCACCTGTTGATGGCCGCCACCACGTTCGTCGCCCTGCCCGGAATCGTCGTCTTCCTCTTCGTCCAGCGCCGGTTCATCGAGGGACTCGTGTCCTTCGGTGTGAAGGGCTGACCTGCCAACCCGCTCGTTTCGTCCACCAGACCGGAGCTGAGATCCCATGACCCGATCCGTCAAGACCATCCTGTCGGCGTTCTCCCTTGTCCTTGCGTTGATCATCTCGGCCTGCGGGACCACCGGAGGCGGTGCCGCCGCCACGTCCACCGACACCGCATCCGTCGACTCCATTCAGGTCGCCCGCGGAACGCAGGTCACCTTCTGGCACATCCAGGCCACGATCTACGGTGACGCGATCGCCGAGATGGTGAAGCAGTTCAACGAGACGAACGAGTGGGGCATCGTCGTTAACCAGTCCTACAAGGGCTCCTATCAGGAGCTCAACCAGGCTGTGCGGGCGGCGTTGACCGGTGGTGGCTCGCCCAACGTCACCATGGCGTATGAGAACGACACGCTGCAGTACGTGAACGCCGGGGAGATCGTGACCCTGGACCCCTACCTCGCGAGCAAGAACTACGGCGTCACGGATGCGCAGCTGGGCGACATGTTCCCCGGGGTGCTGGCTCGCCAGCGGGTCGCCGCCTACGACGGGAAGACGCTGTCCTGGCCGCACGGCAACTCCGCACAGGGTCTGTACTACAATTCCGACTTGTTCGCCAAGGCGGGTATCACCGCGCCACCCGCCACCTGGGAGGAGTTCCTGGCCCAGGCGAGGAAGATGAAGAGCGCGACCGGCGTCGGGTACACCGCGATGGGCACCGCCAAGAATTCCTACTACTACAACATCCTGCGGTCCAAGGGGATCACACCGTTCGACCCCGCGGCGAAGACCACCCAGTTCGGCTCCGCGGAGTCGGTCAAGACCCTGGAACTGCTGGCGCAGCTGTACTCCGAGGGGTTGGCATACACCGCCAAGGACACCGAGCAGGAGTTCACCAATCAGCGCGCCGCCACCGAGATCGGCACCACGGCCCGCTCGGTGACCAAGCTAAACCAGGTGGGTGACCAGTTTAAGTGGACCCTGGCCCTCACCCCGCAAGACACCGCGAAACAGGTCACCCAGCTCTACGGCGGCAACAACGTGATCTTGGATTCCCGCGACCCCCAGCAGAACCTGGCCGCGTGGCTGTTCATGCGCTGGTTCGCCAGCACCGAGGCGCAGGCTATCTACGCCGCCCGCACCGGTTACTCCCCGGCGGTGAAGAGCTCACTGGACACCCCGCTGCTCAGCGCCGACTACCGGAAGAACCCGCAGAAGGCGGACGTGTTCAAGGACGTCTTCCCGGCCGCCTCGATCCTGCCTCCCACCCCCGCCGGAAACGGCATCGACGACATGGTGTCCAAGACGGTGGAGGAGGTCGTGCTCGGCCGGCTCTCACCCAAGGAGGCCGCGAAGCGGATGGACACCCAGGGCGCCAGCCTGCTCGCCCAGTAGTGACCACACAGGCGACGGCGCCCGCCGCAGCTGCGGGGTTGGACTGGATCGAGGACATCAAGGTCGTGCTGTTCGATCTGGACGGGACGTTGCACGAGGATCCGCGGGCCGGTGACCTCTACACAGCCGCGTTGGACGAGGCGCTGCCCGCGACCGGCGGAGTCGACTTGGGTGCCGAGGTCGACGCCGTCGTGTCCGGGCACCACCCTGCGGTGCGCCCGGGACATTTCGTGCAACCGGGGGCCGGCGTGGTGGTCGCCGCCCCGGAGTGGGTCGCGCAGACCGCGACCGATTGGCAGGGCCGCCCAGTGGGGATCCCCGCCGAACTCGCCGGACCGATCCGCCACGACGGGCGGCTGCGCTACCTGGGTGACCGTTGGCAGATCATCGGTGCACTCGCGGCCCGGCGGGGCGCCGGGGAATCGGACACCCGGGTCGCCTTCACCCGTGCACGCGAGTTCGTCAACGACCCGTCCACCGATCTGCGACGGTTCGACTGCGTGGACGGCCTGCTGGCCCGGTTGGCTGCTGGCCGCCATCTGCTGCTGGCCACGAACACCCCGCAGGAGTTGGGCTTGCCGCTGGTGACACGGCTCGACCTGAGCCCACCGTTCGCCATGGTCCGCTACCACGCGCGCAAGCCGGCGGGCTGCGCAGAGCTGATCGCCGAGTCCCGCCGGCGGTGGGGCGTCGCCCACCACGAGGTGCTGGTGGTGGGTGACAACCTGTGGAACGACCTGCTCCCACCCGCACAGCTTGGCTGCCGAACCGTGCACATCGACCCGCTGGCCACCGACCCCACCGGGCGCTGGTCCAGCGCCCGGTACCCCGACCTCGCCGTGTTCGCCGAAGCCTTGGAAAGGCGTTGCTGATGCCCAATGATGTCGAACCGTCGCTGACCTTCGTTAAGGGGCTGAACACTATTGGCGGGGTGCAGATCCTCGCCCGGGCCGCCACGTCCGCGGTGTGCTTCGACTTCGGTGCCACGCCGAATCCGGCAGGGGCACTGTTCTCCCGGTACAGCCCCGCCCCGCCGACGGGGGTCCTCGCTGCGCACCTGCGCGCGGGGATGGCACCGTTGGTGGAGGGCCTGTACGACCCCGCGCAACTGACGGGCGGCAGTGTCGGCGCGGTGTGCGCACCGCTACGCGGTGACGGGCAGCTGCTCGGTGCGGTGCCGCTGATCGACGACATCGACACCCTCGGCGTGTTCGTCAGCCACATCCACAACGATCACTGCGGTCTGCTGCCGTTCGTCGCGCCCGACGTACCGGTTATCATGAGCGCCGACGGTGCCGCGCTGCACGCCGGGCTGGTGGACATCGGCGAGCTGGCTGCAACGCCCGCCCACATCCACGGCCTCCTCGACGGGGCCCGCACCCGGGTCGGTGACCTGGAGTTCGAACTGGCCGGGGTCGACCACGACATCCCCGGTGCCGCCGGGTTCATCATGGCGGTGGGTGATCGCCGGATCGCCTGGACCGGGGACTGGCGCGCCCACGGCCATGCCCCGGAACGGATGGTGGCGTTCGCGGAACGCGCGGTGGGTGCGGACGTGCTCATCACCGAGGGCACCACGCTGCGGCCTGACGCCAGCCCGACCCGCCCGTTGTCCGAGGCCGAGTTGGCGCAGCGGGTGGATCACCTGCTCACCGGGACGGACGGGCTCGCCCTCATCACGCCGTACCCGCGCAACCTGGAGCGCCTCGCCGCCCTGCGAGACATCGCCGCGGCCCACGGCCGCACGCTGGTGCTGCGGGCAGACACCATCTCGGGGTGGCGCTCGGCTGCGCGCCACGGCCTCACCAGTCCTGACCCGGACGACGTGACGAAGCCGGTCGCAGTGCTCGACGACGGAGCCTACGACGGTCCGGGCATGGCGGTGGGCATCGAGGAGGTGCGCCGTCAACGCGACGGGTTCCTGGTCGAACTCCAGGTCCCGGATCGGTGGATGGCTCTCGCGATGGGGGTCGGCCCCGGTGACCTGCTGGTGCACTGCAACGGTGAGCCGCTGGGGCCCTGGGCGGCGGCGGAGTGGACGTCGCTGACCGCCTGGGTGACCGCGCTGGGCCTGGACTTCGTGTGGCTGGACTCTGGCGGGCACGCAACCCCCGACGACCTCGCCTGGCTGGTAGGTGCGGTGCGTCCCCGCGCGGTGGTGGCCGTGCACAGCGCGCACCCCGAGCTGTTCCCGCGCACGGATGTGCCCCTGGTGCTCCCACGCAGCGGGCAGGTGATGGCGCTGGAGCGGCCGACGCACAGTGCCCGCGGCGCGCGCGGCGCGGATCCGGTGAGGGCCGCGCTGGGCAGGCTTACCCCGAGTTGATCAGGTCCGCGGGCAACTGTTGGTCGGCGCCGAGCGCCCCGAACAACTGTCTGGCCCGCGGGGTGTCCCAGGTGACGACCGACCCGGCGCCGGCCACTGTGGGGGTCCCGCTGATCGGCACCGTGGTGGTGACCAGGTTGGCCCGGGTGGCCTGCGCCAGGCCGACCAGGTTCCACACGTGGTCCCCGGAGTCCACGGTCAGCGAGCCAACCCCGTTGGATGCCAGCGGTATCAGCCGCAACGGGTTGAGCAGGGTCGTGGGGCTGGCGACCTTGGTCAACAGCGCGGTGAGGAACTCCCGCTGGTTCTGGATGCGGGTGAGGTCCTGGTTGGCGTAGAGGTGCCGGCTGCGAACGAAGCCCAACGCCTGCGGGCCGGTGAGGTTCTGGCAGCCCGGTTGCAGGTCGATCCCCGCAGCCGGGTCGTTCAGCGCCTGCTTGACGCAGATGTTCACCCCGCCGACCGCGTCCACCACCCCGGCGAACCCGCCGAAACCCACCTCGGCGTAGTGCTGGATGCGCAGGCCGGTGGCCCGTTCCACCGTCTGCACCAGTAGCGGGGCACCGCCGATGGAGAAGGCGGCATTCACCTTTTCCTTGCCGTTGCCCGGGATCTCCAGATACGAGTCGCGGGGGATGCTGATCAGCGTTGCCGCTCCGCTGGCCGGCTTGTGCAGCACCATGATCGTGTCGGTGCGGGTGCCCGCGGAATTGCCGGTGGCCAGCGTCGCCTGTTGGGCGGCGCTCAGCCCCGCCCGGCTGTCGGAGCCGACCAGCAACCAGTTGGTGCCCGCCGTCGCCGCTGGCCGACCCGGGTAGTCGGCGAGCGCCGCGGTGCGGTTGAGCCGGGAGTCCAGGTAGGCGGTGAAACCACCGACCAGGACGAGTAATACCAGCGCCACGATCCCCAGGCGTCGTCGCCACGGATGCCGGCGGCGCGGGCGGGGCGGGGACTGGGTGGTCGGCGGCGGGCCGCCACGGCGCGCCGGACCGGCCCGACCGCGGTAGGCGCGCTCTGCTCCGGGCGGGCCGCCCCGGTAGGGCTGGGGGGTCTGGGTGGGGGCGTACTGCGTGCGGTCGGGTCCGTTGCGGTCCCACTGCGCGCCGGGGGGACGCGGTTCGCGGCGGGTCTGGGAGCTGAGCGGATCGACCTGTGACCAGGCCCGGGGGCGTTGGGGGTCAGCCCGCGGTAACGCCCGGGTCGGGTCGGGTTCGCCCCGCCCTGACCCGCTGTTCGGTCGGCGCCCGCCGTTCCATCCCTCAGCCACGTGTTCCGACGATACGCAGTAATGCCGGGTTGGCCGCCGTGGACACCCGGCTCAGTGGACACCCGGCTCAGTGGACACCCGGCTCAGTGGACATCCGGCTCAGTCCAGCGGCGCCCGGGAGACGGGGCAGGACATGCACCGCGGCCCGCCCCGCCCCGACCCCAGCTCGGAACCGGTGATGGCCAGCACCTCGATGCCCGCAGCCGCAAGCCGGGCATTGGTCTCCACGTTGCGCTCGTAGGCCACCACCACCCCGGGTGCGACCGCGAGGGTGTTGTTGCCATCGTCCCACTGCTCCCGTTCGGCGGTGACCGGGTCCAGGCCGGTGTCGATCACCCGCAGGCGGTCGATGCCCATCGCGGCAGCCGCAGCCTCGACGAACGGGGCCGGACCGTCCACCGTGACGTGGTCACCGTCAGCCCGTATGGTGAACGCCGACAGCGTGTTCTGGATGGCCGGATACATCACCACGGCGTCGCGGTCGACCATGGTGCACACGGTGTCCAGGTGCATCGAGGCACGCTGCTGGGCGATCGGCACGGCCAGCACGGTGTGCGCGAGGCCGTCGGCGAACGCACTGCGGGCGAAGGACTCCGCACCGGCCGGGGTGGTGCGTTCGCCGACCCCGATGGCCAGCACCCCGGGGGCCAGCAGCAGCACGTCACCGCCCTCCAGCGGCGCCGAGGCGTGCCCGTAGGCGCGGGCGGTGCCGGCGAACCGGGGGTGGTGGGCGTAGATGAGGTCGGTCAGCGAGGTCTCCCGGTGCCGGGCGGGCAATGCCAGCGAAGTGATGGCCACCCGGTCACCCACCCAGAACGAGCTGTCCCTGGTGAACAGCAGGTTGGGTAGCGGGTCGACAACGAAGTCGCTGCCGTGGTGCATCCGGCGCACCAGCGACACCCCAGCGGTGCGCTCGGCCACCGGCAGTTCGTCGAAGGTCATGCCGGCCATCAGCACGGTCGCTAGTTCCGCCGGTGACGCACCGAGCAGGTGGGTGGACAAGGCGTCGGCCAGACCGCCACCCAGGCGGCGAGCGTCCACCGCCGCTGCGATGCCCAGCGCGCGGGCGGCGTCGAGCGCAAGGGCTTCGGTGAGGACGTCGGCCAGCAGCAACACCTCCACGCCGCGCCCCCGCAGAATGTCGGCGAAGGCGTCGTGCTCCTCCTGGGCTCGAGCCACCCAGGGGACCCCGTCGAAGAGCAGCTGGTCGTTGTTGCGCGGGGTCAGCCGTTGCAGCTCGGCGCCGGGTCGGTGCAGCAGCACGGTGCGCAGCGCACCCACCTCGGAGTCGACGCGTGTCAGCATGGACGCAGACGCTAGCGCCTGCCGTCTCCTCGGCGATTCTCCGCGAATAGCCCCGGGGTGCGCCCGAATCGCCCCCAGTGCGCGAGTGCGCCCGCGCGCGGGGGCTACAGCCAGCTGACCCGGCCGACCAGCAGCGCGTAACCCACGAAGGCGACCACGTCGATCACCCCGTGCGCGATGATCAGCGGCCACAACCGGTTCTGGCGCTGCCACACCCGCCCGAACACCAACCCCAGCACCACGTTGCCGACGAACCCGCCGAATCCCTGGTAAAGGTGGTAGCTGCCGCGCAGCACCGCGGAGGCCAGCAGCGAGGAGTTCTCCGACCAGCCGAGCTGACGCAGCCGGGTGAGCAGGTACGCCACCACCAACGCCTCCTCAGCCCAGGCGTTGGCGAACGCCGAGACCACCAGCACCGGCACCGTCCACCAGGCACTGTTCAATGTGCTGGGTGCCACGGTCAGGTTCAACCCCAGCGCCTTGCTCACCAGGTACAGCCCGAGCCCCGGGATGCCGATGAGCGCGGCCAGCCCGGCACCCTGCAACGCATCCCGACCAGGTCGGCGGCCGTCCAGTCCCACCCGCCGCAGCTCGATCCCCCCGCGCCACAGCAGGAACGAACCCACCGCACCCCAGGCGAGCAGGCGCAGGATGCTCAGCAGCTGCCCGATGAGGTCCAGGTAGCCGGCGCGGGCCTGCGGCACGTTGATGGCCACGGTCTGCTGAGCGAGCGGCACGGGCGAGGCCAACGAATCCAGCAGCGACACCGCGCTGCGCAACCCGGACATGCCCAGGGTGAGCAGCAGCACCAGGGTGATCTCCCACCACAGCGCCCGGCGCTCGCGGGCATCAACCACCACCTCGGCGTCCGTTGCGGGCTGCAGCCAAGTGCGGATCACCCTGCGACGGTAGCCGCCGGTACCGTGGCGGCTGAGCCGGTGGCTGCCGCAGCAGCCGTCGGCCGGTCGGCGAAGGTGGGTGGCGAATGTCGGCTATGACGCACCGGGTCGCTGCCAGCCTGCCGGCGCACGGGTGGCGGCGGGCGCGGGAGCTGGACCTGCTCACCCAGACGCTGGCTCTGGGTGCCCAGCAAGTGTTGTGCACCGCGCCGCTGCTGGTGGCGGTGTCCGCGGTGGTGCAGCGGGCCAGCGGGGACAACGTCGGTCGGCTGCTGACCCGCTACCTCGGGCTGCATGGCTCCGCGGCCAACGACGTGACCGCGCTGTTCGCCAACTCCACCCCCGTCAGCACCATCGGATTGCTCGTGGGGCTCATCCTGGTCGTCGTCTTCAGCACCGGTGTCGCCGCCACGCAGCAGCGCGGGTACGAGCTGATCTGGTCGCAGCCTCGGGCCGGCCTGCGCTCGACCGGACGGCAGTTGCTGTGGATCCTCACCCTGCTCGGCTATGTGATGGCCTTGCTGTACGGGGGGCGCTTCGGCCACCGCGTCGGCGGGTTTCTGCACGTCAGCGTCGTCGCCCGGGCGCTCACCCAGTTCGCGGTGTCCAGCGTCTTCTACTGGTGGAGCCAACACCTGCTGCTGGCCCGCCGGGTCGGCTGGCGCAGGCTCGCTCCGGGCGCGATGTGCATGGGCGCGGGTACCGCTGCCCTGGTGGTGTCCTCCGGTTGGGTGTTACCCGGTCAGATCACCGACCAGGTGGCCAATTATGGCCCGGTGGGCGCCACGTTCGTGCTAGCCATCTGGTTGGTGGTCCTCAGCGGCGTGATCTTCGGTGGCGCGCTGTTAGGCGCGGTCATCGTGGAACGGCGCAGCTGATCAACGGGCGACCGACTCAGCCAGCGCCCTCACCCGCAGCGAGTTCCTGCAGGGTAGCCCGCGCCCCCCGGTGGTGCAGGGAGCCCAACGCCCAGGTGTAGGCGGTGACGAACCGCTCGTCGTCGACCAGGTCACCGAACAGTTCGCGCTGACGCAGAAAGGCCAGCGGGTCGGTGTGCTGGCGAGCGGCCGTGGCGAGCAGGGTGTCGCGCAACCGGTCGACGACCTCGATCGGCTCGCCGTGCTCGTCGACGCCCTCGGCGTAGCGGGCCCACCCGGCGACCACCAGCGCGGACCGGGCGATCTCACCGCCGTCGGCGAGGTTGTGCCGCACCACGGGCAGCAACCAGGTCGGGATCCGGTCGGAACTTTCCGCGCAGAGCCGGGCCACCGTGTCGCGGACCCCGGCGTTGCTGAACCGCTCGATCAGGGTCCGCTTGTAGCTCGCCAGGTCGATGCCCGGCACCGGGGCCAGCGTGGGGGTGGCTTCGACGTCCATGTAGTCCAACAGGAAGTCGGCGAACAACGGGTCCTGGGCGACCTCGTGCACCAGCCGGTACCCGGCGAGGTAACCCAGGTAGCACAACGCCTGGTGGCTGGCGTTGAGCAGGCGCAGCTTCATCAGCTCGTAGGGCTCCACGTCGGCGACCAGCTGCACACCGACGTCCTGCAACGGCGGCCGGCCGGCCCCGAAGGAGTCCTGCAGCACCCATTGGGTGTACGGCTCGCACATCACCGGCCACTGGTCGCCGACGCCGAATCGGGTGGCGACCTCGGCCCGGTCGGCGTCGGTGGTTACCGGGGTGATCCGGTCGACCATGCTGTTAGGAAAGTGCACTTCGCGGCGCATCCACTCGGCCAGGTCGTCCTCGCGCAGCGCCGCGAAGGCGGTGAAGCTGCGCCGGGCCACGTCGCCATTCCCGGAAATGTTGTCGCAGGAGACGATGGTGAACGGGAGCACACCCCGCGCCCGCCGACGCACGAGTGCCTCCACGACCAACCCGAACGTCGTGGTGGGTGCCGCGCCCGGCGTCAGGTCGTGCAGTACACCAGGATCGTTGGCGTCGAATTCCCCGGTGACCGCGTGGAAGTTGTACCCGCCCTCGGTGACCGTGAGGGAGACAATGCGCGTCACCGGATCGGTCAGCTTGGCCAGCACCGCCTCCGGGTCGTCCGGGGCGAACAGGTACTCCCGCAACGACCCGATGACCCGGGCGGTCCAGGCGTCGGAGGAGTCCTTCTGCACCAGGGTGTACAGCCCGTCCTGGGCGGTGAGCACGTCGCGCATCCGCTCGTCGGCGGGCATCACCCCCACCCCGCAGATGCCCCAGTCCAGCGCAACGCCGGTGTTCATCAGATCGTCGAGGTAGGCCGCCTCGTGCGCGCGGTGAAAGCCCCCGACCCCGAAGTGCACCACACCGGTGCGCAGGTCGGCGCGGTCGTAGCGCGGGGTCGCCACCCCGGCAGGCAGCCGCGCCAGGGTCTGCTCGCGCAGCGGCACCGCCAGTTGCTGGGTGGTCACTTGACGGCCCCCAACGACAGGCCCTGCACCAGCTTGTCCTGCGCGGCGAACCCGGCCAGCAGCACCGGCAGCGAGACGGCCACCGCGGCAGCACACACCTTGGCCAGGAACAGCCCCTGACTGGTGACGAAGCTGGTCAGGAACACCGGCGCCGTGCTGGAGACCACACCGGTGAGCACCCGGGCGAACAGCATCTCGTTCCAGCTGAAGATGAAGCAGATCAGCGAGGTCGCCGCGATCCCGGGGGCGGCGAGCGGGATGATGACGGTGCGGAACTGGGTGAGCAACCCGGCCCCGTCGATGGCGGCGGCTTCCAGAACCTCCACCGGGATCTCGGCCAAGAACGACCGCATCATCCACACCGCGATCGGCAGGTTCATCGACGTGTACAGCAGCACCATCAACCAGATGTTGTCCAACAGCCCGGCCTGCTTGGCGAACAGGTAGATCGGCAGCAACCCGGCCACCGCTGGCAGCATCTTGGTGGACAGGAAGAAGAACAGCACATCGGTCCACTTGCGCACCGGGCGGATGGACAGCGCGTACGCCGCCGGTATCGCCAGGGCCAGCACGATCAGCGTGGAGACGATCGAGGCGGTGGCCGAGTTGATCAGCGGGGGCAGCGGGCTGGCGCCGGTGGAGGCCCCGAAGAACTCCCGGTAGCCGTCCAAGGTCAACGGCGCGCCGAGCGAGGGCGGGTTGGTGGCGGCGGCCTGTTCACTGTGCAGCGACGTCAGCACCATCCACGCGACGGGGGCGAAGAAGACCAGCCCCACCACCCAGGCCAGCAGCCCCCAGACCGCGCCACGGGAACGTCGCCGCGGTCGCGGAGTGGGCTCGGCGCGCGGTGCCGCAGGGGTGCGCACCGCGGTCGTGGTCATGCTTGCTCCTCGCGCAGCAGGGTGGAGACCATCCGCAGCGCGAACGTCGCGATGATGATGGTGCCGAACACCACGATCACCCCACCCGCGGAGGCCAGCCCGTAGTCCTGGGCCTGGTAGAAGGTCTGGTAGATGGTGTAGGGCAGGTTCGCGGTGCCCAAGCCACCGGAGGTGATGGTGAACACCGCGTCGAAGTTCTGCACGATGTAGATCGAGCCCAGCAACGCCGCCAGCTCCAGGTAGCGCCGCAGGTGCGGGAAGGTCATGTACCGGAAGATCTGCCAGGCACTCGCGCCGTCGATCCGGGCCGCCTCCACCACGTCCATCGCCCGGCTCTGCAACCCGGCCAACAGGATCAGCATCATGAACGGGGTCCACTGCCAGATCAGCGCCGCCTCCACAGCCAGCTTCGGCATGGCGGTGATCCAGTCCGGCTGCGGTGGCGAATTCGACCCGAACAGCCGCCACACCCCGGTGAGCAGCCCGTTGAACAGCCCGTACTCCGGGTTGTACAGCGCGTGCTTCCACAGCAGCGCCGCTGCCACCGGGACCACCAGGAACGGCGCGATCATGATGGTGCGCACGATCCCGCGGCCGCGGAACTGCCGGTCCAGCAGCAGCGCAATGCCCAGTCCTAGGCCCAGGCTCACCGACACCACTGCCACGGTCAGCACGATCGTGGTGATGATCGAGGAGCGCAGCGCCTGGTCGGTGAAGGCCGTCACGTAGTTGCGGCCGCCGGCGAATCCCCGGTCGTTGGGGTATAGCGCGTTCCAGTTCATGAACGAGATCACCAGCGTGGCCACGAACGGCAGCTGGGTGACGATGATCAGGAAGATCAACGCGGGCAGCAGTGGTGCACGCCGACTCCACGCCGCGGCGCGGCGGGGCCCCCGGGGATGACGATCAGTACCCGGCACCACCGCCGCACCCGACGGCGGCGGCGCCGTGCGCACGCTCACGTGGTCACCGGTACTTCTTCGCGACCGCGTCGGCCAGCTGCTGGCCGCTGTTCAACGCGTCGGCGACGGTGGTCTGCCCGGCGATCGCCGAACTGATCCCCTGGGAAACCTGGGTGCCCAGCGCGGAGAACTCCGGGATGTCGACGAACTGGATCCCGATGGTCGGCCGCGGCTGGGTCCCGGGGTTACGCGGGTCCGCACCGGCGATCGACTCCTCGGTCATCTTGGCGAACGGGGCGGCGTCCTTGAGGTAGTCGGCGTTGGTGTAGGTCGACGCGCGCTTGCCAGCGGGCACCTTCGCCCAGCCCAGCTGGGAGCCGACCAGGTTCTCGTAGTCCTTGCCCGAGGCCCAGGCGATGAACTTGGCCGCATTGTCCTGGTTCTTGCTGGCCTTCTGGACGCCCCAGGCCCAGGTGTACAGCCACCCGGACGCGGCCGTCTTGTTCACCGGCGCCATCGCGTACCCGAGCTTGCCCTTCACCGGGGAGTTGGCGGCCTCCAACGAGCCCGCTGCCGAGGTGGCGTCGTACCACATGGCGACCTTGCCCTGCTGCAGGTTGTTCAGGCATTCGGAGAACCCGGCTTGGGGCGCGCCGGCCTCCCCGTGCTTGCGCACCAGGTCGACATAGAAGTTGGTGGCCTCGGTGAAGCCGGCGCCGTTGACCTGCGCCTGCCAGTCCTTGGTGAACCAGGCGCCGCCGAAGGTGTTCACCACCGTGGTCAGCGGTGCCATCACCTCGCCCCAGCCGGGCTGCCCGCGCAGGCAGATGCCCTTCATTCCCGGTTCCGCCCCGTCGGCCTTGGCCGCGAGGTCGGCGACCTGCGCCCAGGTGGGCTTGTCCGGCATCGTCAGGCCCTTGGCCGCGAAGACGTCCTTGCGGTACATCAGGAACGAGGACTCCCCGTAGAACGGCTCGCCGTAGAGCTTGCCGTCGTCCGCGGTCAGCGACTGCGTCATCGGCTTGAGGATGTCGGCCTGGTTGAAGGCCGGGTCCTTGGCCACCGTGTCGTCCAGCGGTGCAAGCCAATTGTTCTTCGCAAAGAACGGCACCTCGTAGTTGCTGATCGAGGCGACGTCGTACTGACCGGCCTGGCTGGAGAACTCCTGACTGATCTTGTCGCGCACGTCGTTCTCCGGCAGCACCGTGTAGTTCACCGTGATGCCGGTCTGCTTGGTGAAGTTATCCGCGGTGAGCTTCTGCAGGTCCAGCATCTGCGGGTTGTTGACCATCAGGACGTTGATCGAACCCCCGCCGGCGGAACTCGCGGCGCCCCCGCCGCCGGCCCCGGCGCATGCGCTGGCCAGCAACAACACCGACAGGGACAGAGCCGGAACGACGACCGGCAGGGATCTGGTGCGCACGGGCATGTCATCTCCAGGTGGGCGACGGGGGCGAGGCACGGTGAGGTGGCCGCTCATTTGAGCGGCCAGCCGATCACACGATCAGAATGTGGCATCAGTCACACGATTGTCAACACCGTGTGCGAGAGTGGGCGTGACGGTGCTCATCTGAGCAGGAGGTGTGGTGCTCGATCCGGTGGCGCAGGGCCCCGTGCAGCTGCTGCTGACCGCGGCCGTGGCGCGGCGTTACTACCTGGACGGGCAGTCCAAGGTGGAGATCGCCGCCGCGCTGGGCCTGAGCCGGTTCAAGGTTGCCCGGTTGCTGGACTCCGCGCGGGAGAGCGGCCTGGTGCGGGTGGAGATCGGCTACCCGGGGATAATCGACGTCGAGCTGTCGGGCCGCGTGCAGGACATGTTCGGTGTCCGGCACGCCGTCGTCCTCGACGTGCCCGATACCGACGACGTCGAGCTGCGAGCCCACGTCGGGCAGGCAGCGGCCCAACTGTTGCAGGAGATCGTCACCGACCGCGACATCCTAGGGCTGACTTGGTCACGCTCGGTGACCTCGATGGCGGCGGCGATGACGGCGCTGCCCGCTGTGCCGGTGGTCCAGCTGTGCGGCGCGCTCGCCCGGTCGGTGGTGGGTGAGGAGAACTCCGTCGAGCTGGTCAGACAGGTGGCGCGGATCGCGCGAGGCCCGGCGTACTACTTCTACGCCCCGATGATCCTGCCCGACCCGGCTACGGCTACCGCCCTACGCCGCCAACCGGAGGTGGTCAGCTCGTTCGCCCAGTTCGCCAAGGTCACCCTCGCGGTGGCGGGCATCGGACTATGGGCACCAGGGAAGTCCACGGTGTACGACTCGGTGGATGCCGCCGAGCGGGCCGAACTCAGCTCGCTCGGGGTGTGTGCGGAGGTCGCCGGGGTCTTCATGGACGCCGACGGTCAGCTCGTCACCACCCGGTTCGCCGAGCGAGTGATCGGCATCGACGGACCGGCACTGCAACGGATCCCCGAGGTCATCGGGGTGCCCTACGACCACACCAAGGCACCAGCGGTGCGGGCCGCGTTGCGCAGCCGCATCATCACCGGCCTCGTGACGCACCGCTCGCTCGCCGCGGCACTGCTGGAGCTGGGGCGCTGAGGGTTGGCCGGGGCGCCGAACCCCGGCCCGCCGTAGGGTCGGTGATCGTGCAGCGCATCGCGTACTTCGGCCCGGCGGGCACGTTCACCGAGGCAGCCGCACGCCGGTTAGTGGACGTGGCCGACGCCGAGCTGGTGCCCGCCACGACCCCGCCGGCGGCCATGACGCTGGTACGCGACGGGCTCGCCGACGCGGCATGTGTACCCATCGAGAACTCGGTGGAGGGCCCGGTGCCCCCGACCTTGGACGCGCTGGCCACCGGCAGCCGGCTGCAAATTGTGGCCGAGACCGTGCTTGCGGTGCGCTTCAGTGTCCTGGTGCGACCGGGCACCGCCGCCGCTGACGTGCGCACCGTGCACACCCACCCGCACGCGGCGGCGCAGGTCCGACGGTGGTTGCAGGAGCACCTGCCTGCCGCCGAGCTGCGCCTGTCCAGCTCAACCGCGGCCGGAGCGGAAGATGTCGCCGCCGGTCGGGCCGACGCCGCGGTGGCCACCGTGCTGGCAGGGACCCGGCTCGGCCTGCGCGCCCTCGCCGAGGACGTCGCCGACACCGCCGACGCCGAGACCCGGTTCGTGCTCGTCACCGGCCCGGGTGCGCCACCGCCGCGCACCGGGGCCGATCGCACCGCGGTGGTGCTCAGCCTGGCCAATGCCCCCGGCGCACTGGTCGCCGCGTTGACCGAGTTCGCCGTGCGCGGGGTCGACCTCACCCGCATCGAATCCCGACCGACCCGCACCGGGCTGGGCACCTACCGCTTCTACCTCGACTGCGTGGGCCACGTGCGCGATCCGCTGGTGGCCCAGGCCCTGGCGGCGTTGCACCGACGCTGCACCGAATTGCGGTTCCTGGGATCGTGGCCGGCCGCAGCACCCGGTGCCGGGGCCGCACCCGGTGACCCGGCGGAATCGGTGGCATGGGTCGAGTCGGTCGTGCGGGGAGATCGGTGACTCCTCGGTTGGTGCTGGCCCGGCACGGGCAGACGGCGTCCAACGTCGCCCACCGGCTGGATTCCCGGCCACCGGGTGCGCCGCTGACCGAACGGGGCCACGCCCAGGCGGCCGTCCTCGCCGCCGCGTTAGGTGTGGACGATGTGGTCGCGGTGCTCAGCTCGGTGGCGGTACGGGCTCAACAAACCGCGGCGCCGGTGGCCGCTGCGCACGGGTTGGCGGTGCGGGTCGTCGAGGGCTTGCAGGAGACCGACGCCGGGGTGTTCGAGGACCGCAACGACGCGTCGGCGCACCGCCAGTTCGCGAAGGTCTACGGCATGTGGCACGCCGGCCAGCTGGACGAGCAGATCCCCGGTGGCGACACCGGCCGCGGGGTGCTCGCCCGGTTCGTCCCGGTGTTGACCGCGGTCCGCGAGCAGCTGGGCACCGGCACCGTGGTCGTGGTCAGTCACGGTGCGGCGATCCGCCTGGTCGGTGCGGTGCTCGGTGGGGTGGACGCAGGTTTCGCGGTGAGTACCGCGTTGGACAACACCGAGTCGGTGGTGCTGCAACCCGACGGGGACGGCTGGCGCTGCCTCGCGTGGGGCAAGCACACCCCGCCGTTCCTTGCCCCCGCCCATCCAGAGGTCGACGACGGGGCCTGACCGCCGTGTGCCCCTGACCGCCGTTAGCCCCAGCCGAGCTCGTGCAGCCGTTGCTCGGCGATGCCGAAGTGATGGGCAATCTCGTGGACCACGGTGATCGCCACCTCGTCCACCACTTGCTGCTCGTCGGCGCACACCGCGAGCAGCGCCCCGCGGAAGACAGTGATGGTGTCGGGCAGGGCGCCGGCGTAGGAGGAGTCTCGGTCGGTGAGAGCCACCCCCTCGTACAGCCCCAGCAGGCCGGGTTCGCTGGGATGCCGGTCGGCTACCAGCACCACCACGTTGTCCATCGCCGCAGCCAACTCCACTGGGAGAAGGTCCAGCGCGTCGCCGACTAGTTCGTCGAAGCGTTGCTCGGACATCGACACCACGACGGCACTCAACCCCCGCTACGCGGGGCGGGAGCTGGCGAAATGGTCGCCGCCGGTACAGCCGGTACAGCCGGTACGGCTGGCGCGGTGGTCGGGGCCGTTGTCGGGGCGGGAACCGCTGCCGCGACCGTGACGACCCCCTTGGCGCTGCCGGTGACGGCACCGAATCCACCGCCGGGCTGCTGACGGCCCACGTAGCAGTTGATCTGCCTGCTGCCTGCTGCCCAGCTCTGCGGGTGCAGGTCCTGCCAGAACACGGTGAGGCCCTTAGTGGCGGCCCCGTCCACTACCCCGATGTAGGCGTCAGCCGCGGCCGCGCACGTGGTGGTGAGGTAGGCGTCGGATTCGGCGACCGCCGGGAACCCGGCGGCGAAGCGGGCGGTCAGGTCGACGACGGCGACGGTCTCGGCAGTGTGCGGTCCTGCGCAGTCCGCCAGTCCGGCGGGCAGCGCGGGGTCCAGGCTCAGGCACGTCCCCGCCACCGTCACATCTGACTGGTCGCTGGCGGCTACCGTGCCGGTCACGGGGATCGGGACCGAGGAGGCGTCGACCCGCTGCAGTCCGCAGCGCAACGTGCGCTCGCCACCCACCCACCCCGCTTCACCGGGGTTGATCAGCCCCACGCTGTACACCCCGTAGGGGTCGAACCGCTGGCCCAGGTAGGTCGTCACGGCCGGGGTGCACACCTCGGTGCGCAGCGCGGCAAGCTGGGTGGAACTGGGAAAGGCTGCGTCGGGGCCAAACCGGGCAGCGGAGTAGGCGCCGAGGTCCACGTCGGCAGCGACCTCGAACAGGTGCGGGTTCGGGCAGGCGGTCGTGGTGATGTCCTGCGCGACGGGGCCGGCCCAGGTCAGGCAGGTACCCGGTGCCACTGCAGGGACCGCTTTCGCGGTGGGTGAGGGCGGCGTGGACACCGACGGTGTGCTCACCAGGCTCGGGGGGAGTGCGGCTTTGGTGCCCGCCGGGGCCCCGACCAGCACGGACACCGCACCCGCGGCTAACGCGCCGATCGCTACCAGCACCAGCAGTGCGCGGGTCACCCCGGCAGAGGATCGCGGTGCGCGGGGTGTGGAAACGGTACGGACGGCGGGCATCGCCGTCCATGATGCCCCGCCGCGGACGTGGCCGACCCCGGGCATCGCTTCGCAGCCAACTATCCTGGACGTCGTGCCGGACCCGACCGTGGCGCGCTTCGGTGCCTGAGGTGCTGCTCACCGCCGACCAGGCCGCCGGGGAGCAGGCCCGTGTCGCGGGTGGTTGCGCCGCACTGCGGCGGGGGGACCGGCTGGTGCTGGCCGTGCCGGGCTGTCCACGCCTGGTGACGGCGGTGATGGGGGCGCTGCGGGTCGGGATCGTGCCGGTGGTGCTGGACCCGGCGACCCCGCCCACCGAACTGCATGCGCTGATCGACGACGCCGATCCTGCCCTGGTCATCGACAGCGTGACCGCGCTCGATGAGCTGCACGCCCACGCGCCCGGAGAGCTGGCGCCGGTGCCGCTGGGTCGGCCGATGCACGTCACCTCGGGCACCACCGGTCGCCGCAAGGGGGTGATGTCGGGGGTACTGGAGGCCCCGGCGGCCGCTGCGCTGTGGGCGGAGGAGACGCAGCTGTGGGGATTCGTGGGCTCCGACGTGCACCTCGTGGTGTCGCCGCTATATCACTCGGCGCCGCTGCGCTTCGCGATCGGTACCGTGCTCGCCGGCGGCACGATCGTGGTGCCCGGCCGGTTCAACCCAGCCGAGTTCGGCGACCTCGCCCAGCGCTACCGCCCGACCACGATGTTCACCGCGCCCGCTCAGCTGCAGCGCTTACGCGAGCTGGCCGACCCGCGGGCCACCGCCGCGCTGAGGAGTTTCCGGTTGATCGCCCATGCTGGGGCGCCGTGCCCGGAACCGGTGAAGCGGTGGCTGCTCGACGTCGCCGCACCCGAGGCGGTGTGGGAGTTCTACGGCTGCACCGAGGGCCAGTTCACCGCGTGCTCGGCCGCGGACTGGCTGGCGCACCCGGGCACGGTGGGGCGGGCCCGCCCGGGCCGCACCCTGAGCACCGACCCGGACGGCACCATCTGGTGCACCGTGCCCGCCCACGCCCGCTTCAGCTACTGGCGGGCGCCGGAGAAGACCACCGCCGCGTGGCGGGACACCCCGCAGGGTCCCGCCTTCACGGTGGGGGACCTGGGTCGCCTGGACGCCGAGGGTTGGCTCTACCTGGACGGACGCCGCGAGGACCTGGTGATCACCGGCGGGGTGAACGTGTACCCGGTCGAGGTGGAGCGGGTACTGGAGCAGTGCCCGGGGGTGCAGGAAGTCGCGGTCTTCGGGGTGGACGACGACCGGTGGGGCCAGCGGGTGGAGGCGGCAGTGGTCGGCTCGTCGGCGACGGCGGTGCACGAGTGGGCGCGGCGCCACCTCGTCGCAGCTCAGCGGCCCAAGGTGGTGCACACCGTCGATGCCCTGCCGCGCACCTCTACCGGCAAGGTGCTGCGATCAGTGCTGCGGCAGCGGCGGGGGCCGGACTGCTGACGCGGGCGCACCGCCCGCGGCTCGGTAGCGGGCTGGGGTGTGGTGGGTCCGCCAGGCAGTGAACGCGTCGGAGGTGAGTGGCCGGGAGACGTAGTAGCCCTGCGCGACGTCACACCCGAAGTCCCGGAGGACGCTGAGGGTGCGCTGGGTTTCTACGCCTTCAGCGACGAGCGTGAGGCCGAAGTTGTGCCCGAGGTCGATAACGCTGCGGACGATGACCGCATTGTGCGGGTTCTGCATTGACATTATGAATGACCGGTCAATCTTCAACTCGGTGACAGGCAGATTCTGGAGTTGCCCGAGGCTCGTGAAACCGGCTCCGAAGTCGTCGATGGAGAGCCGAACCCCCAGGTCGGCCAGATGGTGCAGCAGCCTGAGGGATCGTGCAGGATCGCTCATGATCGCGGATTCGGTGATCTCGAGTTCGAGGAGCCTTGCTGGCACATCATGAATAGCGAGGAGTTCTGCGACCTGGCCGGGCAGGCGTTCGTCGAGCAGGTTTCGGGCGGACAGGTTCACCGAGACGGGCAGTGGCTGTTCGGCGGCGGCCCAGGCCCTGGCCTGGCCAAGGGCAATGTTGAGGACTTGGAGGGTGAGGGGACCGATGATGCCGGTGAGCTCGGCCAAGGGGATGAACGTGTCGGGGAAGACGAGCCCCTGGCGCGGGTGGTGCCAGCGGACGAGGGCTTCAGCACCCACGAGATCGCCGGTGCTGATGCTGACTTGCGGTTGGTAGTGCAGCACGAGTTCGTCGCGGTCCAGGGCCCGGCGAAGCTCGCCGAGCAGGGCGAGCCTGCTCGGCGAGTGCCCGTCGGCTGACGGGTCGTAGGTCGCAACACCCAGATGGTGGGTCTTGGCGACGTACATGGCGATGTCGGCGCGCTGCAGCAAGGTAGCCGCGTCGGTGCCGTGCTGACCGGATACCACCACCCCCACACTGGCCTCGACGTCCAGCTCAACCTCCTCGACCTGGAACGAGATCTCTAACGCTGCGTGGAGCTGCTCGGCGACCGCCACGGCATCGGCGAGGCTGCTGACGTCGGGAAGCAGGACCGCGAACTCGTCACCGCCGAGGCGGGCGACGGTGTCCGCCCTGCGGAGCTTGCCAGCCAGCCGTGGCCCCACCTGACGCAGCAGCTGGTCGCCGTAGTGGTGACCGAAGGTGTCGTTGATGTCCTTGAACCGGTCGATGTCGATCAGCAACAGCCCAGTGGTGGTTGCCTTCCTGCCGTCGGCACGTAGGGCCTGCCCAACCCTATCGGCCAATAGGGACCGGTTTGGCAGTCCCGTGAGCGCGTCATGCAACGAGTCGCGCACCGCGCGGGCCCGCTCGACGTCGAGCTGCCGGCGATGTCCGCGGGAGATGGCGGCCAGTAGCGCGGCGAGGCCCAACCCGGTCACGAAGACCAACGGGGTCAGCCGGCCAGTCAGACTTTCCAGCTTCTGCAGGTTGGCCAGCTCCGCCAGGGCGATGTCATGCTTCTGCGTCGCGGCGAGCAAGATAGTTACCCGGATGTCATCGAATGGGGGGTCGACCTCCTCGCCGTCGATGCGTAGTGCTGCGGCGGTGTCCCCCTGGTCGGTGGCAACGAACAGCCGTTCGATGGCCTGCAGGTAGTTGCCGTGTTGAGCCAGCACACCGTCGACGAGCGCACGATCCTGCTGGTCGCCGTCACGCCTGACCTCACCCAGGGCCGCGACGATCTGGGCCGCCGCCCGCTGGTAGCTGGCCCGCACGCCCGGGCCCGGCTCAAGCCGGTACTTGCGTTCCAGCGACTCCTCCTCCCCGGCGGCCAGCACCGCATGGGCGTAGTCGTCGGAGAGCCCACTAGCGGTGACGGTCCGCTCCGCAGCGTTGCTGACAGCTTGGGATGACCACACCGCGAACACGCTCACCGACAAAAGGACCGCCACGAGGGCGGCACCGGCGAGTCGACTCCGGCGGACGATCCGGCGATCCGCTGGGGCCCCGACAGTGCCGCTATCGGGTATCGATGTAGCCGGCGTTGGCATCATCCTCGAATCTGGCGGGGTACTGAGCTAATGGCACAACTACCGTCGCCTGCTCATCGGCTCATAACGCCGCAAACTGTGCACCCTGATCATGGGAAGGCGTCAACTAGGCTCGACCACCGTGATCGACCTCAAGCTGCTGCGGGACAACCCGGAGATCGTCCGACAATCCCAGCGCACCCGCGGCGAGGATCCGGCTCTGGTCGACGCCCTGCTGGCCGCTGACGCCGCCCGCCGCGCCGCGGTGCTGGCGGCGGACACGCTGCGCGCCGAGCAGAAGCAGGCCAGCGGCGAGGTCGGGGCGCTGATGGGCCGTTGGCAGCGGGCGAGCAGGGCCGGTGAGCCCGCCGAGGAGCTCAAAGCCGCAGCCGAGCGGGCGCGGGCCGCGGCGGGCGAGCTCAGCGACCGGGTCCGGGCCGCCGAAGCCACCCAGACCGAAGCCGACGCCGCCCTGGACGCCGCCCGGCGTGCGGTGTCCAACGTCGTGCAGCAGGGCGCACCGGCGGGCGGGGAGGACGACTACGTCGTGCTCGAACACATCGGGCATATCCCCGACATCGCCGAACCCCGTGACCACCTGGAGCTGGGCGAGGCACTGGGCATCATCGACACCGAGCGCGGCGCGAAGGTCGCCGGGGCGCGGTTCTACTTCCTCACCGGTGCCGGGGCTCTGCTGCAGTTGGGGTTGCTGCAATTGGCGGCCCAGCGCGCCATGGCCAACGGGTTCACCCTCACCATCCCACCGGTGCTGGTGCGCCCGGAGATCATGGCGGCCACCGGGTTCCTGGGTGCGCATGCCGCGGAGGTGTACCGCCTCGCCGAAGACGAGTTGTACCTGGTGGGCACCTCCGAGGTGCCGCTCGCGGGCTTTCACGCCGGAGAGATCCTGGATCTGTCGGCCGGCCCGAAGCGCTATGCCGGGTGGAGCACGTGCTTTCGGCGGGAGGCGGGCAGTTACGGCAAGGACACCCGCGGCATCATTCGGGTGCATCAGTTCGACAAGGTGGAGATGTTCAGTTGGTGCCGCCCAGAGGACGCCGCCGCCGAGCACCAGCGCCTGCTCGGCTGGGAGAAGGAGATGCTCGCGGCGATCGAGGTGCCCTACCGGGTGATCGACGTGGCCGGGGGCGACTTGGGGTCTTCGGCTGCCCGCAAGTTCGACTGCGAGGCGTGGGTTCCCAGCCAGGGGGCGTACCGGGAGCTGACCTCCACGTCCAACTGCACCACCTTCCAGGCGCGGCGGCTGAACGTCCGCTACCGCGACGGCGACGGCCGCACCCAGGTCGCGGCGACTCTGAACGGCACGCTGGCCACCACCCGGTGGATCGTGGCCATCCTGGAGAACCACCAGCAGCCCGACGGGTCGGTGCGGGTGCCCGCCGCGCTGGTGCCGTTCGTCGGCACGGACGTGCTGCGCCCGGGCCACTAGTCACCCGGGCCCCTCCGGGCGAATAGTCACCCTTTCGTCGTGGTGACCGGCCCGCACCGGCCCGCGCGGCCGCGGTGCCGCACCGCACAACACCGCAAACCGGGCCGGGTTCAGTACCGTCTAGACCACTCGCCTCAGCCGTCCGAACGGAGATCACCATGTCGATGCCCGCCTACGACCCCGCGAACGACCCGTCCTACCGAGACCCGGCGTACGGCGGCACGGGAGACGGCGCACCGCCGCCGCGCCCGGCCCGCAACGGACTGGGAATCGCAGCCCTGATCCTGGGGATCCTCGCCATCCTGACCGGATTCTTCCTGGTCGGCGCGCTGTTCGGGATCGCGGCGATCATCCTGGGCTTTCTGGGCCGCGGCCGGGCCAAGCGCGGTGAGGCCACCAACGGCGGCATGGCGTTGGCCGGGATCATCACCGGCATCGTCGGGGTGCTGATCACCGCCGGGGTCGTCGCGCTGGGTGCGGCGTTCTTCAACAGCGGCACCGGTCAGTGTCTGCGCGACGCCGGATCCGATCAGGCCAAGATCAACGCCTGCGCCCAGACCAGCACCGGCTACTAGGCGGCCAGGTCGAGCCAAGCGAAGCCCCAGCTCACAGCTTTTCGGCGCGGAGTTCGTGGCCCTTGCTGGTGAGGCACTTGCCGCTGGGCAGGTCGAACTCCCAGCCGTGCAGCTGGCAGGTCAATGTGGTGCCGTCAACGACCCCGAAGCGGGACAGGTCGGCCTTGAGGTGCGGGCAGCGCTTCTGCACCCGCCAGCCGTCCAGCTCGATCTCGGTCCCGTCGTCGTGCTGCTCGGCGAACCAGCCGTCGGCGTAGTTGATCCGTTCGTCGGTGAGGCACTTGAAGAAGGTGTAGAGGTACTCGTTGTAGCCGCCGACCCGCCAGGCCCGGAACCGGGTGGACAGGAAGATCGAGTTCACCCAGTCGGTCTCGCCGTCCCGCAGCACGGTGCGCACCAGCTCGGGGGGGATGGCGAAGCCGTAGCGCGCCTTCTCCTCGGCGTGCGCCCGCACCTCGCGGGCCACGAAGTCCAGCACCACCGACTCCGCCCCCAACTCCAGCACCACCGCGCCGCCGATCCCCGCGCAGATCGCGTCGGCCTGCGCCATCAGCGGCTCGAACAGGTCCTTCAGCGCCGGCAGCAGCGGCTCGCCCTCGGCTGCCGCCCAGGTCGCCTTGGCCGCGGCTAGCACCGGGCGCTGCCGCTGGGCAAACGCCTCCAGGTAACCGGCCTTGTCGCCAAAGATCGCCTCGACGTCGACGCTGTGGTGCACGGTCGGGGTGGCGCTGCCGGCGAAGTCCGCGGTCGAGCCGGGCACCAGCAGGATCCCCTGGTCGGCGCCGTGGGCGCGCATCTGCTGCAGGAACACGGTTTGGTCGGGGAAGATGTTCGCCGGGTCGCTATGGTCGTCGTTGAGGTGGCGCAGGGCGTCGTCGAGGAAGGCCGGTGGACCCGCCGAGGGGATCACCCAGGTGGCGCCGACCTGCTCGATGTAGCGGCGGGCCCGGTCCATCTGGCGCTGGCGCTTCTGGGTGCCGAAGGCGACCTTTGCCCGCTCAGGCAGCTCGTACACCATGGGGTACCAGATGGCGCCGGAGAACTGCAGGGCGTGCACATCGACCCGGCCGAACTCGCGTCCCACCACGTTGAGCTCGACCGGTCGCGCGTCGTTCATGTTGAACAGCACGGTCTCGCCATCGTCGAGCACCAGCGCCGAGTCCCCGATCGGTCCGTCCGCCGGCGAACGCAACGCGATGATCATCACGTCCAGGCCCGGCACGCTGTGCTTCGTGCTGTCGGCGGTCTCCAGGAAGTCGTGGAAACCCAGGGCGGTGAGTTCGCGTTGCAGGTCCGGGACGGGATAGTCCGGCAGTAGGACGGTGGCGTCCTTGTTGACGTGGCGGCGCAGCAGCTCAGGGTCGAAATGGTCCTTGTGCAGGTGCGAGACGTAGAGGAAGTCGCAATTCCCGATGGCGTCCCAGTCCAGTTCGGTGTTGTCCGGGAACGGGAACCAAGACGCGAAGTATGCCGGATTCACCCACGGGTCGCACAGCACGGTGCCCGCGGCGGTGCGCACGTGAAAACCGGCGTGGCCGATGCTGGTGACCTGCACGTGCTCAGTCCTCCTGGGGGTCGGTGGGGGATTGCGTTCAGGGTATGCGGGGCAGCAGGCGAGCACCCAACCACTAACCTCAGCCAGGTGGAACCCGTGTATGCGTCGGTCATCGCCACCGCTCGTGCCGTGTTCGCGGTACAGGGGCTCCGGTTCACCCTGACCGGGACCGACAACGTTCCCCGAACAGGGGGGGCGCTCATGGTGATCAACCACATTGGATTCTTCGACTTCACCTACGCCGGTTACGCCGCCAAGCCCAACGGACGCTACGTGCGGTTCATGGCGAAGGCGGAAGTATTCGCCCACCCGGTGGCCGGACCGCTCATGCGCGGGATGCACCACATCCCGGTCGACCGTGCGGCCGGTGCTGGAGCGTTCGATCTAGCCGTGGACGCGCTGCGGGCCGGGGAGGTGGTGGGGGTGTTCCCCGAGGCCACCATCAGCTCCAGCTTCGACCTCAAGGCGTTCAAGTCCGGCGCGGCGCGGATGGCACTGCAGGCCGGGGTCCCGGTGCTGCCGACGGTCATCTGGGGTTCGCAACGAGTCTGGACCAAGCGGGCGCCCAAGCACCTGGGCCGGACCAAGACCCCGATCTCGGTGGACATCGGCGCGCCGGTGCAACCGGTGGGCACGGCACTGGAGTTGACGAACCTGGTGCGCGAGCGGATGCAGGAACAGTTGCAGCGGGTACGCCGCGACTACCCCGGGGGGCACCCGGCTGGTGCACCGTGGGTACCAGCGTCGATGGGCGGCGGGGCGCCCACGCCGGAGGAGGTGCTGAAGCTGGACCGGCTGGATACCGGGGGACGGGTGGCGGCGCGCCGCGCGAGAACCGACGAGCCCCTGCGACGAAAAGGTTCCGAATCGCGCGGATGACGGCCGCAGCCGCGACGAAAGGGTTCCGAATCACCCCGGGTACCGCGGACGCCCCGGGTACCGCGGACGCCCGGGTCGGGGGCGAGTCATCGCGAGGCGGCCACCGCCTCCAGCACGTCGACGCTGCCGGCGTAGATGCCCTCGGGTCGCGGGTGATGCACCACCACGTCGGTGAACCCGAGCTCGGCGGCTTGGCCGGCGGCGTCGGCGTAGGCCTGCATTGACGTCAGCGAGTACACCCCGCCGGAGTCCAGGTTCAGGTAGCGGTCCAGCCCCGCGCCGCCGAGGTCCTCCAGCCGCCGCACCAGCTCACGCACTGCCTTCCACCACGCCACGCCGGTGACGCCCTCGGGACCGGTGGTGGCCCACCCCGCGCCGTGCCGCACGGCGACGGCCATCGCCCGGGGTCCATTGGCGGCTACCACGAACGGCAGCCGCGGGGTTTGCACGCACCCCGGCAGCATCCGAGCCTGCACCGCTGTGTAGAACACCCCGTCGACGGTGGTGCTGGGGCGTGTGAGCAGCTCGTCGAGCAGTCCGACGAACTCCGCTAGCCGGTCCACGCGGGCACCGGGACTCAACACCGTGCCACCGAGCACCGTCGCATCGAAACCGGTACCCCCCGCGCCCACGCCCAGGGTGAACCGCCCCTCGGAGAGGTCGTCCAGGGTCATCAGCTCCTTGGCGAAGGGCACCGGATGCCGATAGTTCGGCGAGGCCACCCAGGTGCCCAGCCGGATGCGGCTGGTGGACACTGCGACTGCGGCGAGTAGCGGAACGGTGCCGTACCACGCTTCGTCGGCCAGCGTCCGCCAGGCCAGGTGGTCATAGGTCCAGGCGTGGTCGAAACCCAGGGCTTCCACCCGCTGCCACTGCTCCCGGGCCAGCGCCCACTGCTGCTGGGGAAGGAGCACCACACCGACGCGCATGCCGCCGACCGTAGCGCCGCGGGTGCAGGCAGGATGGACCGAGTGCAGACCCCCCAGCTTGTGGCCAGCGACGTCGATGGCACCTTGCTCGACGGACACGAGAACGTCAGCCCCCGAACCCGCGCCGCGGTCGACGCCCTGTGCGCCCAGGGTGTGCCTTTCGTCCTGGCCACTGGCCGTCCGCCCCGCTGGGTGCCTCCGGTGGTCGCCCAGCTCGGGCACCGCCCACTCGCGGTGTGCGCTAACGGTGCGGTGCTCTACGACTCCGCCACCGACACCGTCCGCAGCGCGCACCTGCTGGACGTGGAGCTGCTCCGGGCGGTGGCCGACGTCGCCGAGCGGGCTCTGCCCGGGTGCGGGCTAGCGGCGGAGCGGGTCGGTCGCAGCGCCCACGACTCCGCCACCCCGCAATTCGTCGCGGCGGCTGGCTACGTGCATGCCTGGCTCAATCCCGACGACACCGAGGTCGAGGCCCATCTGGTGCTTGCCGAGCCCGCCGTCAAGTTGCTGGTGCGCCACACCGCGATGACCAGCGGGCAGATGGCGGAACTCCTGCGCCCACTGCTCGATGGTGCGGTCGACCTGACCTATTCCACCGACAACGGGTTGGTGGAGCTGGCCGCCCCGGGGGTGACCAAGGCGACGGGCCTGGCGCAAGTGGCCGACGAACTCGGGGTTAGCGCTGAGCGGGTCATCGCGTTCGGGGACATGCCCAATGACGTGCCCATGCTCGGGTGGGCCGGACACGGGGTGGCGATGGGCAACGCCCACCCGGACGCGCTGGCGGTCGCCGACGAGGTGACAGGTGCACACACCGAGGATGGTGTAGCCATGGTGTTGGAGCGCTGGTGGAGCTAACCGAGAGCCCGGACTCACTCCCAGCTACGACGTAATGGCCGTCACCTGCAGGGCACAGGACATTGTCGCGAACGGAATTACGATTGGTACTGTCTGATCAGGGGGATACACCTGGATTTGGGTGGATGATTGCGGCGCGGCGCATCCAGGGCGCGGCACCCGCCCAGCAGCAAGGCCGAATTGGGCTCGGATTCCAGGGGCCACCGCAATGGGCTGCCCGGCCGGTCCAGAACGGTCAGCTGGCTGGCCAACCATACTTCCCGCAGCGTCTAGGACAGATACCCCGGGGTAACCCTGGAGCGTGCAAGCTTGCTGGCCAGAATTGGTCAGGAAAAATGTCGTGTAGGTGCTACCTGCGGCGCCATTGGTCGTGCCCACTGCAAGGGTCAGTTGGCTAGATGCGCAAACGCCGCTGGGCGCACCCTGTGTCGGTATCGCTGTCGATGGGCCGGGGCCGGGGCTGGGGCTGGGGCTCGGGCTTGCGCTTGTGGTTGCTGGAGGGGAGGTAGGAGTCCCCGTGCTGCTGATTACGGGCGTGGTGGACAACGTGGGCGTATCGGATGACGGCGGTTTCACGCTGCTTGTACCTGCCCCGACCGGAGCTGAGGGGCCCGCGCTACCGCAAGCCGCCACCAGCAACGAAACAGCCGCCCCCATCAACACAAGCGTTCGAAGCTTAACCACGATCAGCCTCACCCTCGTCTAGCGAAGTGCCCGAGATCAATCATACAGACGCCGTTAGTAACGGGTTTGGGTGATGACTCCGATGCCGTCGGTGCCGGAGCCGGAGAAGTCGCCGGTCACTGGAAGGTAACCCGTGTCGCCATAGTTGAAGAGGCGTTGGGCGGCACCCGGTGTGGGGCTTTCTCGTAGCCACCAGGCACCGCTGTCGAAGACGCCGATGCCACTCGGTCCGGGACCTTTGAAATGTCCAACAACGGGAGTGGCACTGGACCAGCCGTAGGTGAAGACACCCGCGTCGGCATTGCCTGGTGTGTTTGAATTACGAAGCATCCATAGCGCGGTCGGTGGGCTGTACACACCCAGGGTGTCGGTGCCGTTGCCGTCCCAGTCTCCCACCACCGGCAGCGCACCCGTAAACCCATAGCTGATGATGTGATCGGCCGGCCCAGGTGCGGGTATATGCTTGAGATACCACGCTCCATTTTCGAATACACCAATGCCGGCGCTAGGCCCACCGTCCCATTTTCCGCACACCGGGGTTCCGGTCGGCCAGCCGTAATCGAAGGACAATTCACTGATTCCCCCAGCGAATTGGTAGCGGATAATCCAATGACCGTGGTCATAAATGGCGACATCGGCACGTCCATCGCCATTGAAGTCACAGGACAGGGCCGTGGTTGACGGACCGCCGTACACCGTTGTGGCGTCAGGCGTGCCAGGGCTGGCCGTGTTGCGCACTTGCCACAGCAACGCGTCGGTAATGGCGTTGCCATTTGGCGTCACGGCCGGACCCGGCGCTTGACTGGCAAAGGTTTGCAGGTCGGTGGTCGATCCGTTGAACACGTCTTGGTCGCCAGGAAAGACGCCCGTATCACTGTACTGCCAGAGGGTCTGGTAGGTCCACCCCGCGGGCATGGGGCCAGGTGAGCTGCTGTAGCGAGCAATAAACAACGGGTTGGTAGCACCGAAGTTGGGGTTCGACCCTGTGCAGAGGTTCCACCAGCTGGTCGTAGTGTAGATGGCCGGGTATCGGCCGGTACGGTTGTATACTGTGGTGGAAAAATCGGCAATCCAGGATGACATCTGGCCGGGGTTCAGTCCGTAGCAGGTGTTTCCGGCGTAGGGGTTATATTCGATATCTAGCATTGGCGGGAGCGTCCATCCGTCGGCTGACCAGCCACCACCGTTGTCGACGAAGTAGTTCGCTTGAGCAGCGCCACTCGCCTGGTCGGGCAAGGCAAAATGGTAGGCACCCCGAATCATCCCGGCGCCGCGCGCGCCAGAATATTGTGGTCCGAAGTATGGATTGAGGTACCCGGTCCCCTCTGTCGCCTTGACGTAGGCGAACTCGGCACCGTTCGCAGCGGCCGTGTTCCAGTCGACGTTCCGCTGGTAGGAGCTGACGTCCATGCCCTTGGGTTGAGCTCCGGAACTCTGGGCTCGGAGTGTTGCACTGTCTGGGGCAGGTCCCACAGGTTCGTGCTGGCGGATTGTGGACCCCATCCGATCCTCAGCCGGGTGGCTGGGAGGAGGACTAGATGCGACGGGAGGGGGGGGAGCGTCAGACGTAGCTCCAAAGCCCGGAGTGCCTCCTGGTGGGGCACCGGCCAGCGCCGCCGTTGGCATAGCGGCACCCACTACCATGGTTAGAGACAGGGTGGTGAGTCGGACGGCAGCTTTAACTCCGGAAAGCATCACCTCACGGTTGTCGGCAGGATGTTCCACAAACCTGAGTGGGTCTGTCCCCGTACCCACCCACAGAACGGATACCAAAGAAGGACGAGCGAGATTCTCACGCTCAGGTAAAGACATCGGCCCAATCAAGGATTGCGGCTAGTTTCCAGTCGGCCGCCGGGCGAGAATGTAGACGTTGCGCCGGATGATAGGCAGCTGAGCCAGCACGACCAGAGGTAGTGGCCGCCGCTTCTTCCTGGTATATCCCGAAATTATCCCGGTGCCAGGTGCAACTGATTCATATGATACCTTGTCAACAGACATTCCTTGATCTACGAACAACCGGCGCATCGCCGTGCGCGTATATGGCCGGAGGTGGGTGTAGTCGTTCCACACCCAGCGCTGGGCGTCCGGTGACGAGGCGAAGGCCAGGCCACCGGGCCGCAGCACCCGGCGTACCTCCCGCACCATGGAGACCGGATCAGTTAGATGTTCGAGTACATCCTTCAGTATTACGCCGTCAAATTCGTTGTCCTCGAACGGCAACCGGCCGTCTGGCCGCGCAAGTCGGACGTCGATCCCCGACGAGGACGCGTTCTCGACGACGTCTTGTGCGGTGTCGACGCCGACGTAATCCTGGAAGTCCTCCGATAGCCACGCGGTTCCACATCCCACGTCGAGAAGCCTTGTCTCTGGGCTGAAGTGTCGACTGACGTCCCGGTAGTAGCCCGGACGTTCGTGCCATTCGTGGTAGCCCATGATGTGGATCGTAGCGTTCCGCTGACGCCTATCACTATCGGGGCCTCGCCCTGGCTGGTCGATGCAGGGCGAACTAGCCCGTCACATCCTCGTCTACAGTTTCGTGTGTAGTAGGGGGCGTGGCGCTAGAGGCCAAACAGGCCGACTGGTCGGGTTGTTCGCCATGCTGCAGGCCCAGGTATACGCCTTCGGCGTTACGAAACTCCGACCCATACCCCTGTCGAAATCCGACATGCATGTCGTCCTCTACCCAGCGGTTGTCCTTCGTCGTGCGACGGAGAAAATGCTGCTCGGGGCAATTGAACTGACCATTGACGATGGCGGCGTCGAGCCCAAGGTTGTACCCGAGGGGAATTGTCACCAACAGAACGCCGTCCGTGGCCAAGTGGTGACGCATGGTCTCCAAGGCCCGCATGGGGCCGTTCGGGTCCTTCTCCGGCTCGTCGTAGCCAACGTGCTCTAGCGTTGATATGGACACGACGGCGTCGTACCTATCGTCAGTGCGGAACGTGCGGGCGTCCGCGTTGAGTACGTTGTCGATCTCCTCGTATCGGTCGATGACCGTGTGTTGCACCCCCGACAATTCGGGTAGCCGGTAGTTGCCCAGAACATTGCCGACTTCCAGAACTGTTCGAGGACGCCTGCTAGCAAGAATGTGGCGCGCGACGGGGATCTCCACAGTGCGCTCATTGAGCCATGAGTTGTTGTACCGGGTGGTCTCGTAGGGCAGCTCGGCCCCCACCGCGTGGAACGTACGTTCGCGTCTACGGGCTACCGTGACGGGGTAGGCGACGTGCGCACCGATGAGACGCGACCCAGCCATGATCGCCGCCGGTATGCCCTCGTGCGCCACCCGCTGCAGCGCGGCAGACTTATACCGGGCCAGCTCGGCAGCAATCTTGCTTCGTCGGCTTCCACCGACGCCTCGCGAGATCTCCATGGCGTGAGACCCTACGCATCGTTGCCGTGGATGGCGGTGACCGGCTGCGGGGTTATGGACGAGCATCCCACAACCCGCCCAGCTCCGGCATTGCCTACAGCACGAATCAGTACCACACCTTGGTGATCACACCAATCCCGTCACCGGGGGTTCCGTCGACGTTGGCGATGACTGGAAGGTACCCGACACCCCCGTAACCGAAGATTCGGTCGGCTTGCCCTGGTGTGGGGCTCTCGCGCAGCATCCACGTCCCGTTCTCGAACATGCCGATACCCGTTCGTAGAGCTCCATTCCATCTGCCGACCACCGGGGTGCCGGTGCTCCAGCCATAGTTGAAGACACCCGCGTTCGCTGGCCCCGGCGTGTTGGAGTCGCGAAGCATCCACAGCGCGCCACCCGGGGCGTAGACACCGATGGTGTCCCTACCGTCGCCGTTCCAGTCGCCGACCACAGGCAGCGAGCCAGAGAACCCGTAGCTAATGATGTAGTCCGCTCGACCGGGGCCTGCCGTGTTCTTCAGGTACCAAACGCCGTTCTCGTAGACGCCGATCCCGTCCACTCCGTCGCCGTTCCAATCACCGCACACAGGCATTCCGGTGGGCCAGCCGTAGTCGAACGAGTAGCCGCTCGGACCACCAGCGAAGGTCGTCCTGATGAACCAGTGGCCACGGTCGTAGACTGCGACATCGTCGCGTTTGTCACCGTTCACGTCGCACGACAGCGGAGTAGTGGTCGAACTTCCGTACACCGTGGTCGTTGCTGGCAGGCCCGGCCCGGCGACGTTGTTCATCTGCCAGAGCAAAGCGTTTGGTGCGGAGGCGGCCGAGGGCTGAGGGAGGAGCTGCGCTACCCGGTCGCGAATCTGGGGCAGCTTCGCGCTGATGTTGCCCGGGTCCGCGGTGTAGCCCAGGTCATTATGGCCCACGATAGTGGGTTTGGTGACCTGCACTCCACGCCCGTACTGCGAGAAGCCAGCACCTGCCGAGGTCAAGGTTGCGGTGCCGCGAGGATCGGTACCGGCTACGCCGAACTTGTAGGCGATGACCTGGCTCAAGCCCTCCAGCGACGTGTTGTCCGCGGGGACCTGGGTGTAGTCACCGAGAACCGCTACCCCGAACGTGTCCTGGTTGAAGTCGCCGACGTGGGCGCCCCAGACGGGCTTGTCCATGCCACCGAATCGACCCTCGAAGATCTGGCCGTACTTATCGGTGAGAAAGTTGTAGCCAATGTCGCACCAGCCGAGCGTCTGGGCGTGGTAGGCGTAGATCCCGCGGACGATTGCTGCGGAATCTTGCCGGGTGTAGTTGTTGGATCCGGCGGTGTGGTGGACTACTCCGACGCGGGGGGTTCCCGTGTAAGCCGGTCCACCGGGGTCGCACGCCAGGCGGACTCTTTCGTCGGCTCCCCACTGCGCCCGGGTGATGACGCCGGTCGGGCCGCTAGTGGCCTGCGCGGTCACGGCACGGGCCGATACTGCGGAGGTCCCCGGGTCGATCAGGTTGACCTTCAACCCGACCGGCGCTGCACCGGTGGAGGCTTCCAGCCTTGCCTCGACCCCGTCTGCGCCCGCCCCTACCCACAATGGCTCGGTGCCAGCCCGGGCGGCCATTCCCGCCTGCGAGCTGCTGGCGGAGGGAGCATCGGGAGAGGCCTCGAGCGACTGCCACGGCGACCACGCTCCCGCCGTCCGGGTCCGCACCTGCACGACGACGCCAGCCACTGACGGGTTGGCCACCCAGCTTGCAGCCACCAGCGCGTACGGGTCCACGGTCACCACGCCGGTGCTGGCCCCCGCAGCGGACGGTGCTTCAGCCAACGCCCCCACCTCAGTGGGGGTGACCACGGTGGACCTGGGGGAGACACGACCAGCGAAGTCAACGGTCTGCGTGGCCGGGGTCACGCCCGGCGGTGTCGCGGAAGTAGTGACGGGCGGGGTCCTGGCGGCGGAGGGGGCCGCGGTCGTGGCGAGGGCGACGACCGTGGAGGCAGTGGCGAGGGCGATCAGTGCCGCTGTTGACCGGGGCGAGCAGGGCGATGACGAACGCATGAGCGGGATACCCCAATTGACGGTCGGTTGGTTGGCGGTTTGTCCTTCGATGCACAGAAGGGCGACTTCAGATTTATCGGCTTTAGGCGTCGCGCACTTGAGTGGTCGCGAATAACCCGAGCGACGCTTCTAACTCAAGGACCCCAGCTGATCGCGACACCGTCCCCGGGGGTCCCGTCCCAGTTACCTGTCACCGGCCGGCTACCCGCGCCGCCGAAGCTGAAGACGCGGGCTGGCCCGGGCGTCGGGTCGTCTCGGAGGTACCAGGTTCCGTTGGCGAAGATGCCGATGCCGCTTCGGCTGTTGCCGTTCCAGTCTCCGGAGACCGCAGTTCCACCGGCAAATCCGTAGCTGAAGGCCATGTCGGCTGGACCAGCTCCGGCGCCGTTGCGCAGCATCCAGTACGAGCCGCCGAACACAACGCCGACGGTGCTGGTTCCGTTGCCGTCCCAGTCGCCGACGACTGGACGAGCGTCGGCGTTGCCGTAATCGAACAGACCCGCGTCCGCGTTGCCCGCTGAGGCTGTGTTGCGGAGGTACCAGGTGCCTTGGTAGTACACCCCGATGCCGTCGGCCCCGATCCCGTCCCAGTTGCCGCACACCGGAATCGCCCCGGGAAACCCGTAGTCGAACTCCAGGTCGGGTACGCCGGAGTTCATCGCGAAACGGATGGACCAATGCCCGTTCTGGTAGGCCGCAATGTCGTCTCGGCCATCGCCGTTGAAGTCGCAAGAAAGCGTAGTCGACTGCTGACTACCGAACTCGAATGCATACGGGGCGGCCCCAGGGTTCGCCGTGTCGCGGGCCTGAATGAATCTGCCCGGTTGCGCCACCGGAGCCGGAGCGGCACCCGCATCAACTGCCATGGGTGTGGTACGGCCAGCACCATAGGCGCCGTCATAGGCGTCAGTAAAAACGATGACGTCCCATACGCGACCGTCCGCCGAGGCCACCGCACCGACGCCGACGGTGGATACGTTCGACCTCAGAATATTGGCCTTGTGCGGTGCGCTGTTCATGTAGGCGGCGAACACTGCCGCGGAGGAGCCGCCCTGCCCGACGTTCTCTGCAGCAGCGGTCCACTGCGCCGACCCCGCGCCCTGGATCTGCACCGCGAGGTCAGGGTTGTGGGACAACGCGCCGCGTTGCGCGAGGACACCTGCCCACTGCCGGGCAACATCCGTGGTTCCATTCCGTGCACTGAGGCCAGGCAGCCCCGCCGCCGCCCGCGCGGCGTTCGTCCGCACCAGCAGGTCGGATTCATAGGAGTTCATCGCCACTCCGTTAACCCCAACAGTCGCCTGCGCGGCCGGTGCAAGAGCGGCCAGGCTCAGCAGCACGGTCAAAGCAGTCAGTAGGGCCGCTAGCGAGCTGCGGGATCGAGCAGGCATGGAACCTCCAACATGGACGGCGTGCCCGACGGCACGTGTCACCCATCGACATGTCGGAGCCGTAGCTCAAGGTGGACAGCGCCACCCGATCGGATGGTTTATGGCCCGTTGGCGGCGTGTTGCAGCACCTGGAAGGTGGCCCTCGCCGTCCTCTCCCACGAGAACGAGGCCGCTCGTGCTAACCCCGCCGTGTGCAGGGTGGCCAGCAGCTCCGTGTCCCAAACGACGCGGTGAATGTCCTGAGCCAGCACCGATGCCACCCCAGTGTTGCTGTATACCGCCGCAGTCCCGCCGAGCTCCCGCAGGACCGGAATGTCCGAGCACAGCACCGGGCACCCCCGCACCATCGCCTCCAACACCGGCAGCCCGAAACCCTCGAAGCGCGACGGTAATACGTACATCGTGGCCTGCCGGTAGAGCCGGTCTAGCTCTTCGGTGGACACCCACCCGAGTAGGTCGACATCGTCGTGCAGACCAAGCCGGTCAACTAACGGCCTCAGCGGATCCGCTCCGTGCGAACCGGGGATGATCAACCGCGGGCGCCTGGCGTGGGGAATCGACGCCAATGCCCGCAGCAGTGTCTCGAAGTTTTTGTGCGGCATGCGGTTTCCGGTGGAAAGCAAAGATGGGCGGTCCGCGATCGGCCGGGGGGACGCCGTCCCCGGGGCCCATGCTGCAAGTGGAACCACAGAGATCCGCTCACCCGGCACCGAGAGGTAGTTGCGGAGGTCGGCCGCGGACGCGTCACTGTCGGTGAGAACCTTGCGGGCGCCCCGCACCGAAGTCCGGGTCAGCATCTGCACCACTCGAGCCCCGCCTGCGACGACCAGTTCGGGGTAGCGGAACCCCAACAGATCGTGCACCGTGAGGACGACCGGTACCCGGCTCAGCGCCGGGCCGAAGTTTGCCGGGCAGTGCAGTACGTCAGCACCGATCCGAGCCGCGCTGAGGGGTACCTCGACGTTCTCCGCCAGAGCCCATGCGATCCGGTTCTCCCCCGATGCATGAATAGAGAAGGCTTCGCCCGGGAACCAATCGGGCGCGACCCCGCCGGCCTCCGTGTTGACCAGCGCGATGAGTTCCACCTCAGGAAACACCCGTCCGAGCGCGGTGTATAAGGCCTGCGCGTAGGTCTCGGTCCCGCCCTTCCTGCCGGTGAAGTAGACGAGGTCGACTGCGATGCGCACCTAAAACTCCTCTGGTTGATGCCCGTGACACCGGAACCATCTTTATGGATCCGGTGTCACGAACTCCGCCCGGGAGGGTGCGGTCAGAACCTCACCTTGGAGATCGCGGCGACACCGTCACCTCGCGCGGCGTCCCAACTTCCGACTACTGGCGCGCTGTCAGCCGGGCCATAGCCGAACACGCGGGCTGGCCCGGGTGTCGGGTCGTCTCGGAGGTACCAGGTTCCGTTGGCGAAGATGCCGATGCCGCTTCGGCTGTTGCCGTTCCAGTCTCCGGAGACCGCAGTTCCGCCGGCAAATCCGTAGCTGAAGGTCATGTCGGCTGGACCAGCTCCGGCGCCGTTGCGCAGCATCCAGAACGAGCCGCCGAACACAACACCGACGGTGCTGGTTCCGTTGCCGTCCCAGTCGCCGACGACGGGGCGAGCGTCGGCGTTGCCGTAATCGAAAAGACCCGCGTCCGCGTTACCCGCTGAGGCTGTATTGCGGAGGTACCAGGTGCCTTGGTAGTACACCCCGATGCCGTCGGCCCCGATCCCGTCCCAGTTGCCGCACACCGGCGTCGCCCCGGGAAACCCGTAGTCGAACTCCAGGTTGGTGCTGCCACCTGCGAAGGCGAATCGAATCTGCCAATGGCCGTTCTCGTACACCGCGACGTCGTCGCGACCATCGCCGTTGAAGTCGCAGGACAACGCGGTGGTCGAGGCGCCTCCGTAGACCGTCGACAGATCGGGTGCTCCCGGCGAGGCTGACTGGCGGGCCTGCCAGAGCAGGGCGTTCGCGCCGACCGGGGTGAACCAGTCCGACTTCAGTCCCATCGCGGTGCGGAAGTCATTACCGGTGACCCGGACCGATCCGCGGGTACCCACCACGTCCAGAGTGGTGACCCGCCCGCCCTCGTCGCCGAGGCCGTTGCGTGCGACCACCCGGAGGTCGCTGAAGTCACCAATCTGTGGATACCTGGCCGAGATAGCCGTTCCGTCCAGGTGCACCTGCCAGGTGTGGTTGGGTGAGCGGCTGTCACCTGCGTCGAACACGGCGGGGAACTGCCCACCTGCCGTCCAACCGCCGGTCGAGGAGGAGAACTCCGTTCGTACGACGGCGCCACCCCGTAGACGCACAACGCCAGATGTCGCTGCCACGGCCGCGTCGGATCGGCCGTCCTCCAGCCAGCGGCCGAGGTTGGCGGCACCGCCGTACACCTGACACGACTGCGTGTCGCACGTCTTGGCGTAGGAGTAGCGGTTCTCGCTGAGCGAGTACGACCGCGCGGCCACGGCCTGAGCCTGCAGCGCTTGGGCTCCGCGGCCCCCGCCAGCATCCGCCCAGCCCGCCGGCGACTCCCGGGGCACCACACCACGCAGATAGTCCTCCGTGCTCAGCACGTTCACCAGCCGGGGGGATCCGCCTTCGGTGGCCCACCGCAGCATCCCGCGGTAGTTGGTGCCACCCGAACATGTCGTGACCATCCGCCAGGGATCAGACCCGGGTCCCTCGGAAGGTGCCGCCTCTGGCACCGCGGGCAACGCGGCAGCCGGCCGGGTGACCGGTCCGTTGCAACTGCCGTCACGGATGGTGAGTTGCCATCCTCCATTAGTCCGGGTGACCACAGCTGCACTGCCCGCTGACACAAGAGTGGCCCCCCGACCGTTGCCCACCCAGAACGAGACACCGGCAGTGACCGCGATCGAGCCCGCGCCGTCGAACGCAGTGAGGCGCACGGACATCTCGGGGGTGCCGACGTTCCCTGCGCTGGTACCGCCGTAGTAGTGGTCCAGGATCGCCGCCGAACTCCAGCCCTGATCCACTGCATAACCGAACGATCCGTACTGCCCCATCCCCCGTCCGTGACCGTAACCGTGTCCCAACAGGTCGACCCCGGCAGTCGCGGCGCTCGCAACCGGCGAAACTGGGCTGAACACCGCAAGTCCGGCGGTTGTCGCAGCCACCGCAACGACTGCGACGCTCCGGGTGCGCCACCTGCTCAACACGCCCACAAGATCTCCTCTGCCCACGACGGTGCGCATGGCACCATCTCCACTGGTTCTCTGGGCTGATCGGCATGCGGCGACATCGTCTTGAGTGGGCCGCCCTTGACTGACGCCTGCCGTGACCAAGGTGAACACATTGGACTTCCGGGAAGGGACGCCGGTGCACGTGTGCATCGTCTACGACTGTTTGTTCCCGTGGACAAAGGGTGGGGCGGAACGGTGGTTCCGCGTGTTGGCGGACGAGCTGGTTCGTGGTGGCCACGAGGTGACTTACTTGACGCGTAGGCAATGGGCCAATGAAGACGCGCCCGACATACATGGCGTGCGGGTAGTAGCGGTGTCACCGGGTGGCGACTTGTACGACGAGGACGGGTCGCGCCGCGTCGGCCCTGCGCTGACCTTCACCCGGGGAGTCGTGTCTCACCTTGCCAGACGCCGTCGGGATTACGACGTGGTGCACGTGTGTCAGGTGCCGGTGATGACCGTGCCAGCCGTACGCGCCGTCCTGCTCGGTAGCGGGGTTCGAATGGGGGTGGATTGGCTGGAGGTATGGTCCGCTGACTACTGGCGGCATTACCTGGGCCCGGTGAAGGGCACCGTAGCGGCGCTGGTTCAGCAGATTGCTGCCTGGTCGACACCCATTGCCTTCCCCATCTCGGCTTTGACAGGGCGCAAGCTGCGCGAGCTTGGGTTCCGGAGCGAGATGCACGTCATGCCAGGCTTGGTCTACGAGAAGGCGAGTACCGCCGCAACGCTCAGCCCACCCGCAGCCCCACACGTGGTCTACGTCGGTCGGCACATCCCCGACAAACGGGTGACGGTAATTCCGATGGCCGTCGCACTTGCGCGGCGCACCGTACCCTCGCTCTCCGCCACCATTCTGGGTGACGGACCGTCGCGGCAGCACGTGCAGGCCGAGGTGCTGCGGCTCGGCCTGCAGGACGTGGTACGAGTCCCCGGGTTCGTCGACCAGGAGGAGTTGGATGCGACCTTGCGTGGCGCGACCTGCTTGCTCTTCCCTTCCAGTAGGGAGGGTTATGGGCTGGTTGTAGTCGAGGCCGCGGCTCGAGGGACGCCCAGTGTGGTCGTTGCCGGCGGGGACAATTCGGCTGCCGAGCTGGTGGAGGACGGTGTCAACGGCGTGGTTACCGCCTCTGCCGACCCAGCCGCGTTGGCCGCAGCGGTTGTCCACACGCACGAGGCCGGGGTGGCGCTCCGATCCAGCACGGCGCAATGGTTCGCCGACGGCGTCGACTCACGCAGCGTCCAGAGCACGGCTCGGATGATCCTCGGGGTGTACGAGGCGCGAGTGCGGCGCCCGCACTGACCCGCTTCGTAGCCTCGAGTTCGGGGGCAGAAGCAGGGGCGCGCGGTAACCTGGCATGCGACCTCGGCGGCTGCGATCGGATGGATCATGAATACCCCTTACGAGTGCGAGCTGACGATCGTCATGCCGTGTCTGAACGAGGCCGAAACGCTGGCAGTGTGCATCCGTAAGGCCCAGGGTTACCTCGCGGAGTCCGGTGTGGTGGGGGAGGTACTCGTTGCCGACAACGGCAGCGTCGACGGGTCGCAACAGATTGCCTCCGGCCTCGGGGCGCGGGTGGTCTCAATCGAAGCAAAGGGCTATGGCAATGCACTGATGGGTGGTATCCGGGCAGCTCGCGGCACTTACGTGATCATGGGTGATGCCGACGACAGTTACGACTTCGCGTCCCTCCAGCCGTTCGTGGACAAGTTGCGCGAGGGTAGCGAGTTAGTGATGGGCAATCGATTTCAAGGCGGGATCGCCGCCGGTGCTATGCCGCCTTTGCACAAGTACCTAGGTAACCCGGTGCTCTCCGGGATTGGCCGCTTGTTCTTTAAGACCCCCGTCGGCGACTTTCACTGTGGGCTCCGGGGTTTCAACCGGGCCAGCATGGTGAATCTCGGGTTGACGACCACCGGGATGGAGTTCGCCAGCGAGGTAGTGGTGAAGAGCTGCCTGTCCGGGTTACGTATCAGCGAAGTGCCCACCACCTTGTCCAAGGACGGTCGCAGCCGGCCACCGCACCTGCGGAGCTGGCGAGACGGCTGGCGACACCTGAGGTTCCTTTTGATCTTCAGCCCACGATGGTTGTTCCTCTACCCGGGGTTGGTGGCGTTCGCCGTCGGTGGCGCGGCCACACTCGTCCTGCTAGTCGGCCCGGTCGAGCTCGGATCTATAGGCCTCGATCTAGGCACGATGATGTATGCGTCAGCGTTGACCGTGGTGGGGTGGCAGGCGGTGCTGTTCTCCATCCTGACCAAAATTTACGCCTCTCATGAGGGTTTCCTGCCGACGAGCAACCGTTACCGGCGGGTGGTGCAGGGTATTTCCGTAGAGCGGGGACTGGTGCTTGGTCTGTTGATCTTCCTGGTGGGGGTGTTGGTTGCGGTGCTCCAGCTTCTGCGGTGGAGCGACAACGGGTTCGGTGCGCTCAATCAGGCGCAAACCGTGCGCAGTGCGATACCCGCCGCCCTCGGTATCATGCTGGGCTTTCTCACCAGTATGTTCAGCATGTTCGCCGGCATTCTCACGATCCCCACCAGGGGTGGTGCGACCTCCGCTCGTTTGCTGGTCAACGATGTCCATGTCGAGCCAGGTCCTGTCCCCGTCGCAGACCGTCACACCGCGTGAGACCTACTTACTGGGGTGCCCGGTTTGTCTGAATGCTCAGGCGCGCCGTCCCCAGCCACAAGTTCGGGTGATGGCGGTGCTCGACTTGGACTCATTGTCATAGCGGCGTCGTTCGTCGGCCACTTCAGTAATTATCTGTTCTATGTCGTCACTGCACGGATGCTCGGTCCGACAGCGTTTGCCGAGGTCTCGGCGTTGGTCGCGTTTGCGACGCTAGTGTTTCAACCATTTAATGGGGTGCAGCTCGTAGCCGCCCGCGATGTCGCTCGCCTCGGTGCCGCGGGGCGGGGCGACGTTGTCAGCGGATATGTACGACAGCTGTTTGTCCGAACGACATTGGTCAATGCGCTCGTGCTGGCGGTAATCGTGGCCGCATCGGAGCTGTTGCGCTCATGGCTCAATCTTGAGTCGACCGCGGTAATCCTGCTCGCCGCGGTTTGGATCGTACTAGGCACTACCCTGTTGGTTTGCGTCGGCGTCGTGCAGGGGATGCAACGGTTCGGTGAGATGACTTGGCAGCTCGCAGGTCCGCTGGGCGCGCTGCGCGTAGTCCTACTGCCGGGGCTCGTGCTCGCGGCCGGCATCTCCGGTTCGATGCTTGCCATGATCGGGGCGACAGTAATCGGTTTGCTCACCGCAATGCGGGTAATGGGTCGATTACTGTCGAAGCGTTCAGTGGAGGCTGCCCCGCCCGTACGGTGGGGAATGCCGGTGGCGGTGTTGATCGGGTTCTCGTCGTTGGTGAACTCGGACATAATATTCGCTAAGGCCTCACTGCCGGGCGTTGCGGCGGGCGTCTATTCCTCCGCGGCGCTGTTAGGCAAGGTGGCTCTCTTCGCCCCGGCCGCCCTCGTGCTTGTACTGCTTCCGAAGGTTGCTGCCAAGCTCCAGCGGGGCGAAAACGCCGACCGAATGATCCTGAGCACCCTGCTGATGACGCTGGCCGCCAGCAGCTTGATCGTGATCGGGCTAGCCCTAGTGCCGTCCTCCCTCATCGCGCTCACCTTCGGACCGGCCTTCGTAGAGGCGCGGGGTTTGCTGGTTCCACTCGCACTGGTGATGACGGTTGCCGCCCTGTTGAACGTTCACCTCGCGTGCGCCATGGCGGCGCACGACAACCGGTTCGTCGTGGTCGTTGTTGGCGCTGTAATACTTCATTTGACGCTGCTCTCTGTCCTGCACGACAGCGCAGGCAGCATCATCATGGCGTCGGCGATTGCCATCGGATCGGCATTCGTCACCCAGGAGGCCTTGTCGGCCACCGGGTTCGCAAGATTAGTCGTCCGAAGGCTGCTTCTACGCGAACGATAATGCAAGGGCGCCGGTGGTCAACGTGGGAAGGATGAGGATCTTCTTGCGAAGTGTTGTCAGACATAGGGTCCGGCGAAAGCTTGAGCGGTTGTTAATTGAGGTGTTGGGGGGTTACGCCGTCGAGGCGGCCGCGGCGGCCGATGCGCGGGCGGAACGGCTCGGGGCGGAGCTAGGCGCCGCCCGGGCCGCTCTCGTAGGGTTAGAGGTGCGTATGCGACGCGACCTGCATTTCGCCGCGGAAGTGGAGGCAGCTGTGTCGAGTTCGCGGTTCGCCCGCGATCACATGCCTACTGTGCCGACATTTGCGCACCGTGATGACACCCTGCGCTTCGCGGCGGAGCTCGTAACAATCGAGGGGATGGTGCTTGAATTTGGGGTCGCATCGGGTCGTACGCTACGGATACTGACTGAGTGCCTACCCGGCCGCGGGGTGGCCGGCATCGACACGTTTACTGGTTTGCCGGAACACTGGCGCTCAGGGTTTCCAATCGGGGCGTTCTCCCAGCAGTCCCCCCCTGTAGTCTGTGGTGCCGAACTGGTCGTTGGGCTGTTTGCCGAAACGCTACCCGAGTTCCTGGCGGCCCGACCCGACCCGGTGGCGCTGCTCCACCTGAACGCTGACTTGTATTCCTCCACCCGTACGGTGCTCGACCTGGTTGGTGACCGACTAGTTCCGGGCTCGATAGTGTTGTTCGACGAGTATTTCAATTACCCAGGATGGCCTGACGGTGAGCATCGGGCATGGTCGGAATTCGTTGAGCGTACGGGGCGGGCTTTCGAGTACACCGGTTACACCTACAACGACGAGCAGGTGGTGGTCACGATCATGGCTTGATCGGCATGGCGGCGCGACTTGGCAGCCGACTGGAATGGACCGGCAGCTGATGACAGCGTACGGACCCGCGCCGGATGATGTCTGGACGCTTATTGATTTCCTCGGATCCACTCCGTCTGAGCGGGCAGCGTCGATCTGCGCCGGCACGCTCACGTACTCTGAGCATGCAGCACGGTGGCGTGCCATGCTGAGGCCAGAGTAATCGTCGACGCGCGGGCAGCGCGCAGGGTTTCTTTTAGTTGCGACCAGTGGCACCGCTTCAGTTCCCGCCCGGTTAGCTCCCGCCCCCGGAGCTGCAAGAGCAGGTGCCCGCACCGCATTCGTGGTCGAAAAATGACATGGGGCGCGTTGTGAGCCTGCCGTCACCTTCATCCCCGCAAGAGCACGAAGACCGCGCACGACCACCGAGGTCAATCCTCTCGGGTCTGGTCCGCGCGATGCGACCCCGGCAGTGGGTCAAGAACGTATTGGTGCTCGCGGCGCCGGTTGCCGCGAACGTGCTCGGCCAGTCGCGCGTCCTGGCGGCGGTTGCGGTCGCTTTTCTCTGCTTCAGCCTGGCCGCCTCGGGGATCTATCTGATCAACGACCTACGTGATATCCGCGCCGATCGTGAACACCCCGTCAAGCGCTTCCGGCCCATAGCGGCGGGCATCGTGCCCGTGCCGCTCGCATACGGCGCGGCGGTACTCCTCTTGGTGGCCGCGCTCGGGCTCGCTCTGCTCGCGACGTGGCAGCTGCTGCTGGTGGCAATAGTGTACGAGGCGGCTCAGCTCGCATACTGCTTCGGATTGAAACACCAGCCTGTCCTCGACATATGTATCGTAGCTGCGGGCTTTCTGCTTCGCGCTATCGCCGGGGGCGCGGCAGCCAATATTCCACTGTCGCAATGGTTTCTGCTTGTGGCGGCTTTTGGATCATTGTTCATGGTGTCGGGCAAGCGATATGCAGAATGTCAGCTCGCGGAGAGGACTGGGGCCAAAATTCGCAAGTCTTTAGAAGGTTACACGTCAAGCTACCTGCGGTTCGTCTGGACGATGTCCGCGAGTGCTGTAGTGATCACCTACTGCTTGTGGGCGTTCGAGTTAAACGTGAGAAGCAACTCTCCGTGGGGGGTCATCTCGATCGCCCCGTTCATCATCGCGGTGCTGCGGTACGCCGTGGACGTCGATGGTGGTGTGTCGGGCGAGCCCGAAGATATCGCATTGGCTGACCGCGTCCTGCAATTGTTGGCCGCATCATGGTTGGTAACGCTGGCCCTGTCGGTCTACCTGTAACGCCGAGGTGGGTGGCCCGGCCATCGGATGATTGAACTCTTCATTGTGCGCTCGTGTTAGTTGATTATCGCGGGCTGGCCGCCCGTAAGATTGCTGTCGTGCAGCTCGTAGAACTTGTCATCTGGGTCATGCTAGTGGTTGTCCGATGACGAGTGGCCCACACCCTCGTCGTGGCGCGGGCGCCACGACCGCGCCACCGCGTGTTACTACGTCCTGCTCATAGGTGCGGAGTCGAGCGAGCTGCGCTTCGGACGACACTGCGTCTCTTCGCACAAAATGACCAGGCGCAAACCCGGTGCTGGAGAGCGGAATATAGTCGCGCTGCGCTCGAGGATCGGCCAGGAGACCGCTGCCCTTCTCCCAGTCCAGCGAGATCGCCATAAATGTTGGGCGGACCTCGTTAAACACATGATCCCTCAGCCCCGGCATGTCCCCGCGCGCCCGCAACATTGCGATCGTGGGGTCGACGAGTCCGGCGAGATCGGTAAGGGCAAGTCGGCTGGTCATTGACGATCCGCCAAGATCGGGAGTCAACAGTGAGGCACGCGGCGCACCGAGGATGTCAGCGAGGCCGTTGAAGCCCCGCCCTGTGACATCGGCCACCTCACACAGGGGGACGGTGGGAGAGGCACGGAACGTCTGAGCTACCTGGTACTGCTGTTGGCCTGCGACAATTAGACCGGATACTAATAGGACTCCGATAACGAGACCGGCCCGCCGATCGAGCACCGCAGCAGCTCGAGGGAGGGCCACTACTGCGGCCAAAATGGCGATGGGCCAGACAGGGGTTGAAAAGCGGTAATACTGCATCCAATCCGGCATCAGAATGGCGTAGGCGAGAAGCGCAAGCAACAACACGACGAGGGGCGCCCCCAACGCTTGTCGAGAACGGCCGCCCGCTAGCATTGTCACGCCGATGCAGAATGCTAAAACCACTACCAGTAGCCAGCCGACATAACCGACTAATTCTTCAATCCGGCTGATGCTCGCCAAATTTGGAAACGACTGCGCCTTTGCGAGCGCGGTGTTAGGGACTAGCTGGCCAAAGATGTTATAACGAATGAAGAGGAAAACCCCGTAGGGGACAACAAACGCCGCAGTACTTGCTGTGATGCAACCGATGCTCCTACGGATGTTGGAACTATTGATCGAAAGAAGTGCGACAAGTGGATATGCACCAAGGTAGATGAGCCCGTCCGGACGGGTTAGTGCGGCGACAAACACTAGTCCCCCTGCTAGTACCGCAACGCGCGGACGCAGCAACGACCCTCGTACCGACGCGACCAGCAGGACGGCTGCCAGCCAGGTGACAAGCAGGGCATAAAGGGAGTTCTCCAGACCGGAGAAACTCCAGATGACGAAGGACGATGTCCCCGCGAGTGCAGCGCCGGCCGAAATAGTGGACAACCACGGTCTATGATTCAACTCGCGAGCACACATATGAATGGCGAATACGATCCCAGCACTGCAGAGGACCGCGAGAAGCTTAGGGTAGAGTACGTAATCCTGAATGCCAAACAAGAGCCCGCGGTCGAAGACACCTATCATCCTTCCCGCGAGCAGCAACGCCAGCCACGCGGGATTCGAGTAACCTTCAGCAATTGGACCGGAGGGTTGCGCTACGGGGCCGTATCCCAACGCGATATTTCGCGCGTAATCGAATGTGATCGCGGCATCATCTACGATCCAGTGCCCATAAAGGGCACCTGAAGCGGAGATCATCGCGGTGCCGACCGCAATCGCCGCAGTCGCACGCAACCAGCCGCGGTGCGCATGTACGGTTGCCGCCTTCGGTCCCGAGCTCTTGCCAGCTAGCCGGGGGGCCGGTCCGCTGGTGACGACCGCCATAATGGGCTCCGAACGTTTGGGATGGCGCGGTTTTGCGTCTAGAATAGACCGTACCATCTGCGACGGGAGTATCAACCCGCAAAGATCATTACGACGATCTTTCTAAACTTTCATAAATTCGCTCAATGGGCGTCAACGTGACCGGTGTCCCCATCGATCCGCGGATCGGTATCGGGACGTCGACAGCGCTTGTGGGCAAACCGCCGTTGATGGCGGCCCGACCGTTAGCAGAGCTCGGTCGGCCGGTGGTCAGCCCGGCAGGCGGCGAAACAGCGGTCGGGGAAGGTGCCGGAGCGCACTCATCACTGGACGCAACGCGGCGGGTGCCCATGCTTGCTCCTTCCTGCTCTGCACGGTGTCCAAGATTACCTGAGCGACCTTGTCGGGTGTCGTGGCGAACGGGGCGGGTTCGAGCCCTGTGGTCATCTGGCTGTGCACAAAACCGGGCCGGATCACCGCGACGTGTACCCCCGCAGGGCGCAACGCCTCGGTGAGCCCGGTGTAGAAGGCGTCCAGGCCAGCCTTGGTGGAGCCGTAGACGAAGTTCGCGCGCCGCGGGCGTTCCGCCGCCACGGTGGACAACGCGACGATGCTGCCGTGGCCTTGAGCGCCCATCCGCTGAGCTAGCAACACACCGATGGACACCGCGCCCACGTAGTTTGTCTGCGCTAGTGCGACCGCCGCATCGACGTCGGTCCACGCCTGCTCTTGGTCGCCGAGCACCCCGAAGGCAACCAGACACACGTCCAGGTCACCCTTGGCGAAGCACTCCCTGATCGTGGCGGGGTGGCTAGCCGTGTCGCGCGCGTCGAAGTCGACGACATCCACCGCACAGCCCAGTGCGCGCGACTTGTCTACCGCAGCGACCCGCCGAGGGGAATCCCGGGCGGCGAGCACCACCCGCGGCGGTCGGGCGGCCGCGAACGCTGCGGCGGTAGCCAGGGCGATGTCGGAGGTGCCACCGAGAAGCAGCACGGTCTGCGGGTTTCCCATTGCGTCGATCACAGGCTCAACCTCCGGGAGAGATCCGATACGAACATCCGTTCGGGGTCGACGGTGTCACGCACTGCACGCCATTCGTCGAGCCGCGGGTACATCTGCGCTAATACGTGCGAACTCGTCCGCGACTCCTTGGCCAAGTACAGCTTGCCGCCGGCGGAAAGCACCACCTCGTCGAGGCGGTCGCAGAGCTCACCCAGGCCACGCCCAACCGGGATATCGACCGTGAGGGTCCACCCCGGCTCCGGAAATGATAGTGGCGCTGGGTTGGCCGCGCCGAATCGCTTGAGGACGTTCAGGAACGACACCTGACCGGAGGCGCTGATCAGCTCGATCGCCTGTCGAAATGCCTGCTCCTGCCCGAAGGGCACCACGAACTGATACTGCAGAAACCCCCGCGGCCCATAGACCCGGTTCCACTTTCCGACGAGGTCCAGCGGGTGGAAGAAGGTGGTGACGTTCTGCACCTCGTCGCGGTGGCGGGAAGGCGCCTTACGCCACCACATTTCGTTGAACGCGCCGATCGTGGCGCGGTTGACAACGCCCGGCGGGAATGCCTTCGGCGCAGTGAGCAGCTGCGGGGCCTTCAGGCGCAGCGGGTCACGACGTTGCCTGCGGGTGAGTTCGTCGACCCGGGCCGAGCGGCCCCTGGTTAGCACCGCCCGACCCATCTGGGCACCGCGCGCCAACGAGTCGAACCAGGCTACGGAGTAGACATAGGAATCGTCGGAACCATCGGTCAGCAAGCCCAACAGGCTCTCAAGGTCGTCGGTCCGGTCGGTGTCCACCGTGAAGTACGCCGTCTCCACCCGGGTGAGCCGAATCCGGGCGCGTACCACCACGCCGGTCAAACCCATCCCTCCCACAGTCGCCCAGAACAGTGGCGAGTCCGGCGTCAGCGTTTGCACTACCCCGTCGGCGGTAACGAGCTGGAGGGACAGCACGTGATTACCGAAACTCCCCTGCACGTGATGATTTTTGCCATGGATGTCTGCGGCGATGGCGCCGCCGACAGTCACCTGACGGGTGCCCGGCAGCACCGGGATCCAGAGGCCGAAGGGCAACGCCCTTCGCATTAGAGTGTCGAGGCTGACACCGGCATCGACGTCCACCTCGCAGGTGTCGGCGTCGATGGCATGGATGGCGTTCAGCCGGGTCATGTCCAATACAAGGCCGCCGGCGTTCTGCGCCGGGTCGCCGTAACTGCGGCCGAGACCGCGTGCGATCAACCCCCTGTCGTGCGCAGCGAGCACCGCTTCCACCACGTCCTGCGGGTCGCAGACCTGCGCAACCTCGGCGGTAGTGCCAGCCGTCCGGCCCCAGCCGGATAGCAGCACACGACGTGTCATCATCAAGTGCGACGATACTCATCGAGGCCATATCTTCGACACCTCAGGCGGGAGAGCTCAGCGTGTCCGGCACTGTGACACCAAGTCCGGGGCTCCCACTCCGCACCCAGCTCACCCGTTTCGTGGTCACTGGCGGCTTCTCGTCGGTCGTCGACTTCGGTCTGTACCTGTCGATGCTGGGTCTTGGCCTAACGGTGGTTCCCGCCAAGGCCCTCGGCTTCGTAGCGGGAACCACCACGGCCTACGCGATCAACCGTCGGTGGACCTTTGGTTCCGTCAGCCGATCCCGGACCGCTCTACCCGTGTTCGGCCTGTACGCGATTACCTTCGTCGTTCAGGTCGGGCTGAACACCATCCTGGCGGGCGTCCTGCCACCCGAGTGGTGGCGCACCGGCATGGCCTTCGTCCTGGCGCAGGGCACTGCCACCACTATCAACTTCCTAGTGCAGCGAATGCTGATATTTCGCCCCTGAATCGGATACCTCGTCACCTTTCGTACGCGCGTTGCCACGCGTCGTGGCTGGTCAACTCGCCCATACCCTTCTTGAAGTCCCGCCGCATACGCGGGAACTCCCGGCGCAGCTCGCGGTGGTTGCGCGCGGCTTGCCCGAGCAGCGTCCAGAACAGCTGGGGATTGCGTTTGCGGTAGGCCACGCCCCGGCCGTCCGCGGTGGCGACCGTGGCCCCGTCGAGCCTGGCCAGCAGGAACCAGCGCGCGTCTTGCTGCGCGATGTTCAGCTGCGGGCGCTTGTGGTGCTCGGGCTTGGTCGGGAGCAGGTTGTGCGCGAGGCCGCTCGCCAACGTGGCCCCGATGGTGACGGGGTTCGTGGGCGGCTTGAGGAAGCGTTCGGCCTTGACCGCATCCATGGACGGCAACGGGAGCGACCGGGAGGAGGCCAGCACGGCGCCGTCGTCGTACCGGCTCCGCTCGGCCCGGACCTCGCCGAGCGCCGTGGGCAGCTGTCCGAACAGCGCCTGTGGGCCGGCCAGGAAATCGCGGATGGCCAGGTTCTGCAGCGCGACGGTGGAGTACTCCAACGACAACAGGTGCTTGATCACACTCTTCATGCTGTGCCGAATCAGCTCCCCACCTCGGCGATAGGGGCTGTACAGCGCGGCGACCACCAGCCGGTTGCGCAGGTGAAAGTAGGCCTGCCAGTCGGTGGCGTCATCCTTGTCCGACCACGGCATGTGCCAGATGGCCGCGCCGGGCAACGAAGTGGTGGGGTAACCCGCGTTGGCGGCGCGCAGGCTGTACTCCGTGTCGTCCCACTTGATGAACAGCGGGAGTGGCAGGCCCAGCTCGGCGGCCACCGTGCGGGGGATCAGGCACATCCACCAGCCGTTGTAGTCCACGTCGACTCGCCTGTGCAGCCACGGGGTCTGGCGGAGTGTCCGTTTGGCGAAGTCGTGATCGTAGTGGACGTTCGGTGCCGCGCGCCACGTGAACTTCGACCGATCGACCACCTCGCCCATGGAGCGCAGGCGGGAGCGGGCCTGGAGGTTGAGCATCTGCCCGCCGACCAGCATGTCGTGCTCGACGAAGCGGGAGAACGCGATGGCGCGCAGGATGCTGTCCGGCTCGATGACGATGTCGTCGTCTAACAGGATGATCTGCTCGCACCCGGTGCTGGTCAGCGCCTCGTGCATGGCCCGGGAGAAGCCACCGCTGCCCCCCAGGTTGGCCTGGTCGTGAATCCGTAACCGATCGCCGAGCTGCTCGGCTGCCGCCGGGAAAGCCTCGGTGTCGCGCACCTTGCGATTGCCCTGGTCGGCCACGATGACCGCCTCGACGGCGGCCAACACATCCGGGTCCTCGCCGAGGGCGGCGAGGGCGCCGACGCAGTCGTCGGGCCGGTTGAAGGTACAGATGCAGATGGCGGCAGCCGCCCGCCCCGGCGCCGGCACCGCGGCGCACCACGCGCTGTCGCTAAACTCCACCGGGCCGTCGTCGGTGGTGACGTCAAACCAGTACCACCCGCCGTCCTCGAACGGCTTGAGGTCGAGTGTGAACTCCAGCGTGGTTGCGTCTGCGGTGGCGACGACGTCGCCGCTCACGTGGATCTGCGAACCGTCCGCCTTGGAGCGGTAGACGTCGACTCGGCACCGACCCTGCAACCGTAGTTGCAGTACCACCGTTTCCAAGGTTGTCCACCGTCGCCAGTAGCTGGCCGGAAAGGCATTGAAGTACGTGGCGAAGGACACCTCTGACTGCGCTGGAAGCGTCAGCGAGGTTCGGCTAACGGCCCGGGAGCGGCGGCGGTTGGTGTCGTCCTCGTCGAGGTAGAGGCTGCGGACGTCAAGGGGGTCGCCGGCGCGCGGCGCGATGATCCGCTGCAGCGATGTGCGGACCACGGCGGAGCTGGCTTCGGCCGCCGCGGGATCGACCTGGGTAGTGGTCATGTTGATCAGTCCTCCAGCGAACCGGAGAGCGCGCGACCCTCGGTGAAGTAGGGGGCGACCTTGTTGTCGTACATCGATAGCGCGCTGCTGATCGCCATGTGCATATCCAGGTATTGGTAGGTGCCAAGCCGGCCACCGAAAAGCACGTTGCGCTGAGCGGTCTCGGCCTTCGCCAGCTCGCGGTAGGTGGCCAGCTTGGCTCGGTCCTCCGCTGTGTTGATCGGGTAGTACGGCTCGTCACCGGACTCAGCGAATCGGCTGTACTCCCGCATGATCACCGTCTTGTCGGCTGGGTAGTCCCGTTCCGGATGGAAGTGTCGGAACTCGTGGATACGGGTGAACGGAATGTCGGTGTCGGCGTAGTTCATCACCGGGGTGCCCTGGTAGTCACCCACGGCCAGCACCTCCTGCTCGAAGTCCAGAGTTCGCCAACCCAGTTCGCCGGCCACGTTGCCGAAGTAGGCGTCCAGCGGGCCGGTATAGACCACCGGCACTCCGGGGTTCACCGCAAGCACCTCATCGCGTACGTCGAACCAGTCGGTGTTCAGGCGCACCTCGATGCCGGGTTGGTCAGCCATCGCCTCGATCCAGGCGGTGTAACCGTGCACCGGCAAGCCTTCGTAGGTGTCGTTGAAGTAGCGGTTGTCGAAGGTGTAGCGCACCGGCAGTCGGCTGATGATGGCCGCTGGCAACTCGGTGGGTTCGGTCTGCCACTGCTTGGCCGTGTAGCCCTTGAAGAAGGCCTCGTATAGCGGTCGCCCCACCAGGGACACCGCCTTCTCCTCGAAGTTCGTGGCGTCTTGCCCGTCGATCTCGGCGGCTTGCTCAGCGACGAGGGCGCGAGCCTCGGTGGGGGTCAGCGCCCTGCCGAAATATGCGCACATCGTGGCCAGGTTGACCGGCATGGAGTACGTCTGATCGGCGTAGTTGGTGAACACTCGGTGGGAGTAGGCGGTGAAGTCGGTGAACTGGTTCACGTAGTCCCACACCCGCTGATTTGAGGTGTGGAACAGGTGCGCACCGTACTTGTGGATCTCGATGCCCGTCTCGGGCTCGGGCTCGGAGTAGGCGTTGCCGCCGATGTGGTGGCGGCGGTCGAGCACCAGCACCCGCTTGCCCAGCTGCGTCGCTGCCCGCTCGGCGACGGTGAGGCCGAAGAAGCCGGAGCCAACGACGACGA
>JAABUP010001029.1_pt1 | contig 59844 bp, 81 predicted proteins | sample 5559201 | NCBI WGS metagenome assembly JAABUP01 (sample SAMN10711887, study PRJNA513373) | rock metagenome | isolation source: Antarctica rocks | place: Antarctica | reverse complement strand
CTGTTTGAACGGTTGTTATGTTTTGGCTAATACACCACCTGGTATGGGACAGGTTTGAAAGTGCTGTGGGCTATGCATGATTGCTTGTTTCAGATTAGTGAAGATGTTACTTGGAGAACATGTTATTGTTGGTTTTTAATTTGGTTGATTTATGAGTGTCATGACTGCAAGGGAGTGTTGAGTTGTGCTAAGCACTTAGATTGATTCAGTCAAGTCATTCATGAAGTGGTTAGTCATAGTTGGGTCATGTGTCTCTATTATGACTAGTTTCGTATACCAGCGTCCCGCCGTCAGCTATTCAGGCTAATGTACAGAGTCCAGCGGCCTGATAACAGAGTGATAGCAGCAACAACAGAGAGTGTAACAGTCTTGTAATGATTCTGTCTGGTTACACAAGACCGTCGTGACGTCCTTGCTTCAATAAAGTCTCCAACAGCAATGTTTCAGCAAGATTCAAGTGTCATTTAGCACACCAGGCTCTCCATACTGCACCAATCTATGCTGTCAAAGTCGCCAGCAACTGCTGTGTCGCTCTTCTGAGCACCACAAGGTTGTCCTAGGAGCAGCTTTGATACGGCAGAATAGAAAGGTTCACCATTCAGGTCAGCTGGAGCCACGTGTATTAGGGCAGAACTGAACCCTAGCGAAAATGTAAGAAACAGTCAGGAGATCGACGTATAGTAGCTCAGGACTTCTAGGCGGATCCGAGCCCTTCTCGGAGGCTTGTGGGCCTGCACAGAACCTTGCTACTTTCACAGCTTGAATTTGTTGTCATGCCGACGACTGATGCACTTGTCGAGGGTGAAATAGGCAGTGCGGAAGATCCCTCACCAGGTCAGCAGTTAACTCGTCCTCACCTTTCTTTCAGCACCTCTGATCTATGTGTCTTAATTTGTCTCGCGCAGCGTCTGAGATATGCTGATTGCAAACTCTAAACGTTTCCATACCAAAGCAGCCTTGCCGACCCGTATTATGATCGTTTCGTCAGGTACTAAACCTGCTGTTTATGCAGAACGTGAAGAGCGAGAAAGTCTGCTCACCAGAATATTTCGGCCAGCTTCTTCTAGAGGCAGAGTGGCTGCAGCTATCAGGTTGGTGCAACCTAGACATGGAAGTAGATCTGTTGGTGGCTTCTACTTGTGTCTCTTATTGTTGCGCCCATATTCTGGACTGTTTGTTGAGCACCTCACAGCTGCTTTTGTGTCCAGGAGGTCCTTCGCCTTTTCCCACTCTGCAAACCGTCAGCGTCAACAGCAGCCTGTGGAAGATATAGAAACGGGCCAGGTGTCCACAGCAGGGCAGCGAGCAGATAATGATGATTGCTTACCCAGAGCAGCAGACCTGGCATCAGCAACTTCAGCACCAGATGCTTTGCGACGGCAGAGCGTCCAAAGTGCTACTGACAGCGTCATGCCAGCTTCTCCTCCGCACTTGCAGACACGCAGTTCAACTTTGTCAAACGGTGCAGCAAGTCCTGCAGCAAGTCCAACTGCCCAGGTCAGCTCAGCAGCGATGCTGGGGCGGCTTTTGTCTGTCGGAAACAAGGGCTTGAAACGGTCCCCAAGTGGAACTCAGCCAGTATGTCTCATCTGTCTGGAAAACTTGACTCCGGAAGATTTTGAGGTGCACCTCTTGCTTGTGCTGACCTTTATCTGATCTATTTCAATCTGGCTGCCACAGCATTGACGCATATGCTGCCTGCGTGTTTCAAGCTTTGCATGCAATTTCAGTCCAGTTATCTTAATCCAAATTTCACCTGCTTATAGTTGTCACCTGCAGTGACAATTTGTCCGACTTCCCAGCACTTTTGGTGATGTTTTCCAATTTCTCGTGCATGACATCCAGGCTGGTGAGGCTATCCAGCTGGAGTGCGAATGTCGCGGAGACTTAGCATTGAGGCACCATAGCTGTGCCGTCAAGTGGGCACATGTGAAGGGAGACAATGTGTGTGACATCTGCAAACAACCCATTAAGAATCTGCCTGCCATCACACCCAGAGCTCCCTCAGAGCCTGGCAGTGATGTGGACATGACAGGCTTTGATGACATTGATGCACAGAACCACCCTCACGGTCTACACGGTAAGTGCTGTTACATTGGCTGGGCCTGCATCTTGGATGTAATCAACATTGACAGACTATCTATTGATGATGCTGCATTCAGCACGGGTCTGAATTCTGCTGATTGTATGTCAGAATCTGGGCTGTGTGCTGCAGGGCCCTTTGTGGCAGAGCAGATGCCAAGCAACTCAGATATCATATTTGACTGCATCAGAGTGACATGGGTGGCAATGATCATCTGTATTCTATTCTTTGAGATGAATTTGGCTTCAGCACTGTGGACAGGCATCATCACTGGGCTTGCGTACACATTGTTTGTCAGAGCCATGTATCAGTCTCAGTTGGATGTTCTACACAGAGAACAGGCTATGCGCCAGGGACGACTGCAAGCAGCAGGTGCACAGACAGCAGCTGATGGTGCGAGCCCAACGACGCCATTGAATCCTCAGCCTCAGCAGCAGCAACAGCAGCACCCATATGTGATTGTTGTCTAAACTACAGGTGCTGCGTTGTCACAGTCTAGCGTTCCAGACCTGTGCTGGTCTTGTAGTTGTAGTTTGGGTTCTGATGTATTTCTATACTGACTTAAGAATTGCAATACGCAGCTGTAGAGGTCCTGGTGGGTAGATTCTGCATGGTCTGAACAATAGTCCAACAGGGCTGTGGATTTTATCTACTGCTTGAAAGGGCTGTGAAGTGCATGTCTGTATGTGCACGATTTTGCATTGCACTAGCTCACTGGCAATGCCACGAAGTTTCCTTTGATTTTGCTGTAATATATAGCAGGGATGCTGCGCAAGAATTGTTGCATCATTTGTAGTGACTTTGCTAGAGTTATTGGCTGGACCAATCATCATCTGGCGGGTGTCACTTTGCCATGTTCAGTGCGGATTGACACCTGCCTGCATCAGAACCTTATGCCAGATATCATCTCTATGATTAGTGCTTGGTCCTTGCTGACCTGCAGTAGCACGGAAAAGTGATGAGCGCATGTACCTTATGGAGTGTGTACTGTGTATGAGCAAGTACTGTGCAGGAGCACTGCAGTGATGCATGCATTTGTAGCAGTCTGCTGGTGTGCTACTCATGACTGGGAGCAGGACTGCTCCTGCTCAAGCAACGCTGCCATACAAATCGACTGTCCCAAGTACTTGTCAGAGCAAGCAGCACCAGGGGAGTGCAAAGCAGGGCTGTCACTCATTAAGCAGCGCTGCAGCTGCAGTGCACACAGTGTTGACATTGCAGTATAAGCTGTGCATGTGCCTTATTATTGATATTCTTCAAGTACTGACAAGTAATGCAAGGACAGACTCTGAGAAGCTGACAATCTTCTGCATAACTCACCAAAGATGCACTCGTGAAGAAAGTAACTGCTGGCTGCCATAACATACCAACACCCTGCTCGCATTTCATCCTGCAGCTGGCCTGGCATCCATGCTGAGCATCCCACCAATATCTGTGCTTGTTCAGTTTGCACCTGACCCAGGCGGAAGAAGTTGTTGACAGATTCAAATCCACCAAGATACAAACCCTGCAAACCAAGCACAGGGAGCAGCTCATGCTATACAACGTTGCACAGCACATGCGCTGCCAGATCAGTCTGAAGCTGTGTGAGACATATTCTGAATTGCTCTGCTTGTGGGGCTGCCGACCATGCTCAATAACAGTATGTGCTTTGCCTGATGTCTTAACTATCTGCATGATGCTCCTGGAAATGCATGCAGTCCTCTACAAGGAGGAACAAACAAAACTGCGCCCAACAGCTGAACTCGCAACATGTTTTGCATGCTGATGCAACAGCCTGTAAGCTGGTAAAATAGCACTGGTAGTTTGTCGTGTGAAACTTAGGCTGAAAGGTATGCAGACAATGCAAACATTCTGACCTCAATTATCTGTGTTGCTCCCTCAACTTCCAGGCAACAATGTAATATGTTGGCTGTGCCTCGGCCGCAGGGTCCCCCATAGTATACTTGCTTGTCTTGCAGCTCCTCTGCAGACACAGTCTGCACACACTGCGATGTGTATAGCATGCTGAAAGTATGAGGGCCGTGGCATGAGCCACAGGCAAGGACATACCTGCTAATGCCACTTTTGTCGAGAGATCCTGCAAGTGCCGAGGAAGCGGCATGTTGATGATGAAACCATTGCTTCCCAAGGAGTCTGTGACAAACACAACACATGTGTGTGGCTTGCTGCGAGAGATGTCTGTATGCAGAGGGTGCATTTTAGTGTTATGGTCAGCCAGCACTATGCGTTGCGTACCATGCTGGCATAGCAGGACTACTGCATTTGTGAATTGTCCCACTCCTTTCTCTCGTGCAAGTAGCAGACAGCCTTTCTCTGGTAAGGTCAGCTCATGTGCCCATACAGGTGAGTCTACAGGTGCGCCGGCCAGTTCAGCCTTGAGAGCTGAGTTTGTGTGCTCAAGTGCCACAAGGTGAGCTCTGAAACTCCTCCAGTCAGTTAGGGCCTGCAGAGCAGCTTTACACTATAGCTTTGGCAAGCATGGGGCTGCGACGTTTTGTCATGAACTTTAAATCCGCAAATACCTCGCTCAATTTCGCATCAGGATCCGGCTGTGCTTCGCTGGAGTCACTCTGACTCCGAGGTAAACGCGTCCTGTAGCTACAACAATGCTGAAGTACAGATTAGACCGCAGCCGCTCTGTACACGCGCTGCAATTTCATGCAGTGCGCTTCAGGGCAGTGACAAACAAAGGCTGACGCACGTCGGCGCACAGAAGGTGCCAGCGCTGCGGCGAGGTGCCGCTTGGAAAGGCCTTGGCTGACGGCATGGCACTGCAGAACGGGCAGTACTAGCCGATGCCTGCATTGCTGTGGCTGGATTGTGCAGCCCTGAGTTTAATACTGCTGATGCGGAAAAGAAATGAAAGCACAGGAACTGCGCAGGTCTGTTCTGCACCGTGAACCATGGTTCTGCAGGTGTTTCAAATCACAGATGAGCGTGATTTATCTGCCACAAGGCTAGGGACGATTTGTTCTACATGTGGCGTGAGCTTTTGCCCAACCCTTGGAACCATCTGTTGTGATTTGGTATATCAACCAGCACTACATTGCCAACTCTACATCTACTCACACAGCAGACAGGCTGCCACACATCACACGTAGCCTTATTGGAAGAGCATCATCAAAGGTTAATAACACAATGTGTGCCAGGTTTCCTAGATACATTCGATCTCAGATACATGTTTCCAAGGCACTGTTCTGCAGAGCCTGGATCAGTGAGAGCCAGAGCCGTATTCTGAAACAGTCAATGGAGCTTGCAAGCAGTGCTAGGCAGCACAATGTGTACCATGATTTTTACAACACCAGACAGACAACGCTGGAGACACATGCAATGCTATGCACCAGCGCACAAAATTGGCCAAGGAGGGATGATTTACTGAAGGCGTAACAAATTAAGCATGTATTGGTGAGAAGGCTGAAGCGGGAGCAAAACTACTTGTTGGCTGCCTTCTTGGCATCGCCCTTTGTCTGCCTGGCCTTGCCTGCAATGAAAGTCAACGTCTGTGTAAGTGCAACGTCTCAGGCTACAACCACGCTGGTTTTACATTCTAAGCAGCTTATGAAGGAACACCAAATGGTTTCAGCAATAGACTGCAAACCGATCGGGCGATTACCTTCGGCCTCCTTCTGGTCGTTGCCTGTGACCTTGGCGACGTTCTTCTTGAGGCCTCCAGCCAAAGAGTCTCCAGCACCCTCGGCGTAACCCTTGGCCTGTGCAGAGCGTTCAAACTCAGGTCACAATCTTAAGTGTTTGGAAACAGATCGACGGCACGAAAACCAGCATAGCAGTCGACGGCACCTTTGCTGCCTCAACCTCGGTGTTGCCCTCGGTACGGGTAGCCTTGCCTGCGGTCCGCAAGCAAAGCTTCAGCACAAAGAAGACAACAAACGAAGTTGTCAGGGTGAAAAGACACAAGGTCTTCACGCGAGCGCGTACCCTCAGCCTCCATCTGCTTAGCACCCACAGCAGCACCAAGGGTCTCTTTCACGGCACCCTGGGCGGCCTTGAGGTTGCCGGTGACCTGCAGCAGTCAAGCACATCAGATGCGTTCCACGTCAGCAGGACCACCGCAAAGCTCGAGAGCTTCTTGCAGCTTACCTTGCTTGGCTCGCTCTTTGTCATCTTGAATCACTTGTTTGTCGAAAGCGAGACGTGTGAATCTGCGGACTTTGCAGGCGCTTGTGGAGAGCAACAGTATGTGTTTGACTGTGCGGGCGCCAAGCTTGCAAGCACACCTTTCGGGAAGGGGATTCGAAATAGTATTCCAATTTCGTCTTGAATATATTTATAATAGCTCTAAAGGATCGCCGCATTGCACGACAACCAGCACACTTGTCTGTGTGCAGGCTCACTGCTTTGGGATTGTAGCGCTCGTGGCTAATTGGTACAGACGGCAGCAGTGTATAGCAAGACGGAGGTGGAAGATCGGCCTTGACCTGGCCGCAGTGCCGCAAACAAAAGACTTAGCGGTGACAGTATCCAGTTTCTGCAGCACCGCAATATGCATTCAGCAAGAGCCGTGCACAACACAATGCACCTGCTGCCTATACAAGTTTGCCTCTGAGAGACAAAAAGTGTGCTGTCACTTGTACTGGCGCAAGAGTGCATTCAAGGTACCAGATCATGAAACTTCTGTCAGCGGTCAGCTCTCCCTTGCCTGTTTACTTTGATTTTCATGCAGATGCTGATTACTGAACTGTGTCAGCAGCTCTTGCACTGAGCCAAAACTAAGTCAGGTTATGACTGCAATCTGCTGCTTTTGCTGTGGTAAAGCTATACCATGTATGCAATAGGCAAGACCATGCTGAGTCCGTGAGGTATCAGGGGATGCTCAAGTACATACTTTCAAGCAGTGCACAGCTACGCAGATTGTGTGCCAGTAATATCAACCGCAAATTTGTATTGTTGCCCAGTCTTGACCAACTACAGCACAGCTAAGGCTAGCCCACATGGTATAGGATGTTGCATCTTGATCATGAAGCAGCAAAGGTACAATGTCTGGGTGGCTATGCAGCAAAATGTGCTCAAGGCCCACATGTGCAATGATGTACAGTAATGTACACACCAGAGTGTGTCAACCAGCGTCGTACATCAACAGAATTGGATTTACAGCATTGACATCAACGCAAACAGTTTATAGGTTGGGGTCACAGTGATTTGATTGCTCAAGCAGCTGTTCTGTGATGACAAGTAGTCTGATACAATGCGACGCCGGGAACGACATGAACGCTGTGACAGAGACGTACCAACACATCAAGTGCATGCATAAGTGCTTGCTCTTGTTACTTCCCACTACTGCCCTGGTCGTTTTGGGTTTGCCCCCATTGCAATGCGGCCTTTCTGTGCTAGTCAGGTTGCAGGCAGCTGATCACTTTAACGCACAGAACAAGGACTCAAGCAAGTTCAAACAGCCAGCAAGAGAAGCTTCAGCACGCCAGTCATAAGCCTGTCTGCCTTGTGCCTGATTCTGTGGACAAAGTATTTGCCTGTGCCTGACTGGAATTTTTCAAAAAAGCCTCGACACACATTCTGAGGACTTTGTCTCTGCTGATATAGGTATAACCATTGACACACCCTCCAGTGTCAGCTCTACATGCTTTGTGCTTGTGCTCGTGGCTGGCCGTCAGGTGTCATCTTTGACCTAACAGTCAGTAGCAGATGCCACCAATATTCTCAACAGCTTTCAAAATCAGCCCATGAGTGTAACTTCAGCTGCCGACGTGCATTTCAACGCGTTCAATGCATCGCGCAGCCAGGCATAGCCTTGCATGACTGCATAATGTATCAGATTCTCCATGATCCAGGCATTTTACCGGGCTCTGCAGATCATTGCACTGCAGAGCATTACTGGCAACGTATATCTGAGATCCAATCTATCAAGGGAACCAGCGATGCATCAGCCATACACTATACATTCATGCCCGACGGAGCAGTCAGTAGCACCTGTAGACCAAGATGTGTCTGCTTGTAGACTTCGAACCCCAGCTTGCTGTTGATTTGCACAGATGATGTAAGGATGACAGAGGTCCTTCACATGCATACAGCATAGGTGTTGTACAGGTGGATTCCCGTGCTTTGTGCAAGCCTTCGGTAACAGCTGGTGACTGCTTTCCTTGCACTACAGTCAGTCGACACCACGCTCAAGCATACTCGTCGACTGCTGGTGTGCTTCACCATTGGGCCCGCCGGCCGCGCGGGTCATGTATGGGATGGATCAAACACTGCCTGCCTGGACAGCGGCCTTGGACCCGGTCGATCTCCTGTGGAATGATAGTTCCAGCGTGTGCGAGCCTTCTCAGCAGGAAGCAGCCAGCGTTGTCTGCTTTCCATCCGCATCCCAGTCCTCAGCAAGGCCTGTCCCGAACAGCACTCAACCCGGCATCCAGGCTCAGTCAGGCGCAGCAGCATCAACACAGCAACATCAGATGTGGGAACCTGTGCCTTTTGCTCCCGACGACTTCCGAGCTGAAGTTTTCAACCTGTTGACTGCTCCTGCACTGACCACTGCGCGACCACAGCCAGAGGTCCAGCCCACTGAGCAGGAACACAGTCAGTCCGCACCGACCTCATCTGGCTTCATCGACGGCACTGAAGACAGCAAACAGCGAGATATGTCTGCGTTGTCTCGAACACGAAGTCAAACGAACACTTCAGAGCAGAAGCAGGCTAATGCTCGGCAGTCTCAGAAGCGCTTCAGAATGCGTCAGAAGGTGTTTATCCAGTTTGCTTGTTTGGCAGTGCTTCCTGCCTATCTGGGCAGAAGCCTGAGCGATGTCGTCACTTGCATCAGCTGCAATATACTGCACAAGGCTGCTCTGCCTCCTCTATTGACCTTGTTACTTTTACCTCAGGCGCGTTCACAGGCAATTGAGGCTCAGCTTGCCAGCACAGTTGCAGAGTTGTGCAATCTTCGGGTACGGCAGCAACACTTGGAAAGCAGAAATCAACTGCTAGAGAAGTGCTCTAGCCTGACCAAAAGTCAAAATTCAGACCAGGTGAGTGGGTTGAGGTTCAGCTCAGTACGTGATGGGCTGACAGGCATGGCCTGCTTGACTGATTGCATTTTTCACGCAAACTATGCCTTCTGCAGGATGGTCCATATGAGAAGCTGTACATTGCTCATGAGACAGACGCCTCAGAAAACGGACCATCCGTTACAATCTCTGTGCAGGGAGAACGCCACCAGATGACAGTGCAAGAGATCAGTCTCATGCCTGTTGCAGAGTTTGCTTCCCTCTGGATGGTGAGATGTGGCATCATTAGCCCAGCTGCATGCTATTCCCCTGGCATCACATCCACAGTGTGACTTGATAAATTGACATTTGCAATCCTCCATGTGATGAAACTTCCCTGGCTTGGGATATATTCCTGCAAGGACCTTGTGTCGAAGTCTGAGCTTGGTTTGCCTGCCTGTTGGCTGCATTACAACCAAATTCAACACTGCGCTGCACAACAGAGCATGCATTGAGCGACATAATGGTGGGCTTGCGTAGTCCATCAAGAGCAGAGCACAAGTAGTGTCGCTCATGTTGCTCTTCCCCATGGCTGCAGCCAACAACCAACATGGCTGGCGTCTTTTCAAGGCATCTTCTCAGCAGCTTGCTTTGCTTTGATTTGATGCAAGTGAGTGTCACACATTACAGCCATCAATGCAGATAGGATTAATGGCATTGTACTGACCTCCCCACAAGCACAATCCACACGCACAGTCCAGGATCAGTTTTTCCTTCCACCAAGTGTGTCATGTGACTGTTGCAGGAGTACATTCGGCTGATAGGGGCTTGCTTGATTCAGCTTGAGCAAAAACAGGATCCACGTGCGCAGAGCCTCATGGAAAAGCTGACAGTGGAATCAAGTCGGCTCGTTGGCTGTATCAAGCTGCTGAACCATGACGTGCACAAAGCCATGCTTGATGGCAAGCTGGATCCTGGTCTGGCAAATGCTCACAAGCTTGGGGCTGCGTTTTACACAAACCTCACAGTGAGCACAGCACTATCATTGTACTTGTTGCATTTTCTAGGCTGTAAAGGGATGACAGCCTGGATTCAGTCGCTTCCTGGATGTGGGTGACTTGCATACATCTATGCAGACTTCAACGTTTATCCTTCTGCATATTGTCTGCCCTCACTGCCGTAGTCACTTGCAAACATTGCAAAGCACACATTCAAGTTGCTGCCTGAAGTTGATGCGTGCTATCTTTGGCATGCTGCCTCTGATGTGCTGCCCTTGCAGATGAAGGCAAAGTTCAGAGTCAGATTCGCTGTTTTTCATCAGGCGTTGTCAAATTTTGCAGTTTTGCATGCTGCCCACAGCCACAGTTTATGCAGAGCAAAAGCTCAGCTGTTCATAGCCAGGCTGAGCTTTTGCTCTGCATAAACTGCATGTCATGATTGCATGTTATCTCTTCAGAGCAGAGCCTCAGAAATCACTACTGTGGGACATGGTCATAATGCTAGCATATGGCTTTAGTCAGCCAAGGTCTTTGACTTACAGTTTGGAGGTGACACATTGCAAAGGATGTTGCTCAACCTGCATTTGGGGTGATGCAGAGGCTGTTGGCCTTTACAGAGGAGCAGATGCAGGATCTCATGCTGTTGAGGCGCTTGTATGTCACCAGACGAGGGCTGCATGCCATGGAGCGCAGAGCACTCATCAGCCAAACGCCTGTCAGCCAGAACCAGATCCCCCTTCCTTGTGACAACCTCGCGCAGCTGTCAGATTTGGCCAGCCAGCTGAAGAAGAATGCGGAAAATGACTATCGGGTGTACCATCGTGTGGCGTGTGCAGCCAGACGTGGGGTAAGCTTTGCTGTCAACATCACTTTTGACACCGACTCTATTCCTATGTCACCTAAGTGATGACCTCACTGCACCCTATACCACAAGTTGATTTTCTGCACACTTTTGAACCTTTGTAGCATTCCGCATTGCACTGTCATTGAGGTAGCATGGCATTTATAGTGGAGTCAGCTTGCAAAAGCCACATATTGCTCTTTCAATCCTCGTCTCCCATTCCTGACACAATGTGTCGCAATAGTGTACAGCTTTTTGATGCTGCAGGTGTACACCACAAAGCAGTGGGCAATCATGATAGTGCAGTCGTATCCCTACCTGCCTACATTGGAGTTCCACTTTGAGACCATGGCAGCAGAATGAGGGGAACCCAGCAGGGCAGAACTGCTGGCAAACGCCCAAACCAACACCATGGCTGCTGAGTGGAGGCATCTGAACAAATATTTAGAAGTCATTGCATCTTCCAAAACCCATGACTACATTCCACTGTCAGAGAAACCTGCCAAGTCATTGTATCCTGCTGATGCATCAATGTCATTTGGTGCTGAGGCTCTTAACCTGCACTATATGATGGCGTAGGAATGTTGCTCAGGTAACATGAGTCGTGTTCATGCGGCCGCATTTTTGCTATGAGCTGTTATGATTGTCTTTTTTGTTGAGGGAGGTTTGGTGGTGTTCGCGGTGCAGACAGCTCTGCAGCTGTCTTTTCTGGCCCAGCTTGTCGGTGTGTATACTTTTGGTGACTTTGAGCGCTTTGCGCACGTGTTTGAAATGTGTACTGATGAGTGCAGATGTTGTCCAGATCAGCAGGGCTCATCAGCGCTAATGTAGCTTAGCTTTCTTATTTTTGCTCGAACTGTGTTGGTGTTCACGAGGTGTGCACATGTGCCTGTGATGGCATTTCGGCCAAACCAGCAAGATTAGTCAAGACTCATGTTTAGCGACTTTTCTCAGGATAACTCTATCATTTGCTTTTGATGTATGAAGTGCTACCTTGATGAATTTGTGGCCAAAAATTGCTTTGAAAGCGGTACGTACGTAAGTCATAACGTAACTCAGCCTAGTTAGTCCACAATGGCTATATGGCAGAGACAAAGGCGGAGGGCGCTATGGGCCACGATGAGGACCTTTGCCAAGCGTCATCGTCAGCTTTTGCATGACTACGATTGCTGCTTGGCCTGGTTTCGCAAGATCAGGCTTTTTTTAAAGGTGGGCTTTGTGCAACTGTGTGACCTGCTGTTAAAGGACCCACGGCGTTGCGGCTGAGTCACTACATGGTTTTGCTGCGTCCAAGTCCGTGTTTCAAGCATTGCTTGTGAACGCTGTACGCGTTTGGCGTGACCTGCAAGCCATATGTTGCAAGGTAACATGCAACACTGGATATGCGAAACCTGCGGGGTACAGTATGATGCCAGCAGCAAGCCTCCGGCGTCATGCCTGATCTGCCAAGACGACCGACAGTATGTTGCTTCTTCGGGACAGAAGTGGACAAATTTGAGAGAGATGCAGGGAAGGTTTTGCAACAAGACATTTCAGGTTGCCAATCAAGTACTCAGCATCGGTCCCACACAGCCAAAGTTTGCTATTGGCCAGCGAGCTTTGCTCATCAAGACATCTCAGGGAAACATCCTGTGGGATTGTATCACATTGCTAGATGATGCGACCAAAGCTGAAATCGACAAGCATGGAGGGATCAGCATGATTGCTATTTCCCATCCTCATTTCTATGACACCATGGTTGCATGGGCAGAAGCATTCAAATGTAAAGTCCTCATTCACCAGGCTGATGCAAAGTGGGTCATGCGAACAGACAGCATTGCAAAGGAGCTTCTGGAGTTTTGGTCAGGCAACTGCAAGCAGCTGAATGATAGCATTGAGCTGGTCAGGCTCGGAGGGCACTTTGCAGGCAGCTGCATTTTGTATTCCAAGGCAGGCAAAGGATTCATCTGTACTGGTGACACAATTCAGGTCACCCCTGACAAGATGGTCAGCTTCATGTACAGGTGCGTGTCTGTGTGTGAACAGCTGTTGATTATCATATTCAGGCTGACATGTCCTTCCTTGTTTGCTGTCTGACTCAGCTCAGAGCTTTGCGTCATGCATGATTTCACAAGTATCATTCCATGCATGGCCTGAAAGGCATCAATTGCTTGGCTGTGTGATGCAGCTATCCAAACCTAATTCCTTTGCCAGCGGATGAAGTGAGAAGGATGGCTGCTGTGGTCAAGAATTTGCATTTTGAAGCCATATATGGCATGTTGGACACATCAGTGGTGCACACCCTTGGCAATCAAACAGTACAGCAGTCAGCCAAGCGCTATGTATCAGCGCTTGAAGGTGCAAACCAAACTGACATCTGAAACTCAGGGCAGTCTACAGTGTCAGCGTGATATTGCATCCTTGACAGGATGCTCTGCATCCATTATGCAAATCCAAGGTATGCAAACACAGATTGAGGTGTCTCTGTCAGTCTGCGCTAGAGATTCTGAGTTGACATGAGGTGGTGCTGCAGCAGTTTAACGAACATATAGATATATATATAGATATGTATATAATATATAGATATATATAACCTTAGTATAAGAAGTTAGAGATGGTCTTGACTCATTTGCGGAGGCATCATGGAGACTGTCATTGCTCCACTTGAAGTCACACTTGTTTCCATCATTATCTGAGGGTATGGAGACTGTCATTGCTCCACTTGAAGCCACACTTGTTGCCATCATTATCTGAGGGAGATCAGATTGCATGGTACCTGGTTACATGACATTGCGAGCAGACAAGCCAGCCTAATGAGACACCAAATTGTAAGACACCTAGGGCTTGCAATCAGCAGTCACATCAAAGAAAGTCAGGACTGTGTTGCTGCCATACAGACTGAAAGGATGGGGTCAAAAATTCTGATCCCACAGTGGGAGGACATTGGCCATTCAATTCAAACCTGATAGCAGCAGCATGCAAATACGTCCTTTCTTCATTCTCTGCTGCTGCTTTGTCAGCATACCTAGCATCTCCTAAAATGGGCACACCATTGCTTTTCATGGCAACTCTAATCTGGTGTGTTCTACCTGTCAAAGGCTTGGCAATGTACAAGCGCAATCCTGGCCTGCTACCAACAACAGCCACACTGGTGAATTTTGTTACAGCTGGGTCATGTGTTGTGTGCAGGAGTTTCCAGCTTCCCCTTCTGGCTTTGGCCATATCTCCCCTAATAGTACCCTGCTTCTTGTTCGGCTTTCTATCAGACAGAGCCACATAGCACTTGTGCACTCTGCTTTCAGCAAAGGCAATGGAGATGTGCTGTGCAGCAGGTCTGGTTTTGCCCAATAGCAGTATGCCAGAAGTCACTTCATCTAACCTGCAGTATCACATGCTTGGTACCCCGTGGCCATCCCGTGAGTTAGCACGACAGTCGTTGCTGACAGAGATAAGCATGACAGTTGTCACAACCGTGTCAGCGTGCAGCATCTCACGCCAATCAAGTGACGAACTGGCCGGTAAGTACACCTATGCAAAGGGTAGAGAGGGCCCAGCTGTGGTATCTCGTTAGCTGCCTCCATATGACGTAGAGTGGGTATGACGCCAACAACATCATCTCTGCTGTGAAAGGGCAGCCCCGGCGGTTTATTGATCGCCAACAGCTCTGGATGCTGAAAAATTATGCTGGGCTTGTGAGATTGAGGGCAAGGGCACACAACAGCTTGCGAGCAGCAGGCAGTGCGGCCGCCGTACGCAGACCTCAGCAGCCTGTGTCCCGTTTGCAGCATGATGGACCCTTCCACAGATGTCGATGTCCACTGAGCGTTACACATTGCACAATCAAAAAAACCAAAAACGGAATGGACTGGATTACGTGCTTTGTATTACCATTACACCTGAAACCAAAGCAAGACTGCCGCAACACTGCTGACAAGGCTGAAGGCATAACATTGCAGCACAAGACTAGTACTACATGATGAATGTAATTGTGTTGTGGCCAAAACACGTTGCCCTCAATCCCACGTATCAAGCTTGTTAAACTATGCAGCAGCAACAAAGCTCTTGCCATCCTGTACTGCTGAACAGCAGCGCAATTATCATCCTATTCCGTCAAGAACACTAGTTGCCTAATTACTTGCTGGTCAAACAATCCTTGTGACCACCATGTGTGTTTACATATGCGGGAAAGCTGTATGTACAAACTGGACAAGCTGTGAGACTATCCTGGCTGAAATATTCGGCATCCTGCACACAACACATGTGTTGCTGACCTTCACACCTTTGCAAAGACAAAGCATTGTCTGTCAAAGTCACATTCAACATCAGCTCAATTGCCCTTTGCAAGCTCTTACTCATAGGTGACCACAGAAAAGATTGGGCTCTGTGCCTCATGGCTGCTGAGCATATGCACAGCAGCTCCTTCGCTTGACTCTGTATCACCAATCATGGTGCGTCCATACACAAGAGGATCTGGCCCCTCTGGATGATGTCGATGCACCTACAATTAAAGAAGGGGCACTGCTTGACAAGGTGCAAATGCCAATCACCCAATTAGCTCACTTCTGTGGCATCATAACTCGCACCACAGGCAGCGTACAGCCTGCATACCTCATAGCGTTTGTTGTCCAAGAGGATGCCTGTCCGCAAGGCATTCTCCCTTGCGCCAAACAAGCTTTGTAGGCTTTGCAACTCAGCCATTGATGCCTACATGGCATGCGAGCAGACTACAGCTTTGTCTTCTGAAGTTGCTGGCAGCAACGTGCCGCATGGCCAGCACCTGGCAAGCCTTGGAAAACAGCACTTGACCATTGCCAGTGAAGATAAGCACTCTGGAGCAGTCTCTCAGATATTGCTGCGCAGGGTCTGCCAGTCTATTGATCTGAGCTTGATCTGCTTGTTGTGGAATATGCTGCATGGCTAGATTGGCTGACTTGCTGAGAGGATGCAAAACAACACGGTCAGCAACTCATCCGGACGTCGCGTGTTCAAGTTGACTCAGCCCCGTACGTGAGTCTGCAGTGACTTTTCCAGGCACTCTCGTGACAATTGCTTTACAATTTTCGCTGAGGTGGTTTAGGAAGAAATGCGCTATGACGCGAGGATGAAGGGGGGCTTGATAGGCAACGGTAGTCAGGTCAAATAGACTTGTTGCTTCTGCAATGTTGCGGAAAGTCTCAGTTGAGCTTGCCACAGACATGAGGGCAAAGTTTCATTCAATCAATCATCGCCTGGCCTAAAAACGCCAGCAAGGCTTTAGCAATCACTGTCTTGCAAAGTGTAGGCTTGCATGCGAATCCCGTGACACAGCCGAGAGGGTGCGTCGAGTCGCTTATGCAGATTAAGAGCTTGACACCTGCATTTGTTGTTTGGACTGCTTAAGCGATGAGGCCCCTGTCACAATATGCATACTAGTTTGCCCAGGCAGTGCTGCTTCAGCTCAATTCCTGGTGTCGCAGCACTTGTCACTCGTTCGCCTCAAGTTGTTGCGAGGCAGAGTTACCACTTCTCTACGCTCTTGTGTTGTAAGGCCAAAGCAAGAAATACCAGCAGCAAGCCAACCCCTTACTTGAAGAAGAAGGCAGTACCAGGGTGATCGGTCGCATGACGAAGCCTTGCTGAGCTTTGAAGTCTACGTTGTCTATCACAGCTGACTTGTATGATCACACTGCAGAAATGCAGGCTTTGACCCCCTACACTTCAGCAGAAACCCCAACAAATTTGAGGCTTTTAGGCAAGCACACATTTACTTTGCTGCGCAGCATCATTTCCCACTTGGTTGATTGATTGATTGATTGTCGCCATTTGACTTGCTCACCAGCTGTGCAAGGCACTAACAATGGTCCTGTTCTGTGCAGGGAGGCTGAAGTCATACACTCAAGGTGGGCTATGCTTGGGGTGCTCGGCCTTATCATCCCAGATGTGCTAGGCGCTCCCCTTTACATGCTACCTGAGTTGGGTACAGAAAGGCTGTTGCCTTTCACAATCATTGTAGTCGTAGCTTTTGGTGGATTAGAAGCCTACAGGGTGCAGTCCATCCTGCAAGGGCGAGATCTAAACAGCAGGGTCTACCCAGGGGGAAAGCGCTTTGATCCTTTGGGGCTGGCAAAGGGTCAGCAGGCTGGACAGAAGGAGGCAAGGAGCCCAGGCAAGCCTCTGGTAGCATCATCTACTTGCCATGCAACAGGGCATCACCACTCCAGAATGCTCAAATGTGTTTGCTGTCATTGCAAAGGTGCTTGCTGAATTGCAGTGATCTTAATAGAGGCAGCCAGCTGTGCAGTGTCAATCAGGCGTATTGTGCTATTCCTTGTGTGCTGGCTACTGAGCAATGACAGTTGAGCAATGACAAAAGTGGTATGACACGGCCTAGTGATTGAGTCAATGCTGTTTCGTGATAGCTGAGTCAACTTGCATTGATCATGCAGGCCTTGGGGTGTTTTCCTCCTGGTTAGGGGGTGTTCCTGGCTGGTTGAGTGGGGGATGGTGGTTTGAGAAGCGCAGCAAGACTGAAAGCGAAGTCAATGATCTGAAAACCAAGGAACTCAGTAACGGTCGCCTAGCAATGTGAGTATATTACACCCATCAGGGTGGAACTGTGCATTATGTGTACAACCACTGAAGTGTTGTACAAAAGATGGGCTGATGCGAGAGCAGTGCGCACGTCTCACCATGCCTGTTGTGCAGGATCTCCTGTGTGGGCATCTATGTAGCTTCCATGATCACTGGCAAGGGGCCTTACTCTTTGCTCTTGGAGCATGTTCAAGACCCAATTCACCACAACGCTGTACATAATCTGTTGTGAATGTGACTATAGCCAAATTTTGAATTCTTTTGGCCCTGGTGAGTCAAGTAGATGTTTGTCCTCTGACATTGTATCAAAAGCCCCTGTGCGGCTTGTTTTGCATGGCCAATTCTGATGAGCTAGCCTTCTGTTTGTTGCAGCGAAGTAGTGCCTGTGGTGCATTGTGTAGATACAGCTGTGTTCTTTTGCCTTGGTACCCTCCTGTACGTGTATGAGAAATACCTGCTTACATTGAATATTTGTGCCACTGGAAATAAATGCTGCGCCTCTGTTAAGCTCATTAGGCAGACACTGCTTGTAGCCTTGTAACTTGTTGAACGCACAGCGCTGTGTGCTAGCACAGGAAACAATGACTCAAGCTGTGTGACCAACGATGTGGCAGACTGTATTGCTGCCTCCCCAGAGGATCGCATGCTCGGTGTCTGACTGCCTCAACGATTATTCCCACTTGTAGACAAAAGCAGCTGAAGACTCAATGTATGAAAATCCTATGCTCACGACAAATTTTGACAATTCACAGACAAGACACTATGGTCAATCAGTCAAGCATTCGGCCCCAGCTGCCAAGTTGGCAGCTGGGCATCGCCCTACTCCCTTCAGAGAAGCCGTCGATGTCGAGTTTGAAAATGATGCGAGACAGAACAGGTGCTGACAAGGTTGCGCGACCTGAATCAAACTGTACAAAATGTTGAATCCCCGAGGGCCTGCTGACGCGAGCTCTGTCCTGGACCGCCTATAACCGTCGGATAGTTGGATGTCGACCGAAGTCTTCTGGATTAGGCAAGGGGCTCAGCAAGCTATTTCAAACATACAGGCTTCAGTCAAGTCCTGTGACAAACTGTCACCTGCGCCTGACACGCCAAAAGATAATGGTGCATCACGTGAGAAAAGGTTTAACTCGCTGTGCCCACTTTGCACACGGCTTGCAGTCAGCATTGATGTCCTCTGTGTTATAGGTGACGCTGCTGGTGTGGTTCGTGTTACAGCTACTGGGACTTCAGGTTTGAGCAAGGCAGACAACAAATCTCGGGAGCACTCCAAGCTATATTGGTGGGACGAAGTTCCTGCAGTTCTGCAGTTCAATCCATACATTAAAAGTGGATACAGAGCAGGTGAGCAAAGTTTTGCTTATGCTTATGCAAAAAAAGGACTGAATGCAGCCATAAAAACAGAAACACCATACAGTTGTGATTTGATGCTGGGGTTTTCGTCACTGCAGGACTGACACGCCAAGAGTGTGTGGGGAGTCTGTTTCACTGTCATAACGAAACAGGTAGGCAGACTGGTGATGAAAATGTCATCAATGCTGCATAGGCTTTGTGCGACTTGGAACCTATCTGTTTTACAGCAGTTGACACAAGGCACAGTAGTTTTTTGACATTCTACACTGTATGCAGGCAATATATGGGTCCACCTAGCCTTGCTTTTAGGATGCATGAGCACTGTGGCATTTGGTATGATAGCTCCATGGCCCCTGGCTGGCACAGCTTTGCTGTCTTTGCTGCTTCCTGTCATGCTCTGCCTTGCTGGCTCAGTCATCTACCACACTCTCATGGCCAACCACTGGAACTACAAAACTTACATCACCATAGATGTAAGTTCTGAGCAAGAGGCTGATGTGGCATTGTTGTACCCTGCTGCACCACTGCTATAATGTTGCAGCTCTACCTGTGATGCTTGATTGTATAAAAGATTGGCCAACATGTCATTGACCTCCTTGCTGCAATCCATGTGGTATGCTAAACTTCCTCAAGTGCCGTAGCATCATATGCCAAGCTTCCAGCACCTGTTGCTCTTGTGCAGGTCTGCGGGGTTTTTGCACTCTTCCTGTCTGGGGCACATAATTTTATTTGGTGGGGCTTGTATTGTTATCCCCGCCTGCGTGTCACAGCTGTCACAGCCTATTTTGTCACAGCCGGGGCCTGTGTTCTGCTGGGGCTGACAGCCAGGAGCAATGCAAAGCGTGCCACACCAATGCTGGTGTTGTTACTGCTGAGATTTGTTGTTGTCCTAGCCCGTTTTATACTCAACAGCGGCTCATGCTGGGCATCAATCCACTTCCTGTGGATGGAGGTGAGGACTGTTGGCAACATATTGCTTGCTGTCAGAATGTGGTGGCTTTGCACGTTCTTTGAAACCACATGAAAGAACCAGGTACACGTCTGTCAGCAGATGTTTACATTGTTGAATTGTATTGTGTGCACATGGCATGCAAGCTGTGCTGCCTGTTTGCATGACTACTCTTTGTCATGGCAGATCTTGCAGCATTGACTATGCTGCTCAGCACAGAGCATGGCATACAAAGCATCCTGTCCAATTGATTTTATGCACCAATAGCAGCTGTTCACAATCTCATGTTGACTTGACTTTCGCGTCCAGAATTTGTGGTCAGTCTTGGGTGCATCTGAACACCAATGTGTCCTGATGCAGGTGCTAACATGCACCGGCGCTGTAGTCAATGTCATGCGCATTCCAGAGAAGTGGTATCACGACAAGGACCCTCGGACAGCAGGCAGATTTGACTACTGGCTGAATTCCCATCAGATCATGCACATCTTGGTGGCAGGTGCCATGATTCACTACAGTCTTGGAGCTGCATGTGACTACTTGCATTTTATGAAACAGACTCAGTGTCCTGCTTGGGAGCTCATGTAGATCCAAGCTTTGCCTCAGTGCTTCCAGCATTGCTCTCATGTATTTTCTGACTCAACATCTTCAGTTCAGTTCTGCTCGTGTCTGCTTGTGATGCTTTGCCTCAAGGTTGTCATCATGAGGTTACGCCTTTCAAGCAGAGTTGCCCATTCTTTGAGTAATTAGATGAGTTTGGGAATCATAATGCCAGTCCTGTAGATTGGCCCCTACAGATTTCAACCATGACATCCAATTGACTGCTGGCCCTGGACAGTTTGTGCAATCAAGTGGTTGCACAGGCACTATGCTTGATGACATCAACCAGACACAATAAACAGGGCTGTTCCACAGGAGCTCTTGAATGCAGGACAGTTCTTTGCTGCCGTGTATCACAATGCATCTGCCTTAAGTTTGATGTAATGATCCCTGTGCAAAATGGAATTACTTGCTGCAGCATAGACCTTGATCTGCCTGATAGCAACGCTGCATGATGACGCCCCAGTTGGTTTGTTCCACAGGGTTTTCCTGACAGTCCATATGGGTGATGGTGTATGAGTGCAGGTTTGTTGGGCTTCTGCACTGCAGGGCGGCTTGCTGATCTGCAGTCATGCAAGCTGCCTCACAGTGCAGAAGCCTAAGTCAACACACTATGCTGCAGCTGTGCCTTTGTTGCTGTTTGGTAGAATTGCATAACCACGTAGATGCAAAGAAATGCAAATCAGGTAAGGTAGGCTACACTTTGTGTGACTATGCAGCGGCTTTCTGCCTTTGCTTTAGCCCAGAGGTGCTGCTGCTTTGGCCAAATGGTGATGATGCGACGGCGGCTGTGAATTGCATATGGTGGAATGTAGTGACAAAGATACAGCAAGTCATGTTGTTCCCATGTGTGTTCTTGTACAGCATGATTCTCTGCACTGAGCAGTCCTTATGTTGTAAGTTTTCAACACCTTACACATAGGTCCATGCCGCTACAAAAGTCTCTTTCATATTGACATAAGACGTGATCCGGCATGATGAGTGGACGCATAACTGCTGACTGTAGATGTGAGCAGCCTGTCTAAAGCCCCTCTGCACACAGTCAGCAATACAAAATGCAGCACATTTTTATGTCACCCCCTTTTGACATTCACAGTGCGTATTAAGGATGCAGGGCAGCTGAGCTGGGTCGCATTTGCCTGCAGGCTTCTCACAAGAATGCCAGCTGGTTTCTCACAAGAATGCAGAAGACAACCTTTGCCGTCACTCTGATAGCCTCTGGTATCAAAGTTAGAACTGGACTGCTCTCTGCATGCCCTTCATGTTTTCTGCTATTCAAGCTACAAATGTGGGAACTAAGACCAGGAGCTTCTGGGTCATGGCTCACAGCGTTGTACAATATTGTTCAGTGAGGCCAAATACGCATGCTGATGTAAGCTGAGATTCCTGCTTCACTTGCAACAATGCGTCTGCGCATATACATTTGCAGTAGTGCAAACAACTTGATACATACCAGAACGTCATGGCAGCAGGTCATGAACAGGTAGTTGCCATTGGTCAGGGGTCAAACATGCACCCAAATAGCACAGTCGCTTCTGTCGCATATCCAGACGTGTCATCCCACGTCACTTCTGCTGCTCTGCTAGCTTCTTACGAAGCTGTGTAGATGATATGTCACTTCGAAAAAGAGACTCAGGAATTGAGGAAAACAGCCCCTGTCACCAGCATGCGTCAAAACTCAGCGCACAGACTTGAGCCAGTTATAACAGATGATTAGCTTTGCTTTGCATAATCTTGTACCAGTGCATAATGTTGGAAAACAATGCGCAATTATGCTACGTAATTATGCAAAGCTGAGCAGATGCCTAATCCGGTACTGTATGCAGGGATGGGCATGTCAGCGCCAAGCAGATATCAAAGTTTAAATCGTGTGAAGATGCTCATCAACTCGCATGTAGCAAGCGCATAGGCTTTTGCAGGGGTTTGAGGACACCATAACTGTCATGATGTGGGCATTTGTCGCACAAGACAATGGTTGTAACGAGTGCATGAAAGAAACCCTCACCAAATCAGTGATGGCATCTGGGACCTCGACGTCCTCAAAAGTCATGAAGCTGCTTTCACCCTGGTCATCAGTTGCAATTCGGCCCGCCACAACAACATGACAGCCCAGATGACTCATGCCAGCCAGTTGTAACAGCATCCCATCATGACCGCCGTAGTACTTGGGCATCACAAGCCTTACCGCTGTGTCATAGCCCAACACAAATGTACTGTTGTGGAAGATTTTTGCCTTGTCTGGATACAGCGGAGCCTGCCACACAATACATGACAGTGCAGATCAACCATCGCTCAGTCACTGTATTGCTATGGCGCAGAACTGCTTCATTTGGCTGCAGGTGCAAAATAATCGTAGCAGGACTTGGGTACAGGCTGTTGCAAACAGGTACATAGGTGCTAGAGCTTTGAGACATCATTGTGAAGCTGTCGCCTGCAACACAGGATGCACTGACCTGTCATGGTGCTTGATCTGAGACCAAGAGACACCACCTGTTGCACGCATGCAGTGACGCATGGTAGCAACCAGGACATCAGTCAAGTGATGGGCACCTGCGTTGATAGTGTCAGTCAATTTTGTTGGGCAACAACAGGCACCAGTCTTGACAAAGACGGAATCTACATAGGCAGCAACAGGCACATATGTGGACAGCAACAGGCAGCTCATTGACAGCGATAGGCAACCTTATGGACAGCAATAGGCACCGATGTTGACAGCAATGAGCAGGAGATACCTGAGTAAGCACCAGAGGAAGATTCTCATCAATGAAAGGTTGGACCCTCCGTTTCACTTCCTCAGCTGGCATCAGACCCTTGTCAGCATTGCCCACTGACATCTCGTAGCACCCTTCCACCTGCTCTGCAACGCCCCATCGTGGTCAGAACAAACAGCAACTCTTTGTGGCATTTCCATGCTTGTAGGCGCTTTGCCGTGACACTGATGCTTGCTGCCACAAAGCAGGGGTAAGCGGATAAGTGGTAACTTTCAAAACAACTCTGACATTCATCCTTATCAGATTGGTAAATGATATGAAGCTTGGGGCCAATCAAAGGCGTGTGCGCACATTGCTGACAGTTTGATATTTTGAAACCCAACATGGAGCAATGCAGCGGTTGCAGAAGCTTAGACCATGTGCTGTTGCTAGCAGCTATATCTGTAGCACGTCATGTGTCATCATGCTTGTGATGCACAGACCTTGCTTGTCTTGCCGTGTTGTGAGTGCGGCAGCCAGCATGCCTCTGTGCCCTTCGTGTAAAGGGTTGAAGCTGCCAGCCATGTACACTCGGCCCCCTCGTGGTGCGTCCACAACCACATTCCCATTGCTGTACTCTACAGTCTGTACATCGCCTTTCAATAGCCCATTTATGGGGTCTGCTATCTCTGTTGTCTCCTCCTGCAATTCAACAGATTTTGTTCACGGCTAATGAGCCGCCTTTACGGCTTTCACGTGCACAGCTGCATCAGTATGGTGTCACTAGCTGCAGCATGATGCTCTCTGCTGAATGTGCACAGCAGCAGACACCCCGGGGTTCTGATCTGAATCACCTTTGTGGTGCTAATCCAATCAAGGCGTAGTGCCCGCATTCAGACTAGCACAACAAAGGTGATTGAGATCAGAGCAGCCGGGTCCCAGCACCTCGACATTTGAGGAGCTTGTAGTAACAAGGAGCCTGAATGTCACGGCCAGTGGCTGCAGTGTTGGACTTTCACAGGATGTGTAATGTGCAGAGGATTGGCCACAGCAGCAAACAGCAGCACAATGCAGAATGACTTCCTGTGAGGCAAGGCAGTACCTATAGCAGCACCAGAGCTACACCTGGATGTGCTCACTGCCTGCCAGCAGGCCATTGTCTATGAGGGCGTCACTTGGTAATTTGCATGCTGTGGCCAGAGCATTCAGCAGCAGCTTGCTGGCGACTGCATCCTCTCCCAGCCTGTCCCTCTTCCCCTTTGTTAGTTGCAAGCTGTATGAGCGGGTCACGCTGCCTGTGTGAGTTGCAATGAAAGCCTGCATGAGCAAGATTCAAGTGACCTTGTGCATCAGGGTGTATGCAGCAGTCAGGAGCCAAGACTACAACTATCAGCTCTAACATTGAACCTGCAAGGTGTGTGCTGCAGTAGACATAGACACATACACGCAAGTAGTAGAACTGCAGCTCTTGGGAATCCAGAAACGTCATCATTTAGAGAAATGGTTGATAGCATAAATCTAAACTCAGAAAGGCCTGGGGACTAGATTCAGGCATTTCTACATCATGGAGATATCTCAGGTCCAAATAGTCAGGTGTTGTGTCCTCCCACAGAAACTGCATTTCTGATCAAGAGCTTGCCTTGTGGTCGCCTTTCTTGATTCTGTCTGTCATCAAGGCACAGGTGCATCCAATGCCAACAATAGACGCGCCAAAGTGAGACAGCTTTGCAGCTTGCTGGTATGCAGCTTTTGCCATGCTGTTTGCTGTGCCCACACTGGCATAGTTTGCAGTGCTTTGTCCCAGAACATTTTGCAAGGCAGATTGGGCATATGGCACACGAGACTCCAGCACCGTCCTTGATGCACCAGGTACTGTGAGAAGCCAGGTGAGAGCCTGCAAGGCGTTGTAGTGATCAAAACATGCTGTGGGCTCATAGAAGGTCCAAGTGATCCACTGGTTAGCCACCTGCATGCCTCCACCAGTGGCGTAGAAGACAGCTTGTGCTGGGTTGTCATGAATCAACTTAATCAGCTGTGCTACATCCGAGTCCATGTGCACCGCGGAAGAACTGGTTGCAAGGGCTCTGCAGGTGCGTTGACTCAGGACCGCATGTGAGGGTTGAACGGTATGCAAATGGCTTGGAGAATTTCTGTGCAAGCCTCGCACTGCGATCAGGCCGCTTGGCAACAAACGGATGGGTCTTAGGACTGTTTGTGCTGCTGTAACGGCTTGACTAGCCCAACGACAAGCTGGCTGCATGCAGATGCCAATCTCTAAGTCAGCCAGCAAACTTTGCCTTCAACAGCTTTAGTTATACTGCAACTGGCCTATGCCTCAACAGCTCAATTACGCCGTTGTGTGACAGGCACGAGCTCAATGTGCCCGCAACTAACAAACTTTGGTTTGTGCCTCAGTGCATACTCTGCAGAACGAATGAGTAATTTAGACGATCAGCATCATGAGTGTCCTGAGCTTGTAAGGTGCTGGCTTCGAGGTGTGCTGCGAGAACGCCAGCGGCAACGCACCTGACTATATACGCGAGGAACACCCTGTCATCGAGAAGCTGCTTGATATAGCATACCTTGGCCTGAAAGTTGCAAGTTCCGTCGTAAGCTTCCATCCTGAATAGCAGCCTGCGGTTCGAGACAAAGTCTGCAGAGGCGGTGGTTTCGGGAGCTGGATCTTCAATATGGACTACAAGGCGGAGCAGGAGATGGAGGTGGAAGCGCTGGAATCCATACTGATGGACGACTTTGCAGGTGCACACACTGACATCTTGCTCTGCTGTGTAAGCACAACTCGGTTCTACGCTCCCAAATGCGTTGTGCATAACACGCAATCAGTGAGAGATGCCCGAGCACGATGAAGCTGGGTGCCATTCATCATCAAATAATGTACCTCCTGCTGCCTTGACTGACCTTTCGGTTGACCTGACAGAGGTGGATGGTCCATCTCCAAGTGGCTGGTCTGATAGTGTCAAATGTTATCGCATCGGCCTACCCACAGGAGAAGCGGAGTCAGCGCCCGAAAGCGGCGCATCCAACAGTCAGCAGCACTTTCTTTGCAGCTTCATACACCACAACAATGTTCTCAACATCTAAGCTGATGCAGTTCCCTGCAGTGCAGTTTGATCTCTTGTTTGCACACACCCCTTCATATCCAGATGAGGCGCCGCTCATCAAACTCAGCAAGTAAGATTGCAAATCCAAATGCAGTTGTGGCTGTGCAAATCCACTTTCTGAACAAGCTTGACGTTGACAAGTGCAGCGTGCAAGGCATGAGCAATGACGACATACAGAGCCTTCAAAAGGTCATTGACGAGCAAATACAAGAAAACATGGGCATGTCCATGATCTATACCATTGTCAGTGCAGCTCAAGAATGGGTGCAAGACCGGGTGAGCCGATACTTTGCATTAAGGTGCAGTTGACATGTTCAGACATGTAGCACCAAAATACATATGACACACCAACATGCTGGAAGCAAGTTTGATGTTGTGACACGACACCATCAAGCTATTGCATGTTTGGCGCGTTGTCTTCAGACCTCACCTAAGTTGATGTCGAGTTTCTGATGTTCATGCTGTGCTAGTGTTGTGCTAGCAATAAGTAGATCAAGATGATATCATGCATCTGACGGCAAATTCCTACAGGCAAACATACCACAAGAAGTGGTCTTGGATCCGGCAGAGGCCAAGAAGCGAGCTATCGAAGCAGAGGAGGCAAGGCTGGCAGCTCAACGCGCGCACGGCACACAAGTTACGCCTGACACCTTTGTCACATGGAGGAAACAGTTTGACACAGAGATGGTGCTGCAGAAAACAAGGTTGGTGCTATGAGTTGACTCATCATGCTGAGGCTTGTTTGCAGCTGTAAATGCTGGGCACTCATCTGTTCGCCCGTACAAGAGCATCAAGAGCTTGGTGCTTATACAGTCGCAAGGTGTTGGCTGTAGTGTGCACTTCACTGCAAGCTGTGTGTGCATGCTGTTTTCTTTTGGGCCAAATGCAAACTACCCTACCCAAATGCATGTGCATGCTGGTATGCGCGGCCTGACAGCATAGCTGCTTCACTGAAAAATTCATGCAAACAGCTACTTGCCATTTTTGCTGTGTATGCTGTCCGCATTGGTCGGTCAGCTTCCCATATGTGGGCTGCCATCAGGCCTTGTTCCACACGGGAACTGCACCAGAACTTCCCTCTCAAAGCAATCATGCTTGAGTTTGGTGTACACTGGCTTCAGCTTGGCACAGGCATTCTGCTTGTGTGGTCTGAGTCATACATGTTGCTATTGAGCCCTCTGTCATCCCATGACTCGCGTATACAGTCCTGTGGATGGTGATAAATCTGCCAAAATGATAGTGGTGATGCCATGGTCACCGAACTGGTTTTGTTGTGTACAGTCTAGCAGAGCAGCAGCAAGCTGCTGAGAAAAAAGGCAGACTCACTGGCAAGCAATTCTTCCAGTCACAAGAAGCACAGGTGCAACCCACTCTTCGCTCCCCCCCCTTCCCTCCCCTCTTCCCGCACTACAAAAAAGCTTTGCTGTCACACAGCTGTTCAAGCTGCATGTTGAAAGGCGCTGTCCAGTGCTTGGTTTGCTGCATGGGTTTCAGGCAGTTTCAGTAACTGCAGCAATATTGTCATGCACACTGGCATGTACTGTGTGTTTCTGTCACTACGTTAAGTACATCAGTATGCCATTACTGTCAACGTATGGTGCAAGCACATAACAAGCTGCTGCCAAAATGCTTGCTTGGCGTCAGGTCATCACCTCATTGTCACACCGCAGGTTGAGGAGAGCGATCCCAGTGACTTTGAATTTGAGGATGAGGAACAGGAGGAGAAGCAAGCACTGCTTGAAAGTGATGAGGAGGAGCTCAGTCCTGATGATGATGATGAGAGTGGTGCGTGTGTGCTGCTCTATACTTCAGCCACAGTGATCTGTGCATGCTGCATGTGCTTGCAGCATCATGCTCTGCTTTACTAGGTTGATGATGCTGTGTTAGCGTGTTATCCCTTGCTGTAGTGGAGCTGCTTCTTGTTTTCAGGCATACACAACATGTGTTGATGTGAAGGAAGTCGCTTCTGGGGGTATGTGTCGGTAGTTGTTTGTTCCGCTTATGCAGTATGTGACAGCATCAGCTCATCAATTCCATTTCACCTGGTTGCCTGACACCAGTTGGCGCGTCCCTGCAGCCTTTGATTGTATGCTTTGGTGTGCATGCTGCCATAGAATGAAGTGCTCATTAGCATCTGTGCTCTGCAGATGAGGAAGACATGTTGGCTGCTCTCGGATGATTGACCAAGGTGTTGCATGCCAACAAGGCAAGGCAAGGCTTGGAGGTGGCGCTGTTGCAGATAACTGCGCCACAATGCATGCCAGCAGAGAGTAGCTATGGCAGTAGACACTTTAGTGAACTGCACTGAATGCCTGGAACATCTGGTGGTGCAAAGCCTGGCATTGTTGATGATTTAGTCATGCTTCACACTGACTTAGGTAAATGAAAAAATGCTCTCTGATGCTATAGATTTGTGACTAAGCCCCCATCTGGTTTTCCAGCCTGACACAGCCATGAACAATTGCTCAATTTTGGCCTCGCAATTTTTGCCTTTCTTGGCTGACAAACATCTTTGACAATGATCTTTTCTTGCAATCAGTTTGTCATACTGGGGGCCAGCTTTTCCAATGTGATGCTCAGGCAATCAGATACTTTCACCGTGCTCATGGGAGTCAAGTTGCTGATCGTCTGCCAGTGCCTCAGCAGTATGATGCTGTGTGTTGACACTGCTGACCTCTGCAGCTGATGCATCAGCTTCCTGACTATGACATGCCAATTCAGGCTTAGCAGGCATGCTGGGTTCCCTGTCAGGTCCAGGGCTGCTGGCCCTGGACGTGCCTTGACTTGCTACAACACTGTTGCTCTTGCCATGCTGCGTGCTTAGCCCATTCAGATGCATCCTAAACCTGCAACATCAAAGGAGAAATCGTTTAAATGGTCATAGCATTGCTACTCAATTGTGCGCGTTTGCATGTCATCATCTGCAAAGTCATCTGTACAAAGTCTGTACAAAGTCATAGAACCTTACGGTACTCTGTCTGTCTTTGGGCTGCTTTGGGCCACCATCATGCACTGAGTAGTTAAAATGAGCAAGGAGGGCGTGCGCTCACAGCATATTATGAGCGTTTCATTAGAGTCACGACCATCACATAGACTGATACGCAACCGCGGATGACTAACATGCATGTTGGTCCATCAATCAAGACACCTGTACAGACTTTCTGAGAGATTTGAGGAGCCTGCCTGGTGAGAGCTCCATGCCGGTCATCAAGCTTTGTGTTGAAAGCACCAATCCGTGGAGACATCTTGTCCAGGCTAGGAAGGGATGCATATTGCAGCAGGATCCCAGACGCTCTTTGCTCGATGGATGCTGCATCACAATGACACCAGTAACACTACCAGGTGTTGAGACATTGATCAGGCATAACTACATATGTGCATTGGTGCACGATCAGTAGTACGACTGTAGTTGCAGCAGCAGTTGCCTTGTTTTCACACACATATCATCCAACCATGTATACAACCAGAAAGCAACAGGAAGTTCATCAGTGTGACCATTGCATACTGCATGGCCAAGACTTCTTCTCTTCAGAGAACCCCCATTACTGTGGGGATCGAAAAGATCTTCACAAACAGATCATGTTGGTATCATGTAGCATATCACATGTGCTGCTTGCTACGTCTCTGAAGCACTGCCACTGCTTATGTTTCAAAATATCTTCAGATTGTACACTTTCTCCCTAGTGGTGCAACTGCTGATATATATACCATATGTCGTCAGAGCAGTGCAATTCAGCCAGTCAGCTAGCAGCATAGCCCTGAGGATGCTGGATTGTGTGGCGCGTGCTACGCCTCCTGGCGCTCCAGCTGCCATGCTGTTCTGCGGAGGCTTTAGCAGAGGCAGGCTGAAGGCGCATGGCATCGACCTGGTCTTTCCCTCTGCGCTGGGCACTGCAGCAGCAACGTCTATTGTCTGCTTTGACAAGACTGGCACTCTCACTGGCAGCGTGGTAATCCCTTTCACCCTTTTCACCTTGCTAGTCAAGGCAGCTTTTGCAGATCAATGCTGCGGCCGCATGCAAAACCAAAAACAATCTAGCAGTTTTCTGACAGGATCAACACACTTGCCGGTTTTGTGTGTAGACAATTGTTTCTGTCAAGACAATGTTGCCCCTTACACCATGAGCTCTGCATGCATTTGCGCTACACTTGAACTGCTGCTGTCTATGACCACTCCATTGCATCAAAACTGACATTCCTGCATGCAAGATGAGGCAACATGTTGAGAGCCCAATATGCCTGCTTGTCTGCAACAGGCTGAGCTGCACGGTGTGGTACCAGCAAGCAATGGGCAGTTTGAGGGACTGCAACAGAATGCTGTGCGCTGGAGCAGTCACCTCAAGCAAGCAGCTGCGGTCTGCAATGGGCTGACTCAGATCAGCAAATCCCTTCTTGTTGGCAATGACATGGAGCACAAGCTGTTGAAAATGGTTGAGGCTCGCTTTCTGGTACGCACAGCTGTCCATCATTACTCCCTCTAGCTGGTGCTTATGTCAAAGCATGGCTTCTGTGGCCTGCTGAGCAAACAGGCTGCCTTATGTGGTCTATGTGTGAAAGGAACATGTGATGTGTATGTGTCAAATGCAAAGGAAGCTCCTGAACTGATGTGTCTGCTGTTCCATGCATCAAGCCTTCAGGCAACCATTGCTTTAGTCTCTTCACGACCTCCTGTGGACCAGTTTTCCATGCCACCCATGCACATATGCAGAAGACAGTCATGCAGGTGGAGCTGGAAGTCTCTTTTACGCCGGCGCAGATTTAATTTTTATATCCGTATCGGCGTAAAGGTGTTGTGCGTCAGCATGTGCCACCCATTGCAAGGTTGCTACGTCACAAAGATATGCTGCCACATCAGATAGGCTCTTACTATACATGTATCACAAGCATGTTGCTCCAGGTCATGGACGTGATGGCAGAAGATGACTGAAGCAAGGCTTGCCCCGCACCTAGCTAGCTTGGTGGCACTGGTCCTTATCACTACTGTACACATGGCTGCAGGACAGGCAGACGGTCATGTTGCCACAGCACGCAGATGCAAGGTCTGACTCGCGCTCAGTCAAGCAGAAAACGCTGAGGGTGTTTGAGTTCAACTCTCAAACTTTGAATTCTGGGGTGGTGGTGTCATCAGATGATGCAGCTTCTGGCACAGGGCTGGTGGTTGTGAAGGGCGCTCATACTGCCATCAAGGGCTTGATGTTGCCTGCTTCCCTGCCCCCAGACTTCGACCAAGTGTGCCTTCTTGCTGCCTTGCTCCTCTTGTGGACGGTTTGCATTTATCAAGGTGTACACAGTCACACCTTGTGACAACTGTCAGCATGTTGCCCTGAGCCAGCAATATGCAGCAAGGGAGCTTAGCAGCTCTCATCTGCAGAAAATGCATGTGTGACAAGCAAGGCATGCGCACACAGATGCAAAGCATGCCTGTAGCATTGCGATGTGGTTCATGGACAGGTCGCAGCTGCATATCACCTATGAAGCCATCTTGGATGCTTGTGCATTCAACAGTACAACTTGCAATCAGGCAATCAAGGCTTGCAATCATGGGCTGTGCACGTGTACCTTTCCCTAGCGCAGGTTGTCAATGAATACAGCAGGAAAAGCTTCAGATTGATGGCTCTAGCTGTGGGCAATTTGTCAGATGTGCATCAGCTGAACCTTGCAGGCATGTCACAGCAGCAGGTAGAGGCACAAGCAGACAGTTTCCGCTTACTAGGGCTGATTGTGCTGGCCAACCATGTGCGCCAAAACTCAAGGGATACTGTGCTCCAAGTTCAACAAGGGTGCAGCTCTTGTGCCCACTATTGTCCACTGACCAATTGCCACAAGCTGTTGACCATATACATGAATGATGGAAAGCTCCTTGCATGACGTGATTGTCATCAGAGCTCAAAGGCAGTAGCTGCTTTGTCTCATCTAGTTGCTTCATGATTGTCCTGAATGCTCTCCTTTTAGCCACGTCATGATATTTTGCTTTTCAAGTAGCTAATGACAGGCAGCTGTGCAGGCCAGCTTATCTCTAGTGGTCTTTGCCTATCATCTTGGTGCTTGAATTGGAATCAACTGATTCCACATTAGACTCATCCTCATAAGTACTGCCAGCCTGACTCTAGTTTGCGGGTGCAGGGGGGGGTGTGAGGACCATGATGATCACAAGGGACCACCACCAAAATGCCATCGCAGTCGCCAGAGATGTCGTAATGCTTGAGTCTGACCATCATGGTTATAGAAGCTGTCAAGGAGGTCTCTAATGCAGTCCACATCACGTTGCCAGAGCAAAGTCCACAGTTGCAGCCTAGCTTTGATATGTCAGCAGTGCAGCTGCCCAGTCCGAGTTTGATCCAGGGTCATGAATAGAGTATCAATCAAAGTGATAGTGAGGGTGAGGTCCTCAGCCACCATGTTGGCTACAGCTTTGATCAGCGTCTGGCTCACCAGGCCTTGCAAAGGCCTTTGTCAGTGCAGCAAGACATGCCACTCCCGGGCATGTCACATCCTGAGCAAGTTGTTGGAGCATCAAGTCACGAGCAGCCTCGGACTGCAATGCACAGGCCATCAGTAATGCGGCAGCTGGTTGCTTTGGACTTGCAGCCTGCAGTGCAGGGTGATGCACTGACACCCGCACAGACAGAGACTCCAGAGCGGCCGAGCATAGCCAGAGGACAAGTGGCCTTTGCAGCTGTGCAATCTCATTTGAGGTTACCGCACTTTCTGCGCGTACTGTTTGTGGGCAAGGCCCGATGCTCTTTGGAAAGGAACTCTGGAGAGAGGGCAGTTGATGTTGCTGCTCCTGACTTGACGCGGCAACAGTCTGGCTTGGGCAGTAAACGGCGTGTGCACTGTGCTTGTCCCAGCTCCTCATATGCTACTCAATCCATGACCTATGGAGACGAGTTGACAGGGTTGCTTGGGAGCCACAAGGGGCTTTTGTCACCTTTGGCAGAAACCACTGCTGCTGCTGCAGTGTCTGTAAACCACCGGGACACTGCTTTGTCACCCGTTCCTGTGGTGGACAAGCTGAGTTTCATGTCAGGGGATCTGCATGAGGGGTGGGGGATCAAGCAAGCCCTTGTTGCCTTGGCAGAGGGTCAACTGCGGTGTGCAGTCATTGGTGATGCCTTCAAGTTGCTGCTGCAGCTTCCAGATGAGTCGGTGCTGCAGACAGTGTTGCAAAGCGCAGTCGTGTTTGCACGTATGAGTCCGCATCAGACGGGACAGGTTGTGAGTCTGCTCAACAGGAGAGGGCTCTACCAGATGCACAATGGCCAGCAAAGACACATACAGGCATGTTACAGTTGTAGCAAAACCACTTTAGTGTCAGCACAGATACTGCTGTTATTGTCAAATGTGCTAGCTACACCAGTCAGCAATGCTCATGTGAAGCTCATGATCACATAGCAATGATCACAACCTGACATAGCTGGTGCATTTGTGGTGCTTAAATCTGGTGCCTAGAACATCCATCACAGACTGTCATGTTGATTCTGGCGCGCTGGCCCGCGCTGCCGCCTCAGCAGCGACCTCCAATCATGCTTTCAGGGGCTTCAGCAGACAGTGACATTCTGTGGGGATGGCATCAATGATCTCTTCGCTCTTTCAGCAGCTGATGTAGGCTATGCCGTTGGTGCTACAGAGGCATCAGTTGCAACGGCTGTCTTGACCGCAGATTGCTCTATAGCAGGTGAACTGCACCTCACAAGCATGACGCCTTCATTTTGTCATTATTCCTGTGCATTGACAAGTCAAGCAAGGTCGTTGACATGAAAAGCTGCACACAACATGTGCTCAATCCTTGCTGTCCTAAAATAGCAATATCTTGCATATGTTTTGCATGCTAAGCAAAAGTGGCTGCAACTCCATCATACTAGCACCACCCACCCAACAAGACAAAGTGGGTCATGTGTACACACCCCATATCCGTGTCCACTGCAGGAGTGTGTGACTTCTTGAGGGTGGGGAGTGTGTGACTTCTTGAGGGTGGGGAAATGCAGTCATGCTCTGGTGGCTGCCCTGTTCAATGTAATGTCATGAGCCTCTATGTGAGTACCAAATCAAAAAGATGGGTGCATGTTGCTGCTGTCATCATGCTTCCATCAAAGCTTCAAGTTTTGCATGTAGCACAGTCTGGCTTGTTGCAACATGCCTTGCGCTCCCTGTCACCAACCAACAACATCCGCTGCTTTCTGATGCAGTATGTGGCAGCATATGAGACTGCAGGCGCCATGGCCCAGACCATTATGTTCTGTTTGGATGGTTCCTCCTTGTCAGCCAGTCAGGTAGCATCTTGCAATGCTGCATGGCATACCTGTGCTGCCATTGTGCTCACTTCTGCCTAGTGTGACTGGCTGAAGGTAATTTGTGAAGTATAGTTGTTAGGTATGAAGTGCCAGCACGTAGTATACAGATGTCTCTGTGAGCAAGCCGCTCTGTGTCCTCATGGTCGTTTGTTTTGGAATGCCATGCGCATGAGCCCACATGTCAGAGTATATGTAACAGGGTAATGAGCTAAGGGGCATCTAATGCACAATGTGGGGTTTTTCCCAACAACAGCCCAACACGTGCCGCGGGGATTTGACATGCTGCCTCCTGTTCAACGAATCTGTCTTGTGCATCTTGACAAGCCAGTGCAGTGCTTGTTCCTGCCAGGTAATGAATGGCTGCACCAATCGCATAAGTTGATCCCTCTTGGAAGTCTTTACAGGCACAAACCATGTGTATGTAACATAGCATGATGACGTATCTCCGCTAGGCGTAATGCTGGCAAATGTTTCCCAGCTTTTCTGCAGCAAGGAGCCATGGACTTTGTGGCCATGAGTCTGGCTTTGGCAGCAGCAAGCATCTTGCCCAAAAAGTTCTTGCACAAGGACAAGCCGACTCCTCGTCTCAGCACACGTCACACCTTTGTCATCTTCTCAGTCGTGACTCTCTTGGCTGCCTCAGCCCAGATAGCAATTGCATTCCTGCTGTACTCTCGGCCCTGGTTCACTGGCGGGACGGGCAATGCAGATCAGTTCTGTCCTGCTCATCGCTAGTGCCACCCACATGGGCTTTTGACTCATGTTGCATGATATGTGTGTGATTGTCATTACTATGGCATATTATGCAAAAGAGTGCCCCCTTGCATTTCTCATGTTATAGCTGCAGCCTTGCAGCGTGCAAAACCTGATGAACCAGCAATCAGCTGGTGATCAGATTGTGTGCTGGCATGACTCCATGCACTGCTTGATCCTATACGCAGCATATTGCCAGAATGTACAGCTCAGCTGTTGTCTGTGGGCACGGATAAGCAACAGTAATGGGATGCATCGCTCCACAACGTGATGTGATGTGGTGCAGAATTCCGTCAACAGCGTGTTATGGCTTTCAACCATGCTCCAGCTCATCATGATTCCTTTCAGCCTGATGACTGAGGTGTGGCCATTCTGTGGGTCTCTATTGACCTGCAAGCCTTTTGTGCTGCTGGAGTTCATTTACGTCGTACTGATCCTGCTGGGCATTCTTGTGGGGCCTGCCCACAGAGCCAACGTGTTTTGCCTGTATCTCTTCCCAGAGGGCTTCAGACTGCAACAGCTTGGGATCGCTGCTGCATCAGGCATGGTCATTGGCTTCACAGAGCATTTGCTTGGCAAGCCTTGGCCATGCTCGGCAAACCGTAACCAAATTGCCCCCACACAGCAGGGCTAGGCAGGCCTCAGAGAAGTGACCATGAAAGTGAATACAATGCTCACGCTGGACCATCTATGGCCACTGCCGTTACTCAGTGCTTGGTGCTAGCAGTGACCACTCTGTGTTTGACAAACGTTTGATCTATTCCAGAATGTCAATAGTTCTCAGCAAGTTGAACTCAGAAGTCCAGCAATTATTGAGGGATGCTCATGCACATTTTGAATATGGTTTCAAAATTCTAATGGTATGGATGCATGAGGCCGCCCTGTGGAGCGGCCTCCCTCTTTTTGCAGTGGCTGTTGGTTCCAACGTGTATTAGTCTGAATTCATCTTTTCATCTAGTTTGACGATGACTGAGGGTAGCTGTGCATGTGGTTGCCTTGTAGAGCTGCTGCCTTTTGTTTGAAGTGCCCAGTTGGTGCCAACAATTAGTTCTTTGAATGCCTCTTCTCTATTTGATTTTGTAGGGCCTGTTGCAGCCTGCGGTTTCATTTGTCTTTTCTTTTTTACTGAGATTGATGATGACTGAGGGTAGCTACGCATGAGGTTGCCTTGTGGAGCTGCTTCCTTTCTTTTGCAGTGCCCTGCAAAATCAGTACTTTGAACGCCTCTTGTTGTTTCCTTGGCAGCCTGCGGTTTTTTAAGCCGTTTTCTTCAACTCAGTTTGATGATGGCTGAGGGTCATAATTTGATTGAAAATGACGATGATCGAGGGATGTTATGACCATACGACCCACAATGGAAAATCAGCGCTGTGACATATGTATCTGCCGCAGCTCAAATCGTGGGAACACAATTGTGAGATGCTTTACATTGTGGTGGGAAGATGCTTGTGTTTACTTGCTAGTTGTGCAACTGCATGCGCATCCTGCTTTACAACCACTATGCTGCTCATGCGAGCAACCACGGCCCCCAGTGCTGCATATTTCAAGCAGCACCTCTAGCTATATATACTGCAATTATGCTTTGCTGCCATACAACTTATCAACAGCTTCTCCCAGCTTGTCAATGACGTCTCCAGCAACCATGGAGCGCTTGTGGATAGCAAATGATAGCTCTGCAGCTACTCTTGCAATGTGGCAGCCCCCCCAGGCAGCCAACATGAGGGGAGGGAGCCCCCCAGGAAACTTGGCAGGGTCATTTGCGCGATCTTGGTATGTCAGAATCCATGCCAAGTGGGTGGCAATAGCACCAGTCATTACATCACCCTACAAAGGCAACAGCATGTGTCTGGACCGGGCAGCATGCTTCTGAACAAGTCTGAGTTTATATGCACCTCAAAAGCATCAAGCTGTTTCATTGGCAAATGCATGGACCATAGCAGTACTGATGCATGGAACTGCCATTGTCTCAAAGGCTCAATGCAGACAACAGGAGGAAGGGGGCAAGCAAGGCCTAAAAGGGGATTGATGAAGGCACTGATGAGACAACAATTTGCCAATGCTGCAAAGGAGCCAATGCAGGAACAGAGGCAAGGTAGACCTGGCCACCAGCCCTTCTCTTGGACCCCCCTCCCTCGCAGTAGATGGTTGTTGTGCCATCTGAGATACCATCCTTGGCTCCCTTCTGGACCACCAGTGGCCCCTCCAGCTTCTTAGCAATCTGCTCCAACTGATCTTGCCTGTACCAGAACCACCACACATTGCACAAGTCATGCAACAGGAACAACTGGCAGGCAGTTGAAAGGCAAGCATGAGATGAGATGTCAAGTCTCAGTCTGTCTAGATTTGCTTTTTTTTGCAAGGTCGTAAACTGGCATGAAGATTGCAACTGGGACATGCAAGGGTCGAACTGTTTTGAGTCATCTGAAGGTTGGATCTTGAGCTTAGGCAATGAGAAGGGTCTTGTGTGGGTCACTGGCAAAATCATTGTTTGGGATGTGCATGGCTATAAAGACTTGAATTTGGACACATATAAGGCACAGGCGTATTGCAGCAGGTGAGCATTGACTACTGTCAGGGAAGGTTGGCTTGATCATGTGACAAAGCAAAAAAGCCACTGCCAGACACCTGTCCTTGTCTTCCAAGTCAACATCCAACTGCTTCGCCAGCCGGCCAAACTCAGCCTTGTTGGGTGTAAGAATGGCATTCTTGTAGCCCTTGATCAGGTCCAGGTTTTTGGTCACGATGTACAGACCATCTGCATCCAGGACCATGTGTTTGTTGTTCTCCCGCATCCACTTGATGGCCTGCAATTAGCAAACAACATGAAGCTGCATTGTGCTATATTCACTTCGAGTTGTCTCCCAAAACTCTGCAGGCAGCTGCCAGCAGCCTGTAGACTTTTTGACGCAGAGACGTATGGTGACACAATCACAATGACCATGGTCAGGCAGCAGCAGGGTGACACAACAAAAGTGAGAGCAGCAATGTAGGCTTGAAGTTGGCAAGCAAAAACAACCCACATCTGCCAGCAGAGAAACTAACACTGCCCGCGGGCTGACCTCGATGACAACATGATGGACCATTTCGTCCCTGCCCAGCCCGGGACCAATGATGATCGTGTCAAACCGCTCCAGCCAGTGCTTGATGGCACCCAGGGCTTTGTCATAGATCTTATGCTTCTTGTCCTCTGCCAGCTGCAAGACCAACTCCAAGGTGAGGCTTGCTGGGTAGCATGCATCACTTATAGGACAATTGCATTCACATGATGCGCTGACAGTAATTGGTGCTGCATCGACGTCGTTGATGCATTAATGTTAATGTTGCGTTAACACAGTGCTGATGCTGTCTATGGTCAGGAAAAATTGGGGCCAGGTCAGAGCTGGTTCATAGTTCTGCCTCAATGTGCAAAGCAGTATGGCATGAACATTTCTCCTGCACACCTTGTAAGGTTGAATGACTTGTACGAAAGCAGTAGGAAGGGTACAGGCAACTGTGAGCTCTGCAGCTGAATGGGAGCAAAACACAACAATCGCCAATTAGCAGCATGCTGGACATGAGTATGAAATCTGAGACTAAGTGAGAAGCAGAATCTTACATCGTCATCATAGTCCGTGGAATCAGGAAGGTATGGGTGTACAATGAGCTCAGGGCTGTATGACTTGATCACTGTGGCAGCACCAGAAGTGCAAAAACAATGGCTCAAATCTGCGCCAACCTGCGTGACACAATGACAGATGATGGCGCAAAGCTAGTCTGAAGAATTGTGGCACAACATACACATAATACTGTTTTTGTTGCTCAATAGACAAGAGTACAAGGCTCTGCTCAGTAGGGCAGCATACACCATTGTAGTCAACTGTCATGACAGGAGATGTAGCAACAGCAGCAACGTTTGTTAAAACCATGAGAAGGCAGTTTTTGTGGAATAATGATGATGATTGAAAGTAATCACAAGCAGCTTTCATGGGCAAGACATGATTAAAGACATGATGCAGCACAGACATTCAGGACTTACCCTAAGACATGTTATGGAAGCAAAGTACGGAGCCCCTGTATACTCTCTGCACCCTCCAATGGTTGCTACTTTTCCTGACATGCCCTTGGACAACTCACCTGTGTATCATGACACAAACGTCACAGACCTGGAGCAAATGACATGCCTAATCTTGGCCCTTGCAATTCAGATTGTGGCAAGGGTTGACAGAAAGACTGGGGCTTTCTGCCATCAGTCATCACTGTGCACAACATCGCAGCAATACTGTAAGCAGATTCAGCTGAGTATCTCATTTGTTGGGAAAGAGTCCTCACTGGAAAGCTGTGGCACAACTTCATATGAAAATTTGCCGAGGGCCTCTTGTGAATGATGGGCCATTGTGCTAACTGCCTATGAAATCCAAAAGTTGCTTAGCCCAGCTTTATTGGGCACAACATCCAGCTGTGTGGCCAAACATGCACCTCGTGCTGAGCTGGTTTGTTAGTGTGTCTGAACGCGACAGCTGCTTGAAGAGCTGACAGGCAGTCCCTTCTGGTTAGAAGCAGGGATGCAAGTGGTCTTGGAGCCTGCATGCAAGTGTTTGCGGAGTCAAGGGGTACGAAATGCGCTGCATGTCGAAAGCCGAGATGCGATGCATATAACACAAGCGGGACAGGGGCGCTTAACGCGCAGCCAGCGCGAGCAAATTTCGTTTGCATGCGTTCCACTGGACATGCGTGGAGTGACCAGCACAACTTGTGCAGGCGTGCATGTTGCAAGCGTCATGTGCGAGCAGTCACCGAGCAAATACCTGAGTAGCGTAACCTCGAGGGCTGCAAGTGCGACGACACAGCAAGCCGAAAGCTGAGGTCCGTGATAGAATAGTATAGGAGCTGGGCATCAGCTGCGGTACGAAAGTGTTTGGCTCGTCGGGCACGCCCGCAGCAAATCACCGCTAAGCGCTTCTCGCAGGTCAGCTTTTGGACTCTTCAGGCGTTGACAACACACGAAGTGACCACAGAATGCCATCGGTACCATTCTGTGTACGCCTGTGTAAGCCTTCAAACAACAGTAAGGCTCGGTCAACACACAAAGCATAAACTTGGTCAAGGAATCTGCTCTGTGTAGCCTTTCGTCCTCAGATCGCCAGTGTGTGTCTACGCGATTTCTGAATGAGAAGTGATTTTGCACACTAAGCTGCCGTGTGATCTGAGGTCTCCGGCGGCAGGTTGTGGCAAGCTATTTGAAGCTTGATCACATCTGACCTCCTTTCAATATTAACGTATGGCTATCTGAGGCGGCCGTTGAATCGCTGACCTCCTGTCAACGTCGGACGAAATACGTGCGCCGCAGATCGCCCATTGTATAACACTAGGACGTCAGACGCAGCTCACTAACAGAGAGTGCATGGACTCTGTACTTGAGCCTGAAGAGCCTATCATAAGTCCTCCCTGGGGCGAGATTGGCCGAGTCATCACACTCGCAGCTGTGTCTTTGACGGGCAAATTTGTATTGAACTGGTGGAACACCACAGAAATCAAGAATCAGTCAACATTTCTGCAACACCTGCAACACCGGCAGCAAGGGCTTGGTCTGATAACTGTTAGCAACCACACAAGGTGACAGGCATGAGGAGCATCATGGTACTTCTGCTAGACCCCTTACACCAGGCAGCTTACAGCTGTCTTGAGACATGAGTGTGCACCATGTGCGGTGCAGCACAATTGATGATCCCTTTGTCATCAGCGCAATGGTCCCATGGTCGTACTTTTGGACAGAGCATAGACATCATGGCGTGAGATGGGCTTTATGTGCCAAAGAGATCTGCTATATAAACCAGTTCCTGGGGTACCACTACACCCAACACTCTTCATCCAGCAGCTCCATGCCTGCCATGACTCTGTTTGCGTGACTTGCATATGCCTGACTCCTGCAACAAGCCCAAGCTGTGCTCCTGTTCAACAAGGTCAAGCTCAATGATGGCAACAGTGCCTCTCCACGTGGTTTTGCAACCCATCTGGTGCATTGCAGAGGTGCATGAATGCTTCTCATGCCTGCAGGCAGTTTTTCCAGAGTGGGAAAACGCTAGCCATAGAAAGAGGCAAGGGGCTAAATCAGCCAGTCATGCGAGTAGCTGCTCAAAGGGTGGCGCGTGGGGACTGGCTGCATGTCTTCCCAGAAGGCAGAGTAGGCTATGCAGGCACCATGGGAGCATTCAAATGGGGCATAGGCAAAATCATTTGCGACAGCATACGATCAGGACAACAGTAAGCAGCTCCTGCAAAGCCTCCGCGTGATTGCTTTGGCTGCACTTGTCCTGCAGAGCTGTGACTTGTTAAGTGTGTTCAACGCAGTGATGTGCTATATTTTGCTGCCAGCTGTGACTGACGCAGCAGACGTTGTAGATGCTGAGTGTGACTGCTGCTTCGACATGGGAGTTGTTGCTAAGACCATTAACATGACTGCAGGTTACCTCTCATATTGCCATTCTATCACAGTGGACTGGCGGACATTCTTCCAAAGGGCTCAATGGCTCCTAGACCAGGTGTGTTTGCTGTGAGTATGGCTATACATACTGCCTTGTGTGTTGCTTTGTACAATGCTTTGTTTACTGCCTTCTGTACTGTTTTCAAATATATATGGTATTTGGGAAGTCGTCCTCACCTTAAAGCTGAGCACATGTGATGTGTTGTAAGCAGGGAACGAAGTCACAATCAATGTAGGCTCGCTGATTGATGTCAGTGATCTTGCCCCAAGATGCAATTGTGAAGGGAAGGAGCTTCAACAGGTACAGCCGGCTTATCTTCTTGCTATCTACGTGCATCATATTCGTTGTCTTATAGTATTACCGGCCGGTGCAGGATGACCAAATACTCCACACTGCTGGTCGAGTAATACTTACTATGGTAGTCATCACTGATCTAGTTTGATGCACCAACCCCTGGTACAGCTGAAGCATCAACAAAAACTGGAACGTGTTCTTGGAAGTGCTTAAAAGCTGGCTGCTTGTGTTGTTTCTAGGCATGGAAGGAGATCACAAGCAGAATAGAGGATGCCATGAGACACCTTGAATCTCAGTCTGTGCCAAACAAGAGCCAGATGCCCAGGGTACACAAAGAGGGGGAAAGTGCAGCAGAGGTTGCAGCAAAACTGCCTAGCAAAACAGAATAAGTCATATACCTGTTGCTATGGTAAAAGGCTACCAAGTACACTTGTGCACTTGCTACATTAAGTTAAGATATTTTAAAGCTCAAATGACACATCAGGTGCAGAAACGAAACCAAACACCAGGATGGACATGCAGTTCTGAAATAGCTCATTTGCAAATAAATAAGAAGTTGTGTCCTATTTTATGGATTGCACTGGGCTTCATAAGTTGTCATGTTCTTGCGTTGCATAAAATGTGCTTGGATTCCTGGCATCAAAACGATATGCGGAAGGATGACTGCTCATGTAACGTCTCTGGGCTTCCAACCTTTCAAGCTGAATCTCATCTGATGCTGAGTCACCACCGCTGATGCCAGAAATCAAAGAACAAAGCCAACAGAAGCCCCAAACTACCAAGATAATGATGCCAATCCACCAAAGAGTTTGCCTTTCAGCAAGGCCCCTCAGGTTGACTCTGAAGCCTTTCCGCCGAAGCCAAAGCAATACATCCTGCACATGCAGAAAATGCATCGTCTGTATGCCTTCAGAAGAAGCATGATCAGCAGGGTCTGTGCAAATACTTCTCAGGCTGAAACTAAAACATGTCATCTCAGTCAAGGCCTGCTTGGCAGATCCAGATTGCAGAATGCAGCATGGCTATGATTGTTTCTTTGTACATGTGCAAAATACGCTTATGCTTGACAGATCAAGCTCACAGAGCACTGTCACCCTATTGTCTGAGAACCCAAGTCACGAGTATACCTGTATCTGGGTCTCAGCCATCTCACCCTCTTGAGCAGGCTGATCCAGGCCAATCTGGTGATTGAGCCACTCAGAAAGCTTGACAAGCCCTCGGACCAGGAAACCAACCTCTCTGGACATGACAGGTCGATGCATGGGATCTCCCTTGAAATGCAGCTGCTCAATGTTGGCCTTCTTTACGGTCTGCAGCACCATTCAATTGCATGTTCTGCCAGGCAGCAGTCCATAACTAAGACAGGGTTTGACAGGGGACCTGACAGCACATGGGTGGCCCATGTGTGGGGCACATACTCTGGCAATGTCACAATTTACGCCTGTTCACAATGTATTACAACAGTACACACAGGTTGATTTTCTGAGGGCTGCCTGCATCCAGCCTTTGGCCGAATGGAGGTATGCCTGCAAAGGATCCAGGTGTGTTGTCAATCCCTGATCTTAGGATGTGACACAGCAAAGACAACCACACTAGCCGCTGCTTGACAGGTCGAACCATTGATGCGGAGTGCCAAGCAGCTGCCAATTGGCTCTACAATGTGACTGATGTAGGTTGTGACCATGGTGCCCTAAGGTTCTTTGAACACGGTGTGTGGGTTGCTGCTGCCGTGGCCACAGCTGTGTTGTTGCTGTCCTTGCCTGTAGCCTGACCCTGTCAGCATGCAAGCAGCTCAGAGCAGGCAGGATTTACACAAGCTGGACGTTAGCATGTGTTGCACATCCTGTCTGCCCTGCAATGCGCATGATATACCAGAACTCTCGTCAAGTGCTGCTTGAGTATGTAAGGAAATGATGAGGAGGCAGTGCAGCAATACCGGCATGGCTGGCAGGGCAAGAGCTGGCTGAGGGGCGTGCTGATCCCCTGTCTGCCCCAGCTTGTCCATGGGGAGCCACCCTAGTGCACACTCCTCCACCTGTCCACCACATCTGCTGCCACTCAAAAATGTCATACATTGCCATGTTCTGAAGTCACATATGCATTCTGGGTTATGCTGTAATGCCTGGATAGCCATTGAAGGCCAGCGAGGGCATCAAAGGCTCACAGGATACTTGTAACGTGTGGTGACGTGCTTGCAAAGAGGGTTTTCTGGTCTGACAGGAACAGTATGTGATACAGTGACTGTTAATGCTGGGTCTGCATTTCATGAGCTGCCAAGGAGTCGCAGCATGCAAGCATTGCTGCATAACCTAACATGTGCCTTGAACTATACAGCTTGGTAACATACAGGATAAGTGAAAATGTAACCCTCAAGCACGAAGCAAAACAACTGCTGGAGTTCAGCAAATGAGCTGACTTTACACACCAAAAGCGCTGCACAGCTACCATGTAGCTGTGTTGACTGAAACTCCAAACGAGTGCACAGATTTGATATCAGTAGACAGTTATCTGACCTGTCTGATGACATCCTCTTGAGCCCCAACTGCCCGGTTCAGGATGTTACGCACCTGAGCTGCACCTCCCTTCTCACCCCTGCTGAACAACACAAACTGTGGCGCCTCCTGCATGCACAGCTAACCGTCATGATTCTGGACATGCGCTGAATAACAACGTCTGCGCCAACAGTAACGTGCATCACCAGTTGACGTTGTTTGCCTGTCTGAAGGTGCAGCAGATGGTGGAGACTACAGCGTATTTGGTGAGCAGGACAGCAGCCAGCATCTGCTGCCCTCCCCCTCATCCTGAACAGGGCTCATTCAAAAATAAGCCTGTCAAAAAACCATTTGTAACAGACCCAGGTACTGCATGTGCTGCAGCCCAAGGTATGGACATGGTGCTGCCTACCATGTGGTCTGTCACATGCCAGCTTTACAAAACCAGCCAAGGCATTTGTTGTATCTGGTGTTGCAAGGATATGATGGCTTACGCTACTGGATCCAGTCAGGAAGAGTTGTTGCACCAAGCTTACCAAATGTGCTGTTTGAGACTCCCTGACACTGGCAGTTGCAGCAGACTCAAAGGCAGCAGCCTGGGCCTGAATCCAGGGTAGCACATCAGCGTGCGGACCGTCAACTCTGCTCTTGTGCTGCTCCCTGGCTTTTGTGTATTCTTCCTCCACTGCTCTCAGCAGATTGCAAAGCTCAGGCGCAGCTTTGAACACTACGAGCACCTGTATGCAACAGAGCATGGCGCTCAGACGAACAGTGCCTGTTCAAAGGGCGTGGTGCTTGTTGTGTGACTGGTTGACTGTGACGTATGGTGATTATTTGAACAAAGAATTTGTTTGATGACCTCTACAAAATCAGACATGAACACAGCGTTCTTCACAAGTTAAAAGAATACCTTTGCAGACCATCTGCACCAGGTGGCAGCAGAAGGGTCTACACTGAAGGGTTGACTGCTCTTTTTGACATTCAACAAACTCTGCCACTCATCGTGTATATTCTACCCGGCTATACAGTATATTTTGTATAAATGTGCAGCCATGCAACAAGCCAATCTGATCCTGTAGCACCAAACAAACACCGACCTTGGCTAGATCCTGCAGGGCTGAAGTGGCCTTGCTGGCCACTCTTGACTTCAGTAGGCTCAGCAGCAAAGGGAGCAGGAGCATGTAGAAAGGCAGACTGGCCAGCACATGCCCTTCCCACTGCCCCAGCTGAAACTGAGGCACTGGCCTGATATCCTTGTCACTGCAGTATCATGGCAGCAGTCTCAGGCCTTATCGATCAACACTGGGGTGGGGCTGCATGCCGGTGCTCAAAAGCGATCATGTGTGAATGGTAAGGCGGCAAAGACCTGCTACTAGCACTGCGGCAATTGTTGCATGCACTGCAATGTTGCTACAGGAAATCATTGCATCATGTTCTGTATTGTACATAGGCCATAGTATTGTCAGCTCAGATTTTCTTGCACTGCAAACCTCCAAAGATCCAATTTGTTGGTCGATCTACAAAAGCAGCCCCATGTTGATGCATGCAATATGGCAGTCTTGGCTGCAAAGTGCCAGTCGATCTTGATGATTATCTTTCATTGACACATGCGATCCTTGACCAGCTCATGTTCATACACGTATTTTGCATATACCCTTTGTGATTTTAAAGCCATTTTTCTTGTATACTTCCTCCCCCCCCCCCCCTCCCCTTGTTGTGCTTGAGTTGTTCCTCATGGCCTCTTGGTATACATGTTATTTCTTGCATGAACAATGTCCGGCATTGCACAGTGGTGCAATGGGAGGAAGAGTTCGGACCTGGCTGAGGGGTTGGGCTTGTCACGCAGCACTCTGTGCACTAAGCCCTCCATGTTGTGCAGCTGCCGAGTCAATGGAACAGTTCCCCCAGTATTGCCCTGAGCAGACTGCCTGGTTCGCTCAGGCACAGTCGTCAAACCCCTACATATCAAACAGGCTTGAAACGTATCTAGCAGAGGCCAAAGCCCTTGCAACAGTCCAGAACACTATGGCTTGATCTTTGCACAACATGCTAGGGTCATGGACATCCTAAAGTGAGGCCTGTAGGCAGACTCTGCAGATCAGATATTACCAGGTAACAATTTGGTCAACGTGTAATATGAGGCTTGAAGTCTAGAAGCTCTGCGGCTGCTTTGGCCTAATGCATGACACAACCAGGCGTGAGTCACATCGCACAAAGCACACACATGAACAGAGTCTGAACCAGGTAGCTGTGCAGATGCAGAATAGCCAAAGCAGGAATTCAGCTGTAAAGACAATGCATGGCGTTGACGCAGACACCTCAGTTCACCAGGTGGGGAAGATACAGTTTTGGTGCCTCTCAATGCACATGTGATGATGTATGCACAGAATGTGGACCGCTGCAGCATGCAGGATTGGTTGCACAGGGACTGACCAGGGAGCAATGTAGGCCAGATAGAGGCTGATGAGAGGTTGAACAGGGCGCTGCTCTGGCCACCTGGTGATGGCTCGCCTCATGAACCGATACAGCCTCTTGGCAAAGCCCTGCGTACCAACAGAACAACCTTGACCAGCTGCAATGTCAACGACTTTGCCTGCTTTCATGCGTACTATGCACCAGACAGGCATGCAGTGTGCTTGGAAACACAAAAAGCAGGAATGCCTGGTATCGGCCTTGAGTCCGCCCTTAATCAGCAGCTTCTAGCAGGTTAAGGTCTGACTGCCACATGCATTAGATTGCCCACCACAGTTAACATGACTTGACCTACATGAGATCCATGAAGAGGGCCTATCACAGCACAATGAAGCCATCACATACACAGGCCGTTGCTTGTCATCCTTACAAGCTACACCACATGAGGGGAATTCATTGCTCACCCTCAGAGCTTTGAGTTGCTGTGCATGCGTTTGCTGCTGCAGTTCAGGCTGACCTGAAAAGGGGCCTGGCCAGCTGCCATGAGGCGTGGGGGTCCAGAGTGCTGGGGTGGGCCCAGCTGGGGTAGGGGGGAGAGGGGGAGCCAGGAGCGTACTGTAGCCTGAGCCCACCTAGGAGGCTGCTGACCCTTCTCGCCATCGCATATTGCTACACTGTATCTCACCAGCTCCTGCATTCATGACTGCCAGTTCAGCATATCCCAGCTTACTCATGCAGTTCCTGGTCTCATGTAAGTTATACTATGGCCCTAGACTACACTCTGTCAGCACACTGCGTCTCACACTCTCATTCTGTGCCTGCCACTGCAGCCTCTAGCCTTTTTGAGGGCATGCTGGCAATTTTGATTTGTCACAGTTGTGGTTCAGTGACTAAACAATCCTGTCCAGATCTAGAATGACATGACATGCCGACTTGTTGTTGTGTACGCTTCAGACAGCAGCCTAACAGCACTCAGCAGACCAGGGCACATCCATAAACTTACTGGATGCATTATGGCACAAACTGCGGGTAGTGTACACAAATGTACGCAGACTCAGGACAAGGTTTGCAACATACACAGGCAGTGACAGCATCAAACCTGCATGGCCTCTAGCAGATCAGTTGTGGGTGCATCATATGGCGCCGCCGCTGAGACTCTGTCTTGCTTTGGGTTCCTCAAGAAAGGGTCGTCCCCATCAGTCAGCCAGAACTCCATGAGGATACTAAAGAGCATTTCACCCCGACTGTGCTGACCTGCCTTGCCTGCACATGCAAGGGAGCTGGTCAGATACGTGAAATGAGTACCATGTGATGCCAATCATGCTTTTGAGCATACAGTGAAATCTGTTCAGCAGAAGCAATGAATGAATGAAATAGGTTTGGTGAATCCCAACATGAGGTAAATCAATACCTGAGCGTGAGTCTCCGCCACGAGGCAGAAATCTGCTAAGGTAAAGCTGCAAGAGCGTTTGGTAAGGATGACTTCGCGTAGTTTGCTGCTGGCCCTTGACAAGTTTGCCAGCGGTTGCTTGCATATGCTGCATTAGCACACTTGTCTGTTTATCTGACAATCTGCACTTGAGCAATGACACACCTGCTGGCATGCTTTTGAAATCTGTCTCAGCCTGCTACAGCAGCTGCGCAAGGTGTTGCGCACAAGATGTGGACTGTACAGTCTCAGCTTTAAAGTGTCCAGCAGGCAGACTGTTTGCTGCACAGCATGTGTTGTGCTGGGCTTGTCAGCAGTCAAGACATGGTCATCAAGGATGTATGCAGAACCAGCATACAGTAGATGAGAATGCCAACGGTATTGAGCATTCTACCTTTCTCATATTGCCAAAAGTGGCAGAGGCAAAGACAGGCCGCCTTGAGCTTGACGACTGACCGGTGGAGCTTTGACCAGAGCGCAAGACATAGAAGGCTGTCCAGAGCAAAAAATATTGCAATGTGTTCATGTGCAGGTACTTTCTGTTGCTGGGGCCAGGCACAAGGCGTCCTTGGTACTGTGGCCATCTATCCAGCTCCTTTTGTCCTGTCTCATCTTTGAGCAGAATCTGCGTGGCATCTTTTTGTCTAAAACTTTGAGCATGTAATGTTGTTAGCATGTTGATCTGTGCCTGCCTCGACAGCATCGTCGCGATACCGCAGCCAAAACTCAGAAAGTATAGGGCCTTACAAGACTACCTGTGTCATCACTGGCAGGCGGCCATCTGGAAATACATACTCTGTTAGTTTGTCTCTATCAGCCAAATCCATTGCTGTAAACAGGTTGCCTGCGCAAGCAGCTTGGGCTGAGCAGACTATTGTGGCTATGCATACACCGCAAAACTGCGTACCTGTTGGACCCAACAGCTGCACCAATGCCCTGGCATCCTCTGCCTGGTTCCCCTGCGTCAGGAGGGGCAGAATTGAGCAGAGGTTCATTAAACGCATGCCTGGTCACCCGTCAGAACTGGCACTGACCTGTGCAACAGCGCTGAGCCAGCTGGGTCCATCGTATCCAAACAGATTCTTGACCAAAAGAGGAAAACACAGCTCGAAGAAGCCGCGTAGGTTGTCCCAGTTGCAACTGATGCACTCGTCGATGGCCTGACATACTTGGGCAACAGGCTTGCTAGGATTATTGATGATGTTCTGAAGCGCCTCGAAGGACTCGATCCTGTTTGTCGACATGCGGCAGGGTACAAAGTGTGCGTCAACAGTGGGCCGATTGTTCCTCGGTCCCTGTCTGCAACACGAAGAGCATGCATGCAACTTTCGCATTTCATGCTCAGCAGCCTTATTTACACTCTCAAATATCTAAGTCCACTTTACAGAGTAAACGTCAAATTTGTTAAATGTCTCAAGGGTACAGTGCCATTGATCCCTTTAGCTCAACAGAATGAGAGGTAGCAATGATAGTCAAATACCACAAAGTTGCTCGCTCATGCACACGATGATGGCATCCCTGTGAGACAGCATTGCCAGAAGGCTTCTGGCAGAAGCAGCTTGGCACAAGGCTAATGCCAGTAGCAAGCTCTGAGCTGGGCTGCGTTCTTGCCTGCTGAACCACAGCGAAGCTTTGTTCCTGGCGTTGCAGTTGTTACAGCCCAAGATTCCTGCCATTCCACATGCAGTCCCAACACAGATGGACCATTGGCAGCTGTATGTGGTCGCCTGAAACTCAGTAAATTACAGTCAAGCTAGCTGGGTACATTCAGTTGCCAGCCTCTGCAGGTGTGCTTGTCTTCATTGAGTCCACAGCATGGACAGTGTTTTGCAGTTCCTGCCAAATTGCCTGCATTGTACAGTGACTTGAGGGCTGTGATGGATTTGCCTGCCCAGCCTAGTGACTTCAGCATTGTGATGGTGACAGCAGCCACAGGTGGCATTCGCAAGCAGTTGCCTACCTTGTACACTAGCCGTTGCCTTTTCATGCTTGACTGCCCATCAAACAATTTGGAGACGACCTCTATATTGACATGCCGCCCATCACCATAGACATCAGTGACCTCAACTTTGTCTGCCTCTAGGTTGTTTGTGATGCTTTCTTTCATCTGCAGCATTAACTCTGAAGATATCTGTCCCTGCTCCTCTGTTGTCACCTCCTGACTGGACGCCGAGACTTTACTTCTGGGTTGGCATCTAGATATTCGTTCTTTGCATAGCATGGTTCTTTTGCTCAGTGATATGCATCGAATGCCTCTCATGCCCCTGTGACACCTGGCTAAGGGACAGAGGTGCGGGTTTGAAAGTGTCGCTACCTGCGCCATCAGGTGTTGCGCTGGGCCACGATGTGCACACTCTTGCTGACCTTCAGGTCAAATCAAGAATTTGGTTCTTGTGTTATAGCGATCTTGCGCAGGTTGAACTTGGCCGTTTACGGATCAGAAGTTGTGAAGTCAAAATTCTGGTCTGACCACGTGAAGAACAGCATGGTGGTGTTAGATGCATTCTGGCCGGAACGAAACCCTAAACTGCACATGTCGCATGTGGACTCAACAATCTTTCCACACACTTTGATATGTTGTGCAAGTTTACACGACATTGGCCATAACAATGAAGCTATATATAATGCCAATCCAGCTGCACAGGCCTGATTCTGTAGCTGCTGCAGTCTCTGAGACTGATTCGGTGACAGTCAGTTGGAGGAGGAGGAGGATTCACATCTTCAGCCAATTGTAGATTGGACAAATGTGCCAGAGTAGTCAGTATCCTGGTCAAAAAGTCAGCATCAAGTGTTTATCATGTCAGGATGATGGTCGTTTGTGGTGTCGGCCCGTCTCAATTGGTAATGAAAGGGAGCTGAGACTCAGACGTACAAACCGTTGCGTGCGCTTACCAGGAACCGGTAAAGAATAACTACAGTAGCATAGGTACGAGTGGGACTGACTCAAAACGTTCTTTAGTCAACTTGGGGGCACAGGATGGCCGTGATACAACCAAATGAGCATGTGACAGCCAGAGACAGAGCTACTTACATGCAGTGTTCAACGGAGAAACCGTAGTACTGACAGAAAGAAGTTTTCAAGAATTCATGCAAGCCTGATAGATCCTGAAATTCGTATGCAAGGTCTTACACACAGATCATTCGGCTGCCACGGGTCAAAAAATACGTGTTTTTCTGCTCATAAACAGTCTACACACAACAGACAAGTCCCTGCCATCTCACACACCAGTTGCATGTACACACTGCTGATTGGTTCATGTTGTGTCACCAAATTCAGCTCCAAATATGCAATGTACCCACACACACACTCACAGGCATCTCATGCCGTACAGTAGAACTGATGACTTATCCAAACTGCGGTTTTTTCAATAAAGTCACTACCGGTACACTACGGGACAAAGACTGAGCTGCTTCACAGGACTGCAAATCAGGCCCATGGAGGTTGTACAAAGTTGACACCGGGAGGCGGAAGGCTTGCATGTGCACTGCTCAGGGCGATGACGCCCTAGTACTAAGGTTGCTATTGCTGCGAATGAGGTAATCTGCAGCCACAAGAGGGACCTGCAGGCAGCAAGGCAGCTAACATGAATGCCCACGCAACCTCCTGAGTGACCATGCAACATGCTCCGGGTAGTGCACATGCAAACAACACAGCGGTTGTCATTGATGCCATACACCAGCAACATAGTTTGGATGGCACCGCCCCGGTTGGGTTGGAGTGATCTGGGCTGCAGCACACATCTCACTTGCCAGGGCGCCACACGGCATGAACATAGGCAGTAACCACCTGATGCTGCTGGATGATCTCACGACACAGTGATTCTCAACTCTTGATGCCTGAGCTTTTGTACATAAATAGCATCACATATTCTGATGCTGACACAGTAAGAGTGTAGCATTCTCAAGGGCTGTTACCTGCTCTGCAACAAGCATGGGAGGCATGAACAGATTCTTGGCTCCTGAAGCCAAGTTCCGCTCAACCTGCATAGGATATGGGCCAGTGTTGATCCCTACAAGACCAAGGTTTTAGGGGCTGGTGGGGTTTACACGTACATCCTAACCCTGAACCCTAAGGGCAGTCACTTGTTACCAGCAGGCATCATAACTCTATTGAGCCGCAAAGCGCAACAACACTGGTACACGCAAGCAGACTTTACAGGGAAAACCGATGCGCCGGCAAGCTGGAATTTGGTCTAAGAGCAGCAGTCAAATGTTTTGTACCGCTAGCGTGGCTCAACACCAAATGTGAGAATGTGCTATTGCATGTTCTGCAAGCCACGCAGCTTGTGGCTGTACAGTATGTGATCAGGTCTTTGCTTGCAGTGTCCACAACTGATGCTGCTGCAGCAAGCACTAGAATGCATGCCTCAGGGCATGAGGCACCACTGCAGTTGAGTCTGACCTTATGCTCAGGCTCAGCACGCAAAGCATAGTCCACATGTACAAAGGCTCGCTCAACCTCTTCTAGACCCTCTACCTGCATGTGCCAATTCCACACATGTGCATTTGCACTGACTCTGATTCTGAGACTGCCGCCTTCAAGCCGCTCTGAACCATATCTTCACTTTGACCACAGGAATCACACTCATCCTGTTTTCCTTTGATGCAACAATCATTAATTCATTGTAGGTGTGCACAAGGTTTGAGCACAGAGGGTCTGGGCTTTGTGAAAAAAGCTTATACAGCATCGCTGCCTTCACAACTGAATGCAGGCATGCTGCCGGGATATCAACAGCTGTTGTGAAGGAAGTGAAGATGATAATCACCTTGTGCTGTAGCATGAGGGCAATGTCATGTGACTCTTTCACAGACATGTCCTCTGGAAGCATGATCTCCAGCTCTACCTGTACAGTCAGCCAGGCTTCAGCAGCAAGGCTGTGCAACTTTGACCGACTCCCCAAAACCAGATTGGCATGGCATTGTCATTCAAACATGTTGGCATGAGGATGTGCACTGGAACACTTCTCATGACAGACATGTATGCATGCATTGTATGTGACTTGTGGGGACTGCTGAGCTTAGGTGAGGTTGCGACCAAGTTTTGTTGCCATGCATAATGTTCCTCACTTCACCATCACCATGGCGCACAGATTGGGACTCACATTTCAAAACATTGAATGGTTCTCAGGAGCTGCAATGCTGAATGTCATTCTGCAGGTATGCCTGAAGCGACTGCATACCAAGAGAACATGCCAGACATGCATGACAGATGCAGCATGACAAGCTATGGGCACCCCGAATTGCTTCCCAAGTTCAGATCGCTACCAGGTATCGCTGGCCAAAGTGATAGGCGCGGATGACGTCCACAGAGATCAGGTCATGATGCTTGAGGGCCAGCTCTCTGAGCTGATGGATAAATGTGGGTGGTGCTGTCTTCCCCAAAATCTTATCCACCTGAGCATGCAAAGTTTGTCACATCCGCATGACATCACAACGCATAAGGTCGAGCCTGACACATGGGGCAAAGCACAGGCAGATCATGAAAGTGCAGCACAGTGTGTGTGGTATGCATACAGCAATGACAATGCGTGACAAGTGCGAAAATATGATGAGATTGCTGACTGCAAACTGTGTGTGAAAGCTGTGCAGTGATGTGCGCGGTGACATCCTGAAAGCGCTGGGACTGGTCTGCTTGTGCAGAAGCCTGCTGGTTGGCATGCCTTGTTGAGGCAACAATCAGCAGGGGCTATGGCCAGCATTACCTGGCCTTTACTGATTCTGATCCAGGAGTAAATAATGTACAAGGAGATGGCGATAGCCCCTGCAAATGACATGGTGAAGGCGTAAGAGCTTACACCGGAATGCCTGTCACATAGGGCCAGTGGAGCAAGGCTTATGAGACAGGCTTTGACACAAAGGATGGTGTGTAACAGAACGGCTGACACCAAGGCAATGCATGTACTGATGCGGCAGAAAGGGACTCTGACCCAGGATGAGTGCTGCTGAACTGGTTGTAAGGCTAGAAATTAGTTGCAAAGGTGCAAGAGGTATGCTCAGCTTCCTGGCTTTGACTGGCACATGTTGACCCCAACAGGCATATTGCAACAGCATGCAGCATGGTCAGTATGTAGACAAGGTGGTTGCATACCTGCAGGATCCAGATACCACACCTTGGGCACCTGTGATGCTATGGCAACTCCAAAAATAGCGACAAGATTGCTGCAGACACAAAGAATACATCAGCTTGGGCTGCATTAGTGTGCCCGGGCAGACAAAGAGACCCGACAGAGGACCGTTTGATTGCAGTTGACGGGCTGGAGCACTGGTGCAAACCAAGCCAGTCGGCTCACCTCATTATGTCATTCAAATGGTCTTCAGCCAATGCCAGCATGGTGGCTGAGTAGCTGCGCATTGATACACAGAAGAAGTACAGGCCAATCTTGAGGGCAACAGCCCCTCCTAGTATCGCAAAGATGACTGCTGACGCATCTAGAGCAGGTCTGTTGTCTGCAGCACACCAGCGTGTTGGTGAGACAGATGCAAGATGCCTTTCGATGACTTGATGTGCCACAACAAGGCATGCCCTAAGACAAAGCCCTGCTGGTTGCGCCGTGTATATGTCATGCTTGCTGCATGCTTTTGAAGCATGCAGTGAACAGTGAGCAGCAAGAAGAAATGTTCTCAGTAAAGACAGCATCATCATTGCCTTGTATCAGCATAGCTGTTGATCACAATAGTGTACAGGAGCATACATGCAATATAGTGAAAGCATGGCTCGCAGCACTGAAGAATGAAGACTCACGGTGTGCAAGGCCATCTATTAAAGCACCAATTGACTCTCTGATGACCAACACAGTTGCAATGGACATGATGACAGCACAGACAATGACAGCGACTGTCTCTAGCCTTGTGCGGCCCACAGGGAACTGCATGCAAACCAGCACTGGGTCAGTCAGCAGTCGCAATGCCAGGTTCAGACACATACAGCATGCTAAAACAATATCTCTTGTGTGAATTATATGCAGTGTTCTTGCTTCACTTATACATGCTGTACTGTACTGTATCACTAAAGCTTGCTGTATGATGAAGTAGGGTGCAGGTATCTCAGCTGCATGTAACAGCCATGCTGGACTGACAACACAAATAGCAAGTGCAGAGCAACGTCACGGTGTTCATGGTGAACGGGTATGACAAACCTTGTGATCAAGCTTCTTCATCCGCCATTGCGCAAAGGCCAAAACAGCCTACAGCAGGTGTTCCTTTTCAGATACCAGCAGCCTGAAAAGCACTGTGGAAGCAGCACATTTGCGTGTGCTGTGACTGTACACAGACAACAGACAAACTGTGCATGCTGCCATGCTGGCCAAGCACCAGACACAGCATGCATAGCATGTGCTTCTGCTCTTACCTGACTTGCAATATCGACAAAGGAGTCTGCTGCACTGCCGGGAAACAGGAACAAGGCGTCATTGCAAGGTAGTCGAGGCAAGCTGAAGCTGGCAAATCGATCCTGAGGTCGATGATTGCGATTGTACTTACCTGGCAAGCACGGAAAAGGATCTGGACAAGCCAAAAGCGATGAACTTTACCACCAACAGCAAGAAGTTGACCGCCCTGTAGTTTTTCAAAGGTTAATGTTTGCAATGGCTCCTTGACTCACAAGACTGCAGTAATTCAATGCACTCGTGCACGCCCAACAGGCTCGTGCGTCTCCCGAGCTTACCAGGACACATTCATTGCTACTTTTGCTCTTTTCTCTATGGCGTCACTGTGCGCAGGTGGACGAGCAGCTGCTTGCGCTGCGGCGCTTGTCCGCGCCAACGCTAGTCTTGCTTCTTGCACGCTGACCGGCGGCTCCGGCCTGACAGGCAAGTCCGCTGTACATGTTGCAACGGGAAGGGCAGCAGCATCGCGGGCAGAAGGGCTAGCGGGGTCCGTCAGCTCCTTCCCCATGTTTGAAGTCATACGATCATGCTATCGCAGCTGGCGTAGCCAACGTCGATTGCAGTGTAGTCGCGCTCGAAGCTGATCACTTTAGCCGAAGCTGAAATCTAAACACAGATCCAAACAGCTCTCATTGCAAGTTCTGCTCAGGCTGCACTCTTCTTACATGCGTCTGCAACATGCATTGATTGCAGCCAGTGCATGCGCAGAAAGAGCATAGTACAGTCAGGCCTTGTCTGGATCATTCATCAGAAAACTTTTTGGACGTCCGTGGCCTCTTAGCAGCTGGGGTATCTTCTGTGTCGTACCTTGCTGGTGCCTGCAAGCAATGCAGTACACTATGTCAGCACATGTGCTTGCACTTCCTTGACTACTGCTCCTGGACCTGAGGTTTGCATCTACATGGCTTCCAAGTAGCTGACACATGACATGACACAATTGGGTCATGAGCAACCTCTCAAACAAGTGTTCACATTTGCACATAAGCCTCACAATCAGATTATGCAGAGCATACTGGACTGGACAAAAAACTTCTGCAGAGCTGAACAGATGTGTTCACTATCATGCTGCTATGCATTCCTTGATCGGGCCTACCTTCCCTTTAGCTGCCCTTCTGCCTCGGCTGTCACTGCCTGGACCTCCTTCACCAGCTTGCCTACACACCAAAGCCAATATTCCATCAATATCAATTGCAGTCTGCACCTAGTTGCAGCCCTCTCAACTTTGTTGCAGATGTGCTAGCAACCACGCTGCATTTTGACGTGCCACATTTTTGCCAGGAAGGAAACTAACCTATGCTGCAGTGTCTTCCGCAGTTCAAGCATAGCGATGACTTCTGCTCGTAAAGCCAAGTAAGCCCCGCAGGTGGCTCGGGTGGGCACAGCAGGGGGTCCAGGTACCCCCAGCTCAGACATTGTTGTATCCACCAGCTTTTGAGCCCTGCACAATACAGGGTGATTTCAAAACCAGCTCTTCAAGATCATCAGCTCAAGGGCTTTCTATGAATCACACATCAGGGAATGAGCCACAAAGCAGAAGGGCTTTGATGCCTGCTGCAGGTTTTGCTGAATTGTGTGTCTCATTACAAAAATTTGAATCAAATGCTATCCCCAGATTGACAGACGGACACTACCACCCTTCAAAAGGGTTATCTCGCCCACCGGACTTGATCAATCAGTACCTTGTGTGCCAGTTAGCAGCATTGCAATAGAGCCCAAAACACACATATGTTGACATCTGCGTTGGCTTTAGCCTTGACATGACAGGGAGGACATGGCAAAGGCAGCGTGTCGGCACCTGTGAACAATTGGCAGCACAAGAGGCCAACCACAGCATGCCTGTGCCATGATACGGATATGCCATCACACACCTGTTCACTTTGCATGAACAACTCAACTTTAAACTCTTAATCACTGCAGCCCCAGTTGCATGGCAGAAGCTTGATTGCAGCAGTACAAAATGCAATGCATACCTTTGGCCACCTGTGACCCTGTTCAGCTGGGCAGTGGCAACTTCTTGAGTGTGGCGCCCCCTGGCGTAGACTCCAGGCTTGAGTGAGTTTGCAGGAGCCACGTCAACTGTGAATAAAGATGACTGGCCAGAGGGAGCCTGGTCTGGAATGGCTGAAGGGGTCGCGGCTTCTGGAAGGGGGGCGGAGGGGGCAGCCAGAAGGGGTCTGGCTGGTGCAGGGGTTGCAGCAGTTGGGGCTGCGAGCAAGGATAAAGCTATTTGCGACTTGGAAGACGATGAGAGGAAATGGTTGTGCTTCTGGCATTACACTAGCTAATCCTGTGACTTGCTACTATCTCCTGTTCAACAGCCAGAGCCATTGCAACACACCAGAAACAGCCTGAATTTGGTTTAGTTCCATGCAACAAAGCATCAGCTTGGAGCAGAAAGACCAGGCTGCCAAAGCCAGATTCACCTTGCCAAAAAGCTTCTAGCAGAACAAGAGATGACTTTTCTGCATGGGCTTTCCATGAATTGCCTTGACAAAAAATCGATACAAGAGTGATCTGAAATTCTTACCTGGAGGAGGTGGTGCAGCAGCCTTGCGCTGTGCTTGCAGTTGTGCTTGCTCGGCCTTCCTAGCTGCTTGGATCTGTGCAGCTTGCTCTAAGACGGTATTTTCCTCTGCTTCCTGCTGTGGTGTACGGTTGACTGACATCTCCAGACCTCTCTTGCGTTCCCTGCAAGTTACTGTACAGGAACTGAGGATGAATGGAGCTGTCCATCAGGACTGTTGCAGGTATTGTCAGGTCCGTAACCTATCAGCCAAGAGCCAAGCATCGTGCTCATATATTTGCAGCTTGCATCGTTTCCATTGCACAATTTTGATTCGACAGCTTGCTCCTGGTGTTGGTTCAGAACTTTAAAATTGGGGGGTGGCCTGCATGTGAGACTTGCTTTGCAGACTATGTGAGATATGCTTGCCTCAGCCAAATTGGCTCAGCAGTTCTGTACAGTGCCTGCCATTGAAGAGTAGGCAGCATGCGTTGTTCACATGTGACATTAAAAGCTGCAGATACTTTCAGATACGCTGCATGCTTTGCACATAGCATGTTAACAAGATTCACAGCAGCATTACCTCTCATGCGTAAGGTTGAAGGGATGCTTGACCAGCACATTGTTCGCTACGCTGTCCTCAGTTCCTTCTCGACCAACCAGCAGCTGCCTTGCAACTGCATAGTACCTTGCCTTGATGTCCTCCATGCTTCTGTGGACACCCTTGGGATACTGCAAAGCCACTAGCGTCAGCGTCTTTAGCTGATCATGAGGTTGAGCATCTGATTAGGACAGCTCACTCACTATATCCATGAGAATGAGCATGAGGCTGACCACTTGATGCAAAAGCCACTGTGGAAGCTGAACGTGAGGACCTTTCAGAACCTACTGCATATCTGTCAGCGATGATCAGGAAGCGCAGATCAAATAGCTCGCATAGCTCCAGCAGGTAGTCTGTTTCTTCCCGTGTCCAGGCTGGGTCTTTGACCAGGACATTGTCCCATTCGTCATCATCATACTTGAAGATATAAAGCTATAAAGGAAGACCATCTATGTATTGTCACAGCTTCAAAACTCTGCGTGACAGCTGATAATACGTGATCACACCTGCTTGTTGAACTTTGCAAATGGGTATACTTCGTCAGCCTCTCGAAGCTTTCCAGCAGCGTCTTTGAAGCATTTCACCCAGTGTTGCAAAGTGAGCGAGTCTTTCCTGGCAGGGTTTGAGAAAGGCCTGAGTTGATAGGTTGACAAGCCTTTGGAGGAAAGCTTTCGTTTCTGCTTCAAGCCGCTCAAAGCTGCTTTCTTGTTGAGATCACCAGCCAGATGTGATGGCGGTATAGGATGAGAACCGTCTAACAAAGCGAAAGCTTCCCTGCTCATCCCAGCAGGTCGTTGCATTCTTTCCTTTGTCTTTGGCGCATCTTGTTGCAGGGCAGGAGCGACACCGCGCGGGACGCCAAGAATGTCTTTGACGTCTGCCATAGTGCGTGCAAATGGCACAGATGCCAATGGCACAGATGAACCAGCACAAGACTGTCTGTCCAAGCAACACCCAGTGTACGGGCCGAACACCGAAAGCTTCGGCTGCCGAAAGGCACCGAAAGGCTTTCGGCCCGACCGAGACCAGAGGGCCCCTGTACCGATTGGCCGAATGAAGCCAAGGGTTTCTGGAAAACCTGA
>JAABUP010001028.1_pt1 | contig 59845 bp, 84 predicted proteins | sample 5559201 | NCBI WGS metagenome assembly JAABUP01 (sample SAMN10711887, study PRJNA513373) | rock metagenome | isolation source: Antarctica rocks | place: Antarctica | reverse complement strand
GCAGTGTGACTACAAGTGTACAGACACTGATGACACAAGGTATGGGGCTTTGTTCACTTTGCATGCACTGTAGGCATGGCTATCAGGTGACGCCAAGGCACAAAAAGCTGTGCATCTGTTGGTGGGGTTTGGGGGGGTGCTGACTGACCAGGGGTGCTCCATGATCTGGGGTATGCTGAGGCGTTTGGAAGGATCAGCCACCAGGGTTCGCTTCATCAGATCTTTGCAGTCATCTGAGACCCGAATGTTGGGAGGGAAGCCGTACTCCACATTGAGTATGCGCTGCACCGCATATGAACACCCACATGATGAAAAAGAAAAGAAAAGAAATCGGCGTCAATTTAACGAGAAACCAAGTATTATACCAGGCTGCCCAAACACCCACTTAATGCACAGGTGATGGTGCACTGACATGCTGGCAGGTGCTCATCATGCACTGGACAGGGGCTCACCAGTGGCACTGTCATGACATGTGGGTGGTTCAATTGCGAGCAGGGTGACATAGCGGCACAACGCGCATCAAGCAGTCTCTGTCGGTTTGTTGGAAAGGATGAATGAGGTCATGTGGGAAGACTCTGGATGATGCGTGTATGCAAGCAGACAGAGCAAGCTATGATGCAAGACCAGCTCTTCTTGGCAAACTGCAGCCTGGGGATGTATACGAGCTGAAGGTGAGTATGGGAATGCAGGCAGCCACTGTGCACAAGTGAGGACGCACCAGCTCACTTGCTGCACAGCATTGCAACGCTAGGATGCAGCAGGCATGCTGGAACAAATTAACATTGGTTACAATGATTACAGCAGTCAGACGCTGGATGCAAGGGCAGATCATTTGAGAGACAGGATCAACACATGGCAGGAAGCAGGCAGACACAGCCAAGGGAGAGGCTCACTTGCAGCATAACATGCATCTTGCGCGATGGCTTCAGGTTCCCATCCTCTGGCCTGCCAAAGGGGTAGGCAGCTGCCAGCATGATGTACAGCATCACCCCACATGACCAGACATCAGCGATCTGCAACCCACACATGCCAGCACCAACTTACTCATGATAGTCACCTGGTTGCTAGCGCACGCATGAGGGCTCATTGCAACGACAAACAATTGTTTGTGACAGTGTGGTACCAAAGGACTGTCCAGGCTGACACAGGTCTTGGCCAAAGCCGTGGTGTCATGCAGCAGTTGAGATGCATGCATGCGTGAGAATATGCCAGCTATGATACCCTGCATGCAGGGTGAAGATACTTGCATCTGTATGCAAGGCCTGTGGTGATAAGTTGGTGCCCTGGGGATAGCTGATGGAAGGGCCACTGCCCTCATTGTAGGGATGTTGGTAATTGTATAAGAGCGCTGCGTGAAAGCAAGCAGTAGATCAAGTGCACATGCACTGTGTTTGATTGAGTGTGTTCGAAGGCATTTGAAGGTGGATGAGCCACCTTGCCATCATAAGTCTTGCCCTTGGTGGTCAAGATGACCTCTGGGGCTAGATAGGCAGGGGTGCCAACTCGGGAGCCAGGAGCTGATTGGAGCTTCTCATGCTGCAGCAAGCATGGCACACAGTGTGTCAAGAATGTCAAGATGAGCATCAGTATATGACACAAGCACTATGTAAAGCCTACTCCAAAGAGGGAACTTATGGGTGACACAGAGAGTGTCATGGTACCAACAGTGGTAACATGTAGCTTGGTGGCATTTGCAGAAGCCTGGAGGAAAGGTGCAGACCACAACCAATGCAGGCACACATTTGTGCGTGATGTTTGACTGTAAACATAGGTGTCATGCACAGCATCATTTGATTGTGTGAGGGCATAAGCTAGGCACAACTGCTTGTCTTGAATGCGAAGGGCCTTACCTTTGAGTAGCCAAAGTCACAGATCTTGATGAGCGGTCTGGTTGTACTGTCCAGCAGAGTGTTCTCCAACTTGATGTCCCTGTTTGCAACACCCTGCATAGCATGAAATCTGTCTGGACATGTTGCACCGGGTGTATCATGCACAATGCACTTCCAAAAAATGGCTTGTCTAGTAAGAAGAAGGACACGCCTTTGTCCAACCAAATGGTGCAGGAGAACTGCAAGTCATTACATTGAATATTGCAAGCAGTCAGCTTGGTGCGTGGTACTGACTTGTACGGTAGAAAGCTTAGCTTCAATTGGTACCACAAAGAGAGATAACATGTGTTTTGATGCCTACTTGGCTGGTGAGTAACAGGGAAGGGCACTTGCATTCGTGACTGAAGCAAGGATGCATTACAAAGCAAGCGCACCATTCTATGGCAGTAGTCTATGGCAATGATGAGCTGCTGGAAGTACCAGCGAGCATCTGCTTCTGGGAGACCCCTTTGCCGGACTACTAGCTGAAACATGTCACCTCCTGCTGCATATTCCATAGCGATAGCCATGTACTCCTCTGTCAAAAAGACCTACGGCAGAATCATTGTTCTGACACTTGCCCTGGTCAGAGCAGAGAGACGCTGTGTGTGCGTTGACATGCGTTGACATGCATACCTCTCGGAGCTCTATGATATGTGGCTGATTCAAGCGCTTGTGATTCAGTATCTCTCGTTCTACATACTTGGAGATCTGCAGCCCAGCACAAGTGTTCTGTAAGACCGAAAACCGCAACAAAACTAGCCCTTGAAGAGTGCCGGGGGGAACCCAAGAAAACAGCTCACTTTTTCCCCTCGCTCGATGAACTTGATGGCTACTTGAGTCCCAGTCTGTGTGTCCAAAGCCAGCTGAACAAATCCGAAGGTTCCGCGATTCAGGTCTCGTATCTGTGAAGCCATTCTCACGTTTTAACTTGCCCTAGCTCAAGCGTGTCCGCTAGCAACGTTGCCGGACTCTGCAGGCGTACCTTTTTGTATCTAGCATGACCTAGCAGGGGTTCAGCAATACGAGGAGAAATCGGCTGCATCTTGATTACTCAGGGAGTCTTGTGCACACGCACTAGTCTTGCAACAAAGACTCATACGAACATCCTAAGAAATTTTGTTGGAAATTCTGAGTCTGAGTACGCTGTCTACCGCCAGGCACGGAACGTCATATGTCCTGCAGCTCAGAGTCTGTATGGCTGCAAGGCGTCTGTGTCGACGTTTGAGCAACTCGACCCATTTGGCGACATGTCTTGGGTGTCCTTGCAAGCTGCGCCCTCAAACGGAGAAAGTCAAAGCTGGAGCAGGTCGAGAGAAACTAGAAATGTCGAGTCAAAATAGGCAAGGTGGCATTGCAGGGACGCAATGAGTAAAATTGCTGGGAACCTTGAGTCTTTTTCGTTGCCTCCCCCTCGTCTGTAAAGAAGGCATGTCTACATTCCACACTTTTGTCTCGTAGTTCGCTGTTGGCTTGTACTGTTGTTGGCCTTCTCGCCGATGGCCAGCATGTTGCCAGGGCTGATAGGGGTGTGTCCACATTGTGGTGCTGTTGCTATTACAGATGAGTTGCATATGATATTCGAGAGACTGCACTTTCTTAGTGGTATGTATGTATGTGGGTATATATAATGTACAGTTTTGAGCTGCTTGGGCAACGGTGTGCTGCTCTGTTTTCCACAAATACTGACATTGTCAAGTCTTTCATTGTGCAGCAGTGCAACAAAACTTGTTGCTGTCCTTGCCAAAGAATTTACAAGACTGGCCATCACTGCAAACATCGCTATCCTAGGAAGTCATCTGTACGACATGCTCATGCTGATCATGCAAACAGATGCGCATGGATCTTGACCATGCAAACGATTGCGCATAATGTCAAGATGACCGTGCAAAAAGACAGGTCGGCCAAGCTTCTGATGACAGCCATGCGCACACAACCCCACAGGATGCCAGGGAAGGAACATTAAAAAGTGGCTGATCTGGTTCTGAACACAGGCAACCTGATTCCATGCCATAGTGTGCTTGAACAGGCTGCACCGTAGCAAGCTAGGGGTCAATGCCAACAGGCTGGTCTAAATGCTGGCGCCCATACCCCACTCATCAAAGGAAGACTCGTACTGCTCAGCGTCCATTGCATCATCAATGTACTCATCATTGTCCCAACCAGCAGGGCCTGCAGGAGGGGTCTGTGCTTCCCGTACAATCCGGGAAATCTCCTCTAAACTCTGCATTGACAGCAGCACCACTCATCAGCAACATTCCTGAACATACTGCACAGTGCTGCTGATTGGCCACCTAGAGATGTTCCGTGTTACTGATTGATGATGCCTACAGCTAAGGACTTAGCACACTACTTCGGCAGTCCCAGATGCTTGTACCACTGGCAACATTAGAAAAAGCTCTGCACATTGATGTGGCATAGGCATTGCCAACAATGAGCAAACCACGTCACAGTCTATTCTAGCTCACAGATTGCGTGAAAGACTGCCTTTTATCTTCCATGCAATCTGTGAGCTGGAACACTTCTGTGTGCAAGCAAGACGCACAGAGTAGTGAGTGGATGCACATGTCAGATGAATACCTGTAGTCCCGCACCAGGCGGTGGCAGATTGTCATTCATCTCTGCAACACCTGGCGGCAAATCCTTCTTGTACCAGACATGATTTTGGATCTCAGGGACGGTGATCCTCTTTGCTGGGTCTGGCACCAAGATCTTGTGCAACAGGTCTCTGCACTCCTTGGACACCTTCACGTGGGGTGGGAACTCATACTCCACTTGAAGTATTCTCTGCACAACATGACAACACAGCAGTCAGAGGATCATACGCTGTGTTGCACGAGAACCCAGGTGGACTAGGGATTCACAAAGCATTGCATGAACAGCCTGCAGCAGAAATGTCACAAAGTTGCATGACGAGTGCAAGTGTAACGAGTGATCAATATATGCCCCAGTTGGATCCATTGCAGGCTTGCAGCCCATTTAGCAGCAGCAATTTGCCTCATGCAGCAGCAATTCGCCTCATGCACGCATCCTTTGAGGGATGCTGGCAAAGCAGCAGACCATGTGCTTATGGCCAGTGACCACCATGTTGCTCAGGCCAGCTGCAGTTGCTGCACCCTGGTGCTGAGTACTGTCCAGTAGGCATGTTTCTTGTGTCACGATGGCAAGCATACTTTGAACACATGAGGCTATTGCAGGGGAAAACGCCTATGGAGCAGTGCTTTGACCAAACAAGCTTGGTGTGAGCTACTGACCTGGATCATCTTTTGCAGCTTCTTGTTGTCATGCTTGTCCTCTGGTCGCTCAAAGGGGTATGCACCCACTAGCATCACGTACAACATGACGCCACAAGACCATATGTCTGCAATCTGCACACAGCAGCCCTGCAGTTAGTACCCTGTGGACTGCTGCCGAGGGTCCAGGCCAGGCCCTAGCTTGAGCTGCACCATGATGTTGTTGGTATGATTCCTTCTCAGATCAGACTGAAGCTTTGTCACGTGACCACTGTCTTGCTCAAATGCTGTCTGATGTGTGTACTACAGGCTAACATGCCTCTGCTGCATGAAAGCTAGAGCGATGCATTGAGGTGAACATGCTGCTCGAGCTTCCAAACAGCCACTTTGGACAGAGATGTTCAAGGGATGTAATCTGTGTGACAAAAACTCGTTGCAGACTTCAACACAGAGAATGCAATCAGATGACTGCAGCCAAGAGACAGCAAGATCACCTTGCCATCATACGTCTGCCCCTTGGTGGTCATGATGACCTCGGGAGCCAGATACGCTGGCGTCCCTACTCGAGAGCCAGGCGCTGACTGAAACTTCTCATGCTGCATCAGCACCAATCATGTGAACAGAACGTAAACCGGTAGCAAGAAATGCTGCTGTGTCACATTCCTGTCTCAGGGCACATGACACATCTCATTGGCACTGGTGTTTAGCTGTGACTTGGTGGTAACTCTTGTGATAACTCTTGTGGTAACTCTTGTGATGGTATAAGCTGATGGAGTAAAGTGAGGTCCTGAGTGATTGCAGCAAAACGTACCTTACTGTACCCAAAATCACATATTTTCAACAATGGCCTAGGACTTCCGTCTAATAGCGTGTTTTCAAGCTTGATGTCTCTGTTTGCAACACCCTGCATGACGCAATGTAATCAGTTTGTCTTGCTGAAGGGTGCAATGCTGCCGCCACCAGTTTTGCTGGAGGCTTCTGAAGCACGTGGCATCTGAGCACCAGCGGATAAACCAGCTGATAGCTGCTGTTTGCTGTTTGTGAACACTTTTTGGTGCCTAAAGCTTACCATTCTATGCACATAGTCAACACCAACTAATAGCTGCTGAAAGAACCATCGCGCCTCGCTTTCTTTGAGACCTCCCTTTCTGACCACATGCTCAAACATATCACCACCAGCAGCATACTCCATGGCAATGGCAAGATACTGCTGTGTTACAAAGACCTGCACACAGGAGATGTGTGGGACAACTTTTGCACAGAATAGCAGCATTGCAACATGTGCTGTGTCTTCAGTGTGCATCACATGCTTGGCATGCGTGCTGAGACATCACCACACCACATGAACTATGAGTGATGGTGACAATGACTGCTTGCTAATCAGAACAGCATATAAACCATATCTTGATTTACAGGCGGGCATCATGCTGAGAAGCCACTGACCTCCTTAAACTGGACAATGTGAGGATGCATCAGAGATCTATGGTTCATGATCTCCCGCTCAACATATTTGGTGATCTGCATGGGACAAACGTGTCTTGAGTGAGCAGCTGCGTGCAGCTGTGCTGTTGTGACTGAGCGATGACCAGTGCTTTGCTGACTCTTGAGGAAGCAGCTTACAGGTCACTGTACCAAATAAGCATAAGAGCTGGAAACTCTACAGCTGGTCAGGACAAGCCATTCGACAACACAAACCTTGTCTCCACGCTCTATGAACTTGATGGCTACTTGCTGACCAGTGCTTTTGTCCAAAGCTAGCTCGACAAATCCAAATGTTCCAGCATTCAAATCTCGTATCTGCAGGAGAGCAAGGTGCAGCTTGAGGCGTGAACAGAGCATTGTACCGAAAAGCCCAGCCGTGACTGCTCAGCCGCTGAAAAGTTTGGCAATCCAGCAGAGCCCGAGCCAGCTGACCTTAGAGTACTTGGGGTTTGCAGCTAACGCTTCTGCCTTCTGCTGGGTTGTCATTGCTTGTACGGGCCGGACGGCCCTTCGGACGAGCAATCACCTGCTTACGAACCCCCTATAACCCTCCAGCAAAGACACTCGGAACGGTGAGTGCCAGTTTTGGCAGCTACAGGACAGCAAGCTCAATGTCTGACTGAAGTCTGGCCAGGCTCACGGTTGCAACACCGTCAGCGTTGTTTCAAAGGTGACAGCAAACCCCGGAATTGCAGAGGTAGGTTGAGGCTTGCATGAAGCGAGTGTACTGCCAAATTTCCTTTTTTGACAAAATATAATGGGTGTATAAGGTCCATCTGTAGGCGGCCAGGGGTGGTAGGGGGGCTTCTCTATGGGTTAGAAATGGGGTACGCCGGTGTCCGCTTCCTCATAAACGTGATTCATTGGTCAGCAGATTGGTCAGGCAGCTTCGAGAAGCAGCACAGCATGCGCGAAGGAACTTTATGGTCACCTCAGGCTGTTGCTGAAACGTCTTTGCTGCCGGTATGGCTGAATTTCGGGTCAAAGCCCTGTAGTGAACAAGCACACCGTTCTCTATTCGATTGCAACAAGGGTGCATGTGCTCAAGTGCAACAGCAACTTGAGACATCCTGCTGGTCTGGTATGTGCGTTACAGCCTTTTGTATACAGCCCGTGCACGTGGTGATCAGGCACCACCTCCTCTACAAATTTGCCCGGTCAGGTTGCGTCGTTGGTCTGGCTATGCAGCGAGCGGCTTAAAGTCTTCAGGCTACTTAAGGCCGTTAGCGTACAGCTGTTTAGGTGTGAGCAAATTTTCATCGGATAATCTACAGGTCAGATTGCAGCGGTGAGGGCTGCTGCAAGCATATACATATATTCTTGTGAGTGCAGCAGTATAGAGGACCACAGGCAGTTGCATTTGGTGAGTGCATAGGGTCAGTTCCAGTCGAAACATGGCATCTGTTTGCTGAGTTTGGATCTGCCCAACCACTGTCACACCAACTGGAAAAGGGTGTATGAGTCCATCTGCTGATGACAAAGCTATGTCAGCTCATCACAACTCATCTCTGCTGCTGTCTGACAATCCACCTTGATAGGTGTCAAGAAACTCTGTAGCCAGGCCAGCATGCAGAGCCGCTCCCAGCTTCAGCACTGACTCATCTAGCTTGAACTTTGGCGTGTGTAGCCCATGCATTGTGCCTAACTTCTCATCTCTGATTCCAAGGAAGGTGAAGCAGGATGGTACTCCAGCTGTGTGGCTGTAAAATGAGAAGTCCTCTCCTGCCAGAGTAGGAACAGCTTCCTTCACCCTGCTGCTGTCGTCAAGCACCCTGCACGACAAATGTTTCAACATGAACAGAACATCAGCAGATCAGCGTAACTGCTGTCATCAGATGGTAGTACAGTAAGTTCACAATTGTGTTGTGGACAGTCAGCAACAGTGGGCCAAGTGAATCCTGTGCAGCTTGGGAGTGCTATCAGATTAATGGAGCTCAGCACAGCAGTATATGTTCTTAAACATGCAGTGTTGTACTTCACTCACCAGCAGAACATGTTCAGAGGTGAGAGCAACTGTCAAGCAGTATGTGTACTTCACAGTGCATAGACTTCACAGTACTTGGTCTTGATGGGAAGAAATGTCAGCTTGCATCCCATCAGGCTGCCACTTTGTCGGTGATTGCATGAGAACCCAGAAGGCAACCACAACATGTCCCACTCACTGGCCCTGCGCATGTCTTTCCAGGCCAGCTTGCAAAGCTGGTAATGGCAGCTTTGTCTGACTTTACCTGGCTCCCACATCCTTAACAAAGGCGGCCAAGGCGGGGTCATTGACTGTGGGGGGGTAGTATGGGTGTGCTTCTTCCATCCAGTCAACCTCTGCGGAGCAGCCATATGCTGCAGCAGTACTGGTCATGATCTGCATCATGCACACTAATCTGCTTTAACCTGCTGCGTACATGCAGGCCTCTGCACTGCCCAGCTGTATACTGTGGCCACATGCCAAACACCAATACTACCTTGTCAAGCATATAGCAACTACTGCATGCAAAGCAAAGCTGTCGTTTGGATGCTGCTAAATCAATGTCTGTCCAGTATATGTGGTAACTGCAATTGCCTGCACCCACCTCATACATCCTCTTCTTCATGCGCACCATGCCCTCATGAGTGAGAGATCTGTAGGTGGCTCCTAGCTTGACCACATCAGGAATGACATTGTAGGCGTTCTCGCCAGTATTGAAGCGAGTCATGCTGACTACTTGGGAGTGCAGTGGGTCTGTCTCTCTAGCAATCACCGTCTGCAAGACATTTATGCTTGAGGCACGCTGGTCAATGCTTGTGTTGCATAGCACACTGAGAGGCATACCAGTGCAACCCAGGTCTTATGATGGGGTGAACCCTGTTTATACTACATGCTGCTGACTGTTACATCAGGACCTATTTTGTAGCAGCAGCATGATGTTCTGTACAAAGCCGCCTGACAGGAGGTATTCTGTAATGCAAGACAGCTCTGTGTGTCTGCCTGTGAGTCCAAGCTAAGCTGCTGCAACAGCATGAGGTACACTGTCGGGAGAAGAGGAAATTCAAAGGGCTGGAACAGACACGGGAAGGGAGGAGGCCTGAAGGGCACTGAAAAGGAAAAGGCAAGAACTTGAATGCAATGAACAAGCAAGCAAGCACATCTGCAGAGAAGTGACGAGGGCAAACTCGGGCGACAGGAAAACAACGCAGTGACAAGAGCAATGGACAAACCTAAGCACCAGAGACAATGCAATGTGCAAAGACACCAACAGGAAGGGACAGACTGCGGAACACAGTTGAGGCCTCACATAGAAAACAACGATGTTGGACCAAACAGGAATGAATTGCAGCATCACCAGGGTGCAACCAGGAGGCAAGACAAACCTGCAGAGCAGTCACGATAGCTGCTCCTGCCACAACAGGGTCCACAGTGGTGTGGGGCATGGCTGCATGACCCCCCCTACCCCTCACTGTCACATTGAACTGTGCTGCAGCCCCCATGATAGTGCCTGCACCAATGCAGTCACAACACCTTCTCAAGCTGCTGGGGCAGTGACCTGGAAAGTTGCTGCAGAACATCTGTCCCTTGTCTTCATACTGTCTAACTTCAGAGATGTAGATGACGCATCATGCAGTGGGATGGTACATGTGTGATGACTGCAATGCCTTCAGTGTGCCCTTGTGCTGATGCTACACACAGTGGCAATGCCAGATGCAGAAGCAAACACTGTACAATCTTCCCTTGGAATGATCAGGTAACAGGTAACGAGGAACTTCTATTTTCCCATGCATAGCATTGTACATGCAAAAGTGGTGAAGTACCTCCACCATGCTTTCTACGTATACAGCATTTTGGATGCAAGCCAGTTACTGCCTTAACACCTGGCTGGTCTTGCTGACCAATCATATCAGGCATGGTGCAAAACCACATGAATGGATATAAAACATACCAGCAAGCAGAATGCAACTTGCATATGTGGATGTTAGCAGCCTGTTAGACACCAGGATTAGGATTTATCCCTTGATACCCCAGTACCCCAATGGTGTCCCTCCTGACTCCCTTACTATTGTTGCTCCCTTTACAAGTGTCAGAAGTAAGGATGCAATGAGCAAAATGCATAAAGAGCTATACCTGCTTTAGTCAGGATTGACCCTGAAGGCGAAGCAGGCCAAACGTGGAATCCAAAAATGGCTTTCACATCTTTCAAGTGACCTGCATTCAGGATGAATTGATGGTTCAGATGTAGCTCATTTTCACCGCTGATACAGTCTCTTGGAAACCTTGGTGTCAAAATAGTTGTTGCACCTCACAATTGAACTCCATTGCCGACCCACTGCCATGCATATGGCAGGCATTGTGTACATACAGACAGCTTGTGCAACGCAATCTTGATCACAGTGCTGGCAGCAGATGCCTAGTTTACGTGGAGTGTTCTACACGGCCAGTCTGTGACTTGACACCAACTGGGAATGCTAATCCAAAAACAACTGCTATGCTTTGCTGCATCCCATTCAGATTGACTGTTGCCTGTAAGCTGAGATCATGTATAGCCCATGCCTCCATTGCCTAAAGGAAGCTTGAATGCACCACAAATTTTTATTGGGCTGCTGAGAATCCATTTGCCTGATAGGGCTGTCAGCGTTATTGGATTCAAGCAAGACCAGTCCATAGCAACCCTGGTAATGATGTGTAGTTTGGACATTGTTAAATTTCAAATCTGCTCAAGCACATGCAAATGCACTGTTGATCTTGGCTACATAGAAATGATGGACAATGTGTACCTTCTTGGACCATTCTCTCCCCGCCAGCTCCACCCTCCTCAGCAGGCTGGAAGATGAGCTTCACAGTGCCTTTCAGCTCAGCTTCCCTCTTCTTCAGCATCTTGGCACCCCCCAGCAGCATTGTCATGTGGCTGTCATGCCCACATGCATGTGACTTGCCGTCAATCTTGCTCCTGCACAGCAACAACAGCTTGATCTGGTCCAGCAGCACAGTGTTGAACCCCAAGGAATGCAACAGGAAGGTCCTGTGCAACTTCAGGTGATGAGTCTACCTGAATGGGACATCTGACTCCTCATGAATTGGTAGGGCATCGATGTCTGTCCGTAGCGCTACTACAGGGTCACCCTTGCCAATGGTTGCCACAATGCCAGTCTTTGCGGCTGGGAACCTGCATAGCAGGTGTATTGGCTGCACGAACACAAATCAAAGCCATGTCACCAGCTTGAGCACAGACAGGACGCTTGCATGCCTACTTGTAGGGGATGTCCAGGTCATCCAGGGCCTTACGAAGGAAAAGGCTGGTGTTGTGCTCTTCATACATGAGCTCTGGCCATTGGTGAAGTTCTCTGCGGATTCCAACCAACCAGTCCTGTTCTTTGCTAGATTCTTGCATGTACTCTGCTAGCCTGGCATCTGACAGGCCTCTAACTGCTTGCAAAATGACGATACAGAAGAACAGCTGCACAAGCTTGCACCGCTCCATATTCTTGGCTGAAGGCGACCCGTATTGCCGAAAGGTCAAGTTAACAATAGTCAACAAGGCTGCATGCGACGAACCACTCCCAGTCTATACACGTTTGCACAGTGCGCAAAGTGACACAGGCTCGAGGTCACCCGCAGACAACCGGAGGATACCTCGACATCACGGCCTGGGGGTAGATGATGCGGCACTGGTTGGTGTACGCGCAACCTTGTTTCTGTTAACAGGTGAGCAAACGAGTTTGACCGAAACCAACTTGACCTAACGAAAGCAGAGCAAGTCAACGCTGGACCTGACGTCGGAACGAACTTGAGTCGGGGGCTGCTACGTTGCCGTGCTCAGTAGGCTGCTCTGAAATGTCGGCAAGAGCTCGCGGGAGTGCTGTGGTCGTGCGCGGTGCGCGGGACTGATCATGTCGCAATCAGTACTGGCCCGCCAACACGTGCTGCGCAGCTTCGTGAGATGAGCACACCCTTGCCAAACTTGAGCTCTGGCTCTGTTCCTTTGTCCCGGATCAGGTCCGTGAGTTTGGTTTCTACAGCATGTTGTGGTAGCATGCATGCGCACGGCTATAGCTGTTTGAACGCAGGGAGCACGCCCGAAATGCTCTTGTCGAAGCTCTCGATTCGGTGCGGGACGGCAATTGTTCCACCCAGATGCTGTCTGACAATACCTAAATCACCCCATGTGAAGCTGTAGTTGCGATTGCTGTGGCAGGTGCGGGGTAAGAAGATCCTGATCCTTGACCGCAAAGTCAGTGGCTTCCTTGGTCTCATAGCTGAAGTACCGCTGCTGAAGGAACATGGAGTTGAAAGGTGAGAATGGTTTCAGCCTGTGAGCGAAGCACATTGTGACAAGCAGCAATTGCTCTTGGAAAAAGCTTCATGACATGACATGGCATCAGCAGCATTGCTCAGGAGCATTACACATTCCGGTGTGCTGTGTACAGGCTGCTGTATCTGCAAGAAGAACCCCTGACGGGCATAGATGTACGGAGTGTGATCTACCTTGTGAGGTCTCGCATTGAGAATGCGCAGCTCATTGCTCAGCAAATCCTCCAGACAAACAAGTAGGCCGCTTGATTGCGCAAACTTGCACCTGCTTGACGCAATGCAATCAGCATGCAGAGCAGAACTGTAACAGACCTGCACAAGTCATATGTCCTTACACGGTATACATTGTGCAGCATGCTTGATATGTAACAAAACGCCCTGCATATATATCTGCAGCATTTCTCTCCCACAGAGAATGCGTGCTTCTAAGCTGCATCAACTCTCAAACAGCGCCACCAACAAGTGCTGCCGTCCTCCAGGCTGGGAACTAGACTGGAGTATTCAGTCTTCTTCATGCCCAGAAGAACAATGGTGTGTGAGAAGGTCTTCCAAGAAGAGGGCATTGCTGCAGATGTCACCCTGTCAGAGTACCCCCTTGACTTCATCCCCTTTGACTCAGACATACTGTCTTTGGAGCTTGACGGTGCATACAAGGTAAGTGGTGACCCCACCGCCTTCCTGTCACCTGTGATAGTAGACAGCACTGTTGAGTTGACAGTAGACAGCATTGTTGAGTTGACAGCTCATGGCATCTCTTGTAACGTCTGAAATGCATACATGGGCTCTGCAGTTCTGATGGGTTTGCTGGACAGAGATATTACTGTGAGTTTGCTTCTCCCAGCCTTTGTATACAGAATACTCAGGCATGCAGTACAGAAGAGCTTGCCAGCGTGCTTGATAGCAAGCACACAGTGATGCTACTACGACAAGTTCTGAGGCAACATCACATTTCAGCAAGTCAAGTTGTGGCTCAGACAGAACACAGCACTATAGGCCCTGCTTGGTGCACCACCAACCATGACACCAAATATACAAAAGGTGATGAATCGCCTATGCAGGAGTTGGTTCTAGATGGTGACACATCCAGTCTGTACTACACAGCTCGAGGGCTGATGCAGTTGCAGAGCCTGTATGGAACCATCCCAGAGGTGAAGGGCAAGGGCGGCCATGCCCTGGCAGTCAAGAACTTGCTCACCCTCATGCGCCGGGAGATGGGCCTCAAAGCACCTCGAACAGGTCAGACCCAACTGTAATGAACAGTTATTACAACTGTAATGAACACCTTGCATAGCTTGGCCTGATCTCTTTCCTGTGCTAAAAGACATTGGATAGTTTCTTTTGTGCTCAAATCTTGTTGCTGAAGCACCTCCATGTATGACAGGCGTCTGTAGCTTTTGTACTGTTAGCCACTTCATCAGTTTCTAAGTTCAAAATCACGGCCGCAGCCGCAATGCAAGTTGATTTATCATTGGGAAGCTTGTTTGACAGCACCTTTGGCGCTATATGAATGCATGAGTGAATGCAAGCTATGCATGTTGTTAGCTATCAAGATGAACCAGTCAGAGCATCACTGAAAGAGTCGTAACACAGCTGTCCCATTGATTGCCAAATACTCAACAGCTGTCAGTGCTCGACATGAAAATGCTCAAAGTTCTGCACACAATAGCATGTTGTTGGAAAGCATATTGACAGGTCTTAACAACGTAGTGAAATGTGCATGGCTTCCTGAAACAGGTGGAGGACAGATTGATACATTGGTACTGGTTGATCGAACTGTGGACCCTTTGACCCCCCTCTGCACCCAGCTGACCTATGAGGGGTTGGTGGATGAGACCCTACACATCAAGAATGGGGTTGTGCAACTTGGTGCTGAAGGTCCGCTTGTACTATATATGTTTGATGACTGATTCTGTATGACTGATGTTTGATGTTCTATGATGCTTGATGACTGATACTCAACAACTTCATGCGGCATGCATGCTTCAGATTGTTTCTCTGCATCAGGCATGTTGCACTTTGCCAAATCAGGAAACAATGTCTTTCTGGCAAAAACTGAAGAATGCCACCATGAGCCCACACATGGGAATGAAGCGTTCAGTGAACTAATCGCTGTCTGCTGTTTGTCCACCAGTCAGCAGGTGCATTCAAACACTTCTTTTCCTCTACCAAGAACAGAGCAATTCTGCAGCGAGCAAGTGTGACTCAGATACAAAACATGCATCTGTACATGCTATCAGAACAGCGCCATCCCTTGCCTCAATACAGCAGACAAGATTGACCACCAACATTGCTCTGAACCAAAAGCCATAAGTGACGTGTCATGCCAGTCCAAAACAGTGGAAGTCTGCAAGTACAGCAGATGCTTGGCTGCAAGACCTGAGCTTTGTCTTGCTTTAAATGTGCCCATGTTCAATGCCAAGTGCAGGTCAGAAACAGCAGAAGTTTGCGCTCAACTCAGCTGACAAGGTGTACCTTGAGCTGCGCGATCTGAGCTTTGCAGCAGTTGGTCCAAAGCTGAGTGAGCGAGCCAAAAGCTTACAGACAGACTACAAGGGAAGCAAAGGGTCAGAGCGCAGCTTAGCAGAGCTGAAGGACTTTGCTGCCCAGCTGAAGAGCCTGCCCAACATCACGCGCCACATCAACCTGGCAGAAGCCATCAACAGGGTTATTGCCCGGCAGAACTTCAGAGATAGGGTCACTGTGGAGCAGAGTTTGCTGGATGGACACAGCGTGGATGCTTGCTGTGAAACCATAGAGGTGATTTGCTTCAGTGCTGTGTGATTTGTTGTATCCAGGTTGAAATCTGCATCTCTACATGAACACCTCATTGCATGTGGCATGTTCACTACACTGGCATATATGCCAGAGTTGCACACAGGGTCTGTTGTCGGCACAGTCAAGTGTAGTATTTGCTTGCTGTAACACACCACTCAGGCCTGTATGGTGGAGGGCTGCTTTCTAGAACAGTACAAATGACTTCTGGATGCATCGCAGCATTTGAGAAGCGTATCAATCATGCAGTCATCATTCACACAACATGTGCAGCCTATGCAATGTACACAGACTCCATGACATCACTGTCTGCTGCTTTTGCTGCTGCAGCTGTGACTGTGCAGAGGGTTCAGCTATGAGTCATATTTCGAACTTAGTTGTATGTACAACCGCACAGACATTGTGTCTGTGTGTGGGTTTGTCACCAGGCAGATGGCATTGTGAAGCTGTGCTATAAGTGCTGTAAGGGCTATAAGTGCTATGAGTGCTATAAGTGTGTGAGAAGCATATCATCATCAACATGTGCATGTGTGTGCTGCGTCAGTGAAAGCAGGGTGATGCTGGTGAATGTGGTATGCAGACGCTGATGTACCAGAATGAGGACCTGATGACAATCCTGCGCTTGCTCTGCATCTTGTCCCATACTCAGGTCAGCGCCCTACTTCTTCTTCTGCTGCTCTCAGGCACAGCTCTGTTGCTGCAACCACTCTAGGCTGCTCCTGCAACATTTTTTGTTGCAATATGCCCCTTGTCATGCAACAGTCACTTAGCCATAGGTAGATGACAAGGTAGTTAACAAGGTATTCAACAAATACGGCCTCTGAGTGTTATGTTTCATGACCCTGTCAGCCACATGAAATTTGGAGCAAGCCATATTTGATGTAGCTGTTTGGTGTGCTGAGCTGCCTGCATGCTTGATGAAGCACTAGCACACCTACTGCATGAAATAGAGGCAAGGCAATCCTTGCAATCAATGATACATTGCTGTTGCTGTGGTTACATTCTGCTGAAGCCGCAGTTTCTGGTGTGCATATGGCAGAGACAAGCTGCCTTCTACATGCAGAACAAGCTTTACGTACTTGCTCATGTATCCAGGGCGGTGTCCCCAAAAAGCATTGGGATGTGTTGAGACGAGAGGTGTTGCACACATATGGACATGAGCATATCTTGACCTTGGCTGCGCTTCAAGATGCTGGTGAGACATTTGTATACCTAGCAGCTGCCATGCAAAGGACCGTACACACATGCTGAAAGTGAGAGGTTGCAGCATGTGCCTCGTTTCCACACTGCCAGACTCGGAGGACTGCAGCGTTCAGAAATAGGTTCAGTGACCACATGAGCTGTATGAGGAGCCTGTTGTTCATCAGCAAAGTCATTGTGTTTTGCTATGTTTTGCAGAATATCGACCCACCTGCAAGAAGCTGATGTGTACTTGCCTGCAGGGTTGCTGAAGCCGCAGCAAGGTGGTAGATCCACATTTCCAGCAGTTAAGAAAGCCTTCCGCTTGTTGCTGGACAGCGTGAATGACACCGATCCAACAGACATAGCTTACACGTATGCTGGCTATGCTCCTTTAAGTATACGCCTGGTGGAGCATGCACTGCGTAGTAGCACAGGGGAGAGCAGCAGCAAAGAGCTGGGACTAGAAGAGGCTCTGAAGGCCATCCCGGGGCCTGCGTTTGATATTGTGCAGACTGTTGATGAACATGGGTTGCCTGTAGAGCAATCAGCTGGTGCTGGAGTGCTGCAAGGTCAGTGCAATGCAACAGAGTGCATTCAGGCCCCAACATATGTGTCGTGATCTGAACCATTATGGTGCTAAGGCAAGACATGTAGTGCAATGTTCCTGAAGTTTGTGCATGTATGCGAGACAAGTGCACAAGTCTGTGCGATACATGATGTGCAGGTAGCAGAGACAAGAAGCGAAGAGTGGTCCTTGTGATGTTCATTGGAGGAGTTACATTTGCAGAGATTGGAGCCTTGCGGTTTCTCAGCACCAGGCCAGAGGTCAGGAGTGACTTTGTGATTGCAACAACAAAGCTTGTGAATGGTTCATCTATGCTTGAAACCTTTTTAGAGGATGTTGTATCAGAAGGGATGCTCTCAAAACAGCCAAGCAATGTTGCATGAAACTCCCGGGTCTCACACTCTTTAACTACAGCACCGACTTAATGTACAAAATGCCAAATTACTCCAGACTACACTCTGTTTTTCTGGGAAAGGACATGAGATGAAGTACAAATGCTCTTCTCAGTCATTTTCCCTATCACAAGCATCAATCCAGTCACTGTAGACGTCTATAGGTTCTGAAAGGGTGTTGATTGGTGTCCTGAAATTAGCCCCACAAACACTGCAGCTGATCTGCCCTTGCTCGCTCTCTCTGTCCATGACAGCTGACACTGACTTGCCAGAATTGCAGAACGGGCAGTTGAAAGTCGCATCCAATTTTGGCTTCTGCTTCGTTGGCGGGGGCTTACTGGACTTGCGCTTGCCCATGCTGCCAAAACAGTTCTGCCAGAACCTGCAAGGCTTGTTGTGTCAAAACTGATTGAAGCTGTCCTCTTGCAACCCGCAGGCTCTCTCCACAAAGATCTTCACAACGATCACGGAGAGCGTCGTACCCTCAAGCCTTTGTACCGCTGTTGAGTGTCAACATTTGCAACGAATCAGCAGCACGACAGTGCTAGCGATTGTGGGTGTGTTGTCACGAGCATGGGTAGTCTTCAACACTTGTGTTTTGACGAACTGCCTTGACGACCCGCTTCTATGTTGCTAGGTCTATAAATTCATCTAATTCACCTGACCTATTCATAAATTAGCCGTCAAAAGATTGGCAGTTACTAAACTCAACCACAGCTGTCTGCACAGCTGTACTTCTACATATGCTTGCGACAGACGACGACAGATCTGCTTTATTGCTCGACGGATCTACCGACAGCAGCGCTATCAAGGATTTCATCGCCACCATTTTGCTCATCTGCGTAACGAGACTGTCGCGGCCCTCGACATAGTCAGCCTTTCTAGGTCAAAGCTGACCTGGCTGCCGTCGCCACTCTTGTGAGCAGGCTGTGTCGATATGCTGACTCGACTGAGCCTACATGGCCTCAACCGCTGTCTTACGCAAAGAGTTGCTGCTCTTGCGGTCACTGCCGTTCAACAGCAGCTCATCGGTAAGACCTGCTACCTGACGCTTCGTCTGTGCTTTGGCTCAGAGTGTCAATACAGTAAGTGTGCCTGCAGAGCTAGCAGCGTTGAGCACAAGCTTTAGTTCGCAAAAAGTTCCGTCCGGTTCCAATCGGCACTGTGGGTCATCGAAACTTATCAGGCAGACTCAGCAATTCTTGCACACTTCCGCCAGACCTGCTCAAGGTGATTTGAATCAAAAAAACCAGCAAAACTGGGCCTTCCAGTTTCTTGGTGCCAGCAGCTCTCCTTTCTGTCTTAGCCTCACGATGTTGTGCGCCTGTACAGACCCACAGTCAGCTGAAAAGGCAGCATCACAAGCTGATGGAAGCACTATCCAAGATTCAGATAGTATCAAAGAAGGTCCAATGAGGGCATACTTGGATGGGCGCAATTCAGGATTATTCAGACCTGACCCGCGCCAGGAAAACACCATCAAGCTTTTGCAAGCTCTTTATGATCAGCTGAAACAGGTCCACCTGGAACACAAACGACCCTCGGGATTGACCACGACGGATCACATCGGCCTTGACAAACCCAGGCACTCATGGTATGCCTGCATGCATACTGCTCACAACATAGCTTGTCTGCTCTTGCACAGTTGCATGGCCAACAGTGCAAACATACTTTGACATGTTGCTGCCATTGCTTCCCACCACGACACATGCACCATGAGCTGAGTTGTGCATTAGTAAATCACAGCTTCAAAGCCAAGTAAAGGTCCTGCATTCTCATCCTATGTTGATGCAGCCATGTGCTATTGGTAGACTGCGTTCAAGCCAGACATAGAGCCACATCATAGCATTTGAATCACTTGAGATAGCTGCGCCCCCTGTACGCTGCAGGTTCACGCGGCTGATGACAGGCTCTCCAACCAAGGCACAGCAGACCAAGCTGCAGGGGCTGTACATGTATGGTGGTGTGGGAGTGGGCAAGACCATGCTCATGGATCTGCTGGCCCACTCAGCTCCCTCCTCCTTCCAGGTTTGTGCCCCCTGCCAACCTCAATGTCATCCTTTGACATCTTCCCTATGTAAAAAACAACTTTAAACTGTCTCCAGACATTCTTGAGTCTAGATTTGCACTGTCCAAGGGGCATTAGTCCAATAAAAGCGACGTTTCTGAGTCCTGGAGAGCTGAATGTCACTGTGACAGCAGGATCATCAAACTGAATGAGGGATTAACCTGCAAGGTTGCAATGACACAGACAACATCTTGCACCAAAGCCGCAGCGCAATGCATGTCTAGTCAGTCTGTGCTTCTGGATTGCTGTTGTTCGGCTGACATGTCCCGTCTGCATCACTGTGTTATGTCTCATCAAATGTCTGCTGTGTCAACTGACACTGTGGCAGCCTTGCTTGCACTCTGACACATGATGTACACATGCCAAACTGTGCAATCTATGCTCATTGTACTACTGCTGTGCAAACCATGCAGCTTCATGTATTTCAGCCTAAAAACAGCTCACATCTCACTTTGAATGCCCGCATGCAATGATGGGATTCGCGTTTAAGCTTAGTGGTCACACATGCTGGACAGACATTCAATTTTCATCACAGCCTCATCTCCAGCACTACGGCAAAGATCGAGCACCTTACATGGGGCACAGTCACATGCAGTCTGGTGCTTTTTACGTTCCGCCAGAAAATGCACAAACATGACCTCAAGCTTGGGGATGTATGCAAGTTTCAATGGCACAGTGAACATCAGCATTTGGCAAAAGAACACAAACAGAAACTGCTGTTGTGACTGCAGTTGAAGCGCACACACTTCCACGACTTCATGCTGGACGTGCATTCCAGCCTGAAGAAGTATCACAGCCACCAGGACCCCCTGGTGCAGGTGGCCGACTCTGTGGCCCGCGAAAGCAAAGTGCTGTGCCTGGATGAGTTCTTTGTGAACGATGTGGCTGATGCCGCGATCCTGAACCGGCTGTTCAGCCGGCTGTGGGAGAACGGTCTGGTCCTAGTCAGCACTTCCAACAGGGCCCCTGATGCCCTGTATGAGAGTGGCCTGCAAAGGAACCTGTTCCTGCCTTTCATTGAGAAACTGAAGGTGTGTTGCACTTGCGTGGGATCTCATCCTTTTGGCACATCAGATGCTTTGCGTGGGTATGGTGATGTTTAGGGCAAAAGTCGTGTCCTGCTCTCTCAAGGGACAAGCTAATTCATGACAAGATGTCATCATTTGCACATGTGCTGCACAATTTTTTTCTGTATCTAAAGTGATGCTGAAGCAATGGTTCCTCCTCTCCACACCTGAGATCATTTGCTTGAGGTGCTGCAATGCAGTCAGGTTGCAAGGTGCATGAAATTGAATTGTTGAGAAGCACAACACAGCCTGATATCTTGCACTTGCACTTGCACTGATATTGTTCAGAGAGCCTGGTGGCTGCACAGCACTGCCAAAGCGATTCAGCCTAGCCTGAAATAAGCATGTATGGTAGCCTGATGCAGAAAGCATGTATGGTAGCCTGAGATAAGCATGTATGGTAGCCTGATGCAGAAAGCGTGCAAGGTGCATGACATGGCATCTGTGACAGACTACCGCCGCCTGGCTCACCACCACCGAGGCCTCTTCTTCACTGATGACCAGAGAGAAGAAGAGCTGCAGGCCAGGTTCCAGGAGGTGGCCCAGCCCCACTCCACCCGCCCCATCAGGGTTGATGTCATCATGAGGCGCACCCTTGACGTCGCCCAAGCAGGCAAGCAACCCCACCCCACCCCATTTGTCACACTACTCATGTGGAAGACCTTGAAAAGATAAATGATGGTAGCAGTGCACTGCTGAGTGAGTCTTTGATGACACCACTGCTCACAACAGCAGAGGAGGCAAAGGAGGCTTTGAATCTTCAGCAAATCAACTGGGTTGCACAGTTGTGCCAGGGTTGTCAGTGCCGGGTCTACCACGTCAGTACAAAGCTGTTGAACAATTTAGTTGCAGCCAGGTAGTCCGTCCTATCTTGAACAGGTTAGCCAGATTTGGTAGCTGAATGGTGATCATGCCAGAGCGGTGCCTATCAACATGATAGCACGCTCACGGCAGCCAGGTGTGGTAGTACTGCCCCATGCGCTGCGTGATCAGGACTAGACTCCACATGCAGTGGAGAGACTGCTGATGGCATTGCTCCTCATGAGCCAACTTGCTGTGACTACAACTTCTCAGCATGCCTGGATGAGCAGCTGTTTCTCTTGGCCAAATGGACAGCTGGATTGTCCTCAAGAACTCAACAGCCAGGCTATTGTGCCCATCTCTGGTTGGGAATATCAATCAGTACATGCACCTGGCTCATTGATGGTCAATGAGTCTATGTTAAACAAACCCAAAATGAAGTCGCAATGGAGACAGTTGTATGGTGAGGAACTGATGCAGTGTGCTAGCTGCATGCAGCTTCCCACAAACACTCAAATCAGGGCATAGAAGTTCACCTCTGCATGCATATTACATAAGCTCTTCGGTCATCACATGTCTGATGGTGTGAACACAGGAGGGCCAGTCTGCTTCTTCACGTTTGACAAGCTGTGCAACGCCAATGTGGGGGCAGCAGACTACATTGCCCTGGCTAACAAGTTCCATACCATAGCCCTGTCAGGAGTGCCAGTCTTCACTGCTGACATCAGGAGTCAAGCCTATAGGTGTGCCTTGACTGTCTTTTGCTGTGTGCCTTTGCTGCCCTTTGCTGTGTGCCTTTGCTGCCTTTTGCTATGTGCCTTTGCTGCCCTTTGCTATGTGCCTTTGCTGCCCTTTGCTATGTGCCTTTGCTGCCTTTGCTATGTGCCTTTGCTGCCCTTTGCTATGTGCCTTTGCTGCCTTTGCTATGTGCCTTTGCTGCCCTTTGCTATTTTCCCACCCCTCAGCTATGATAGCTGTGAGCCAAGGCATCTCTCTCAAAGGATAAAAACGCACGATAACACCCCCCCAGGCTTTCCTGAGTTTGTGGTTGCACTGTCAAATGGGTGTTTCAACGTGTTTACATCTTCAAGAGCAGGTGGATTGTGCAGCCGTCTATGCTCATGCCAGATGTACCATGTTGGTCAAGTCACCCTTTCCTGTGCTTTGCTGACACAAGTATGACATGAAAAAGTTGCTTGCATAAGAGGTGTATCTATTCCACAGTTCTTTGCACCAAGTGCTGCGCAGATCTTGAGGCCGTGAGGTTAAGGAAGTGAGCTGGGCTTTTGCTGTTGGCCATCACTCTGTACCCTGACGTCTATTGCTGAGGTCTCTGCTGTCAGGATGCTGAGTGTGCAATGTGCAGGTTTGTGACCTTGATAGATGTGCTATATGAGCATCGCATCCGGGTGTTCTGCTCTGCTGACGGAGAGCCCATGGACCTCTTCGTCAACATCATGACCCTCCAGGAAGCACGCACGCAGCGATCCAACATGGTACATTCGCTGTTTCCACCCCTCTCAGAGCATAGTTCTGACAACCGATGATATGTTTGACTGCACCAAGCAAGCCTAATGAGGTTTAGCTGACAGTCACTGATGTACTTCACCCCCATCTTGATCATGGACTACCTGCCAGGTTTTATTCTGAAGGTCAGTACATCTTAAACGCTTTTCACTCAAGCACTCTGTTACTCAGGAATCAGTAACAGTCCCATACCATGCACTGATTCCTGAGTAACAGAGTGCTTCAGTGAAAAGCGTTAAAGATGTACTGACCTTGAACTGGACTGCGACAAGTCTGGCATAGGCTTTTGTCATTTGCTTGATTGTCCCTTTGAGCTGATTATGCAATTGTCATAGCCCATGCTTGGAGTTGAAAGTGAAAGCTTCAGTCTTGCAACCCAACAGCTTCGCGTGGATGCTGTGTAGACGCTCATCTCCATAGCGTATTTGCATATATTCTGAATGTGCCTGCTGCTGCATTCATCACCTGCTGCCACCAAAGATGTCGCTATGGTGACTGTTGACTGTTGTGCAGAGCAAGGCGCAAGAGGACGCCTTAGTGGTGGATGACAATCTTGGTTTCTCCAAGGATAGAACCATCAGCAGGCTACTGGAGATGCAGAGCAGGGAGTACCTGATCAGTCATGCTGAGCATCATGCCCCTGAGCTGGTCATGGCCCTCAAGGAGGCCAACAAGAATAGTGAAGCAGCTCAAGCAGCTAAAACAGCTGAAGCAGCTGAAGCAGCGCAAGCTTAAGGCGGCTTCCAAGTTGCTGCCAACCACCTGCAGATTACCGAGCTTTGCTGAAGAGTGCAGTTTTGGGCACTGATCATCGGATTCATACCACTAAGAAAACCATCTGCAGATCTGCATCAAGTCATTGTTCCTGCTCAGCCCTGTCAGGACTTTTGTTAAGTCAACAGTCATCAGATCAAGAGTGCTGTCAGCAGAGCCAGGTGTGGTGACCAGCCAGCAATGGTTTCTGGTGTGAATGTCCACAGCAGAGCAGTACAATCTGCAACAGCTCCAAGTACAATAGGTGTCACCTCATGTCAAAACATGACTATGCAGTGCAACAAGTGAAGGGAGTTTTGATAGACATAGTGCAGGCCTCCAAGGCTGTGAGTAAAGGCATGCCTATGCAGCAGCAGATCTGTAAGTCTGTGATGTCAGGCGTACGTCTAGTGCAGTAATGATTTTTTTGAACGTGGGTCAATCCAATGTTGGTCAAGTTAAGTTTCCTTCCAGCATACATTACTGTTATCTTCATTTTGGACAAGAGGTCACGGAACAAACGCCTATATCAGGTTACAGGGATCCTACTAGAGGACAGGTAGGCAAATACTGCGGGTAGATAGAGGTGCCTAGAAAACAGCTTGCGTTACTTTGTCTGCCGAACAAGGCACCCAGCACAAGGGTATTTGTGTGCAGATCAATGTGACATGGTGAATGCAGGCTGACAACGCACAAAGAGCATTTCAATATGACCACTCAGCACATACATTACAGCAGCATCCACAGGTCTAGTCTTCCGATTACATGCTACTGAACATGAACATATGCCGCTAGCATAACTACATAGAAACATGTTTGCATACAGCAATACAGTGTGGCCTGAATGCACGTCAACAGAAGCAGTTTCAGCAAGTCAAAAGTTTTCTGACCCCTTTGACTCAGACAAGGCATTTGTTGCATGCCGTTTTCACTAGTACACAGTACATGCCTGGATGGGTCTCAGGAGTTGAGTTCTGACTGTTTGCCAGGGCTAAAGAGCATAACACAAATCCTCAGACTAAAATAACAAGAAGCTGGTTGTTCTGCTGAAAAACCACACCAAAGTCCAAAATTGAGCTGTGACTGGGGAACTATCCTTTGCACAGCAGGTCAACAAGTGCAGAGGCTTCTGCAGGTGCCGTACAGCTGTGCATCAGCAACTACAGCATCCAGTAAGGAACCTTGTGCATGACTTTCTGCAGTGCAAGTTCAGGCTGCTCCTTCATCATGCTGAGCTCTTCTTCAAGCATCTGAACCCGAGTTTCACTCCTGGGGTGGGTGCATTGCAAGGCCCCCAAGTTGCCTCCCATGGCTTTTCTCATAGCTGCTTCTCCCATTGCCAGCCTTCGGAAAGTTTCTGGTGCCAACTGCACTCACATAGACGTGAGTATATTTGACAGTGGACATAAGAGCTGATGCCCCTTGTACAATAGGCCTATCAGGATCAAATCAAATGTTCAACGGTGGTGCAACTAAGATGGTGGCAATAGAACCAAGCATTAGCAAAAAAGCGCAAAGACTGAATGCCGAGATGCACACTTGTCAGCCGTTGTGATGCAGCAATACATCAGCAGAGATGGGTAGATAATACCTGCCTGAATGCACGCTCAGCACTCGTACAAAACACACAACTAGGACTCAGGTGCTTCTTAGCACCTGACATTCAAGCTCCAGAAAGCAGAGGTTGGATGTGAAGAAAAAGCTGGCTAGCAAATCTTCTTCAGCCGAGTTTGTTACCTGTGGGTCGTAGCCAGCCAGTCCCATAAGCTTCAGCCCAATCAAGTCAGCCTCTGCCTCTGCTCGCCTTGAAAAGGGCAGCTGCAGGAACAGGTTGGTGAAGATACCAATGACCTGGGGGTTCAACAGCAGCCCCGCTGGGCCACCCCCACCACCACCACGCCCCCCTCCTCTGCCCCCATACCCTCCTCGAGCATTGCTCATGCCATAGCCACCCCTTTGTGGTTGACCCCTGCACAGATGCAGCCAGTTTGACCATCATAAAAGCTGTTCATAGATTTGCCATCTATCTACATGGCACAATAAACAGCTGCCCTGATCTGCTGCCTGACTGCAAGGCAGCCAGCAGTCCCTTGGTGACCTTGCTATCATTGGAGCACACTATTGTCTTCCACGAGAGGGTCATCTTTTGGAGTTGACCGTATGTACGCCATTGTGCATGACTAGCCTGGAACTCCACTGATGCAGCAAAACAACACAAACACGCAAAATAGCCTGGTTGGGTATTGCTCTGGACCTTTAGGATGAGGTAATGTGCACAGCCAACACAACTCACTTACACACCACAAAGGAAACACAGGCATGACCCTCAAAGAGAAAACAGCACTCACTAGGTGATGGCTATGCACAGTGCTGTATAGTAAGGGGACCAGGATGTACCAAGCAACAGGAATGCCCTGGGCTCCCCCTCCAGGGCCCCTGCCTTGAGTGGGCCCTTGCTTATTCCTGACATACACCTGGAAGACTTGGAAGGCTAGCTGACTGGCAACAGTGAGGAAGATGCCCAGGCTCAGCTTCTCGCTGCTGTGGCGTGCCACTGCATGCGCCACCTCATGACCCACCTGTAGCAGGGTACAATGAGTTACGGGTCATCTAATGCGCAATGTGGGATTTTGCCCTACAACACCACCTGCTGTGCAGCGTCATGGACTTGCATGGTTGGTTGGCATACTGACTGGGACCCCAGGTGTGACTTGCTAATGCATGTGCTGTTGTCAAGCACAATGTCACATGATTGGCACAGTTGTGTGTGATGCCCTGTTGTGTTTGCCATTCAAGATACTCATGTGTTGTTTCAAGCAGCTGATTGGTGACTGCTGCTGTGACAGTATGACATGCAATGACCACATGCATCAGCTGACTGAGAAGTGCAGCGGCTACTTCTTGCAATGGCAATGGATGTGCCATCCTGAGCCATCAACTGTGCTGGTGCATAGCAGTTGCCTGGTGTGAGGAGAAGAGACTCACCACAGCTGCCAGCAGATCTTCTTTGCGCTCCATTAGTTTGATAAGCCCTGCACACGAAGGCCTGTCATGCATCTGAAACTGCTCGATTTGTTGCACAGTGAACATGGTACTGTTGGCGGGCTGGCCTGATGTGATTGGATGCTCTTAGAAACATGTCTCAGGCAGTACAGATTACTGTTTGCATGTAAAAGCCAATCTCAATTGCTAGTATAGCAAAGTGGTCTGAGGCAAGGTTGCTGTGTGTACTACCTGTGAACACAACTATCTTGCCGCCAGGCAGAACAGATGCGTTAGGGACCTTGTCTTCTACAACTACCACTTCCCAATTGAACTTCTTGACATGTGACTGGAAACCTCCTCCATACTCCTTGCCCACAGCACCAATGACTTGTTTTGCTATTCCAGCAATGAGCTGGTAGTCTGGATTGTTCTCCTTCAGCAGCTTGCCAGCTTGTGCATAGCCACCGATCTGCTGCTTGAAAGTGGCATCTCCCATGGTCAGCTCAATCCCAACCGGTAGAAGCAAAGTGTGCTTACGATAGGTGAAAGGCACTGTCTGCTGCAAGAACAACAGCTGTCCAGCCCGCAAAGCTGCTCCAGCAGCAGCACCTGCAGACTATGCTTCGCTGTAACTTTACTGCACAACAGATCAAGCAGGCATGCAGCCTTAGTACTTTTGCATACACAGTCAAGGAGGAGTGTACCGAGAACAGCTCCGTCCTGTCCATATCCAGCCAAAAATGCTCCGCCGACGCCAAGAGCAACAGGTACCAGACTCTCAGGTGTAAACACGGTTTCGCGCAAGGTATGTTGGAGACCGCCCTTCTCGGTATCGATCTTCCTGATGTCTGTCACAGCTGAGCCGCGGTCTTCAGCTCTACATATTAGACTATTTTGGCGACCAACAAGTGTGTCCTTTCGGAGAGCTAATGCGCGAAGCCTGTTTGACGACAAACGTGGTAACGCCTTTGAGCAGTTGTGACGGACAGGCAGATGCTCTGGGCACCCCTTCGTCAGCAACATATCGGCTAGCGCACGATGCAGCGTCAAGGGCACGCAAAGACGGCACAGCTGCAGGCGTCACAACCGGCTTGCGAATTGCAATGCAGTGCGTTGTCCAAGTGTTGAATGTCACATGGATTCGAAATCGTGGACCACGGAGGAGATCAAATTGCCGGACAGGGTAAGTGTAACGCTTGATACGGAAGCATGCCCACTCGAAGTGCATTTGATGCATCAGTGCTCTGCATGCAGCTGCAGCGGCAGTGCAACGAGGTATCCTGGTTACACGGCTTTGTACATGACTTTGATGTACGGAAATCCTTGTTGAGGACTAGTCCTGCAAGTCATGAGCTGCTTTAATCGCGGCGCTCGTGTCTGACAGGGGACCGAACTTCAATGCTTCCGTATACCGTAAACAGCCCGCGCAGCTACAAAGGCAAAAGCGGCAAAGAGAGGCGAAGTAGCAGTGTTTGGTGTGTTGGCCTTCTGATCTGTCTGTTCGCAGCGGCAGGAGGGGTGTGGTACCTGAAAGCGCACTCTGCTTACGTCCGAAACCTTGTGGCCGTAATTACTGAGCACGGTGAGAACAGCCTGAATTGCAAAATAAATATGCAGCTGGTCTGTGATCTGTACTCACGCTGTTCTCGGTTGAGCGTTGGTGCCAAAAACAACTCGCCTCAGCCTGGAAGAATCTCCACAAAGGGTGATACAGAGCTGCACACTATGCTGCAGAATCAAAATATAGCCATCTCACGGTTGAGAATGAGAAGCTAGATGGTGAAATTAGAAGACTGAACAGAGCGGTAATGGCATTTGCCCCAAATCTCCATGATATGCATGCTGCATAGAGAACATGCTGTAAATGTGATATGGGGCATCACCTCTGAGCTTCTGTAGCGTGTCCTGGTGCAGCTTGAGGCAGCAAAAGTTGACAGAGAGAAGGTTCAAGGTGATATCAGCTTTCGAAATACACGAATAGAGGAGGTATGATTCTGCGCAATGTTTTCTGTACAGGTCGTGGACAGCAGATCCGTACTGTTTGGAATGTCATGGTCAGGCCATGGTGTCCTTGCAACTTCTTTATGCTCAACGCTGCTGCTGTTCCCTTTGTGTTGCAGCTTGAGAATCAAAGCATGATTTGGGAACTAAATTGCTGTCTTGTTATAGACTCGCCTGGTTCCGCTGGCAATGCAATGTCAAGATTCTCACCTTAAGACTCACAAGTGTTGTATGTATGCTAGGCTGAAACATCATGGCGAGCAGCTGCAGCACAGTTGGAAGCGCTCACCAAAACACATGATGGTGTCTCGGGGCAACTGAAGGAGGCCCACGACAGGACCTCCCTGGCAGAGCAAGAAACAATCGAGGTAACACCGGCATACTGCAGCGTAATGCACACCAGACGTTCAGTGCTTTGAGTTTTTGGCTTGGGTGTCTTTGGCTACCCAAGGGAAGGCAATGTTTATGGCAGCTGATTCAAGTTGGTCAATACAAACACTCGTTGTAGAGCTGCTGTCCAGCAAAGGGATTCCCAAGGCTTCACTTGTATTGCAGGCAGCCATGAAGGTTGCAGAATGCCGGCGAGAGTTGGCGGCAGCAGCTCAGACAGGAAGAGAACCTGTGCTTGCCTCACAGACACAGACAGATTCAGAAATAGGTGAGCATGGGCTGTGAGATGCAGATTTGCTCAGCTGATTGCTAGCATGTGTCATTTGGTTGCCAGCATGTGGTCTTGGTAAGACAGAGTCTGTTCTTGTCCTTTCTGTATGTTCTTGAGCCACGTTGACTCTGCTGAGCAGCAGACCTCAATTGCAAGCTGTGATCAGTCTGAGTCATGCACAGGAGCATAGACATGACTGATGAGCACCATTTGGTTGGAGCAGGAGCCTCAAACAGCATGACAGACAGATTATTGAATAGCAGCCTTTCAGCAGGGGTGAGTGCAGTAGTGAACACTACAGTCTCAACAATAGCAGAAGCCAGCCAAAACAATCCTCTGGTGCAACTGGGAAAGACAGCTGATGATGATGATGATGATGATACACATCCAGGGTTGGAAAAGCCGTTTTCAAAGCAGCAGGAGTTGCGATTGTAGACAGACTTTCTGAAAGTTGCAACACAGTGCCTACTGATTACAGAAGTACGTGTCCATTATAGACTATCCTGCTTGTTGTATCATGTTTTGCTGAGCCAAGTGCAGGTGGTGAGTTGTTTCTTCTGTGACATTCTGAAACTGACACATCAAGTGACATTTGTTTCCTGACATTCCCAATCAAGTTTAACTGATGAATTCTAATGTCCATGTATGTCCAGATACACCAGCTGGTTTTATTGTAAACTGCTTGCGCCCACATGCCTGTTGAGCCTTTCACCAGTCCTAAATGGTTTCAACATCCTCATCTGCATGTTGCACCACAAACTTATACCCAATGTGTTGTGCGCTCTGTGTGTCAACTTGCCAGGCAAGCTGCAAATGACGCCAAGCACAATGGCTTGTCTCACCAGTAGATCTGGACTGCAGTTTCATGTCATCATTGATTCTCTGTTTGAGGTTGTTCATCCTGGTGTCTTTTGAAGTTTCCTGCATGAGAAAGGAAGCAACACACGTGACAAATGGCAGCACAAACTCACGCTGTATAGCAAAGGCCAACCTTGTGGTGTCTGACTGCAACATACCAAGTCCTTATATGGTAAAGTTGACAACTAACCACTTTGTGAATTGATAAGCAACATTGCTCAAAACAAGCAGCAACACATAATCCTGCGTGAATGGCGTATCACAGACAGCGTCTTGAATGTTGTTGAAGTCATTACCTTTTTGGCTTCTACAGCTTTTCTCTTCATGCGTGAAGCTGCCTGTAAGTCCAGCTGCTGCCTCCTGGCTTCCTGCACACCATCAAAACCACCGTACTTCTTGTAGCTGGCCTCTTCCACCTGCAGAAGTTGTATGCCTTTGAGCTAAAGAGCGCGCTTGATGTTACGGTGGCAGCTGCCCCGCATGCTTGTACCAGGAATCAAACAATCAGGCAAGGCTAAATGTCTATAGATTGTGTCAAGGCATCACCAAAGAATGGCAGTGATTTTGGTGAGTATTCAATGACTCATTCATATGGTAGGTCAAATGTGACAGTACCTGTGACTGCATGTACAGGCGCATTGGATTCCATTCTTTCTTGTGAGGGTTCTCCTTCTGGATGCTGCCAACTTTCTTGAGGTCACCGTCTGTCAGCAGGTATAGCTGCTTTGCAGTGCTCTGCACCGTCCATGACTCGTGAACAGGTTGCTCATGTACGCTCAGCCTCCATGCCAATTTGCTCAAGCATTGTTACATGCAATACCTTGGGTATCAGTTCCTCCTGTGCTTTGCAACCATTGCAAAATACCACTCCAAAGGCTTTGTACCACTCTTGGCTGAAACTCAAGTTCCCGCAGATAGTGCAGCCTCTAATTGCAGGTGGCGCTGACATCGCAGCTGCTCAGCATGCTGCGCCTTACCTTATCAGGGGCGCTGAACCAGCACTTTATGGGCCCGGGCTGAGCGTCAACCAGATCAATTGAACGGCTGGTGAACGCCGCACCGATCTGCGATGCACAATGCCAGCTATTCCTTGATCAAACGAGGCTTGCTTTTGACTTGCAGAGCTATGACGTGCGTTGATGTAAGCTATATGACCTGCATGCATGTGCATGGATGCAGAGCCCATGCAAGCGTTATAGAACAGCAAGCGAGCCCGCGAAAACGTGCAGTGCATCTGGCGAACTGAGGTCACCTTCGACTTGCACTGATCCTTGCCCTGCGCTGCGGTCATGGAGGCTCAGCTGCAGATTAGGCAAGAAGCCCAAGAAAAGCAAGAGGTGCTTAATGATCTGCTCAGATGGCAACCAGAAACGCAAAAACGTTCTGGCGTGAAAGCTGCCAGCAGCATTAGGCCCGCTGGGCCAGCTGTCCCTGGAAGTCAGGCAGGCCTTGCACCCTTGCGTTCGGGCAGCATCGGTCAAGGCAAACAGGGAAGTCAGAGTTTTGCTCCTAACACTTTGCGGGAGTCTGCCACAAGGTCTATACATGCCACCAACGGCTCAGCAGCAGGCCATACTTATGACAAGGCTAGCAGCAAATGGGACAAGTTCGATTACGACTCGGCTTTGGCAGAAGCTGACAATGATGAGAACAGCAGTCACAAACAGCCTTTCTCCTTTCCCAAAGGCGCCAAGTCTGATGCACCCAGCTCAAGGTAAATCAGCTTGTTTAACTGACCTTTTAGACATGCCGATGCTGCTTGCTGGCATACAATCAACCAATCAACACCGTCGCAGTCATGATCAGCTGTCTGGCGTTGCAGAAAGCCGAAACCAGTAGTCGAAGCAGGCCCAGAGCCACGTCAGCAGAACCTGCCTGTGACATCAGAAGAGCCAACAGATGCTGAACTCTGGAAGGAAAGAGGCAACAAGGCCTTTGCTGCCAAGAAGTATGCGCAAGCCAAGAAGGATTACACACAGAGCATTGCGCTTCAGCCAACCTGTCTGGCGTACGCCAACAGAGCCATGGCAGAGCTCAAGCTAGATGATTTTTCAGCGGCAGAGTCAGACTGCACAGCAGCCATAGCTCTTGATCCCTGCTATGTCAAGGCATACCTGCGACGAGCCACAGCAGCGAAAGAGCTTGGAAAGCTCCTGGCAGCTGCTGAAGACTATGAAAATGCACTGCGGTTGGAGCCAACATCCAAAAGCACACTGGCTGACAGGCAGGCTTGCATGGACCAGGTGCTTCTGCAGGAAGGCTTACAGGGCTACTCACCCCGAGTAGCCATCCCCGTCAGTCAGAAGCCTGAACAGAAACAGGATTCACTGCCATCTGGCATGCCTGATGGGCCACACATACCCAATGGTGCAGCAGCACACCAGGACCATTCCTCACCAGCCAGCAGGATGTCTTCAGAGGCACTGGGAAAAAGTATGGGCCAGCAGCGAGCACCACATGCATCTCAGCAGGACAAACCAGAGACCAGCGGTAGTCACACTCTGTCTGCAGAGCAACAGCAGAAGCTGCATGCATCCCAGCAGGGCAGGGCAGGACTCAGCAGCAGCAGTAGCCCTCCCAAGCCATTTGCTGGCATGCATGCAGGTGTGCCATTTTATTCACTGCACCAATCATATGCTGGTCAGCCCATTCTCCAACCCAGAACCCAGCCAACCCCCTTAACTGAATTGCTGTAGTGGTCTTTTTGTGCACACGCTCATATGTGCTGCTGCACCTCTGAAATGTTCCTGCCTTATGTCCTTTTTGTGCACAAGACCCTCTTACCATCTTCTGCTGCGCCTCTGAGCTCTAATTTTTGCTGCACATAGGACACTCCCACCAAGGGCCGCTTCATCGCCGGCGAGCAGAGCCATCAGTTGTCATAGAGGAGCTACCACCTGATGAGCAGGAAGAGCCTCCCAAGCCAAAAGCGTCATCAACGCTTTCAGTAGGCAATGGTGCTCACCAGCAGGCTGTCTCAGCCTCCAACAAAACGGCCATGCCTTTGAGACCCCCCTCTGCTGCAGCAAATAGTGCCCCAGCCACAGTGCTCAAGCCAAACCCTGTGCTGCCAGCTTCACCATCACCTTCTGTAGCAGCTGCTGCTGCAGCTGCAGCACCAACACCAACAGCGGCTGCATCAAGTGCATCATCTGATCAGCCACAAGCTGCTACAAGCAAGCAGAAAGCTGTAAAGCAGCTGCAGGCTTCCACGTCTGGCTCAGGAGCAGCCAAGAAGCAGCGCAATGGACCAGATGAAGATTCCCAACAGGTGTTGCAAAGCAAGGTCCCAGACCAAAGCTCACCGGCTGGCACTCCCTCCACCAATAGCAGAGCTGCTGCTTCACCTTCCACAGCTGTAGCTTCAGCAGACACAGAAGGCGCCCACTCGTCAGGTCTCAACCTGCATGAAGATGCGTTGCTTAGCACAGAGAGCTCAGGCCGGTCGCCTTCCGTTGCTCATCAGCAGGCCGACCTACATGCTAATGGATCAGCCACGACAGCAGCCCCACAGGCTAGCGGTCATGCAGCAGAACAGCAGCAGCCTCAGCAGCAGCTACAGCAGCAGCAGCAGCAGGCCAGCAAGGCTGCACAGGAAGCTGTAAGTGTTGCACAGAATGTGGCGGCAGGTGGCAGGGACAGGGCGCCTGCCAAAGCACATGCTGGCAATACCACAGGGATGGCTTTGTCTGCACCCCGCTCAGGTAAACCATTTGCTCAGCTTGGTCAAGGGCGTCAGATGACCCACAAGCTATAGAACCTGTACTGTGTGTGCCATCAATATGCATCTTTACTCCTGATCCTATTTCACTGTGGGCAGCAGTTTCAGATGCATGTGCTTGCTCATTTGGGCTGTCAGAACCCTGTCAGCTATGATTGTGTTGGTTTCCTGCTTAGGGCCATTGTGACAAGGCATGTTGCCAGCCCCTGTGGGCTCACCCCAACCCCCTCGGGGAGCATTGCCTCCCAGGCACACTCTGTACGTACAGCTTAATTAGCATGCAGTCATGTTTGTAGCTTACATATCTTGGCACACCTGCCAACAGCTTTCCTGGAGACTGAGCCTGACTGTGTCTTGAACTGCACTTTATGCATCTTGACCTGCAGGCAGCGAATTTGAGGTGGGCTGGAAAAGGCTCAAGGGCAACACAGCTGGGCAAGAAGCTTTTCTGCGGCTGCTTGACCCTTTGCAACTACCAGCTCTGTTCAAGCAGTCTCTCACTGCGCCTGTGCTGAGTGGCATAGCTCTGGCAGCCTTGAGCACGGTTTCAACTCAGGATGACCATTTTGGCCTGCAGCTGCTGGAAGGTCTGAAGTCTATCCCTCGCTTTGACATGATAGTCATGAGTCTGCCCAGACGCGAGAAGGCTGCTGTGAAGGAGCACTTTGATGCAGCGCAGAATGCAGGAGTGCTGGACAGTGTTGTGGAAAAGAGGCTTGAAAATGTGCGCCGTAGCTATAGAGTTTAGGCAATGTAGGCATGGGTGTAAATGCATGGGCAGCAAGTGCTTGTACAGCTGTTGATGCAAGCAAGATCTGTGGAGCTGCCATAGCTGCTCGACAGTTGAGACAGCTGGCAACTAAGGCCTTCACATCTTTGTGTTATTCAAACCAGTTGGTACAGCATCGTATGACACATGTCTGTGCACATGTGCGCGCATGGTGTCCCTGCATTGATAGGAGACTGATCAACCAGATGAATTGGCAACAGGACGAGCTGAACATGCCTAATTTTGCAAGGTTCCCATGGTCAAGGTACAGGAATGAGTGTCTCCAGATATGCTGACCAATAGCGCTCTGCTGCCAGGATGCTGAGTAATGTTTCATGTTGGCACAAGGAGGAAGATGAACAGGGAGCAAGCGCTCAGTGCCAGCAGCAGTCAGCTTGCGAATGAATACAGCATTTAATCTCAGCACTGCATGCGTTGTGTTTGCGTTCCTGGCCGGCCGTCAGGACTGTTAGCTTTGTCCTAACAGCCAGCAACAGATGCTACGATTTATTCAAAGTCAGCAACTCTACTGCCCATAATTGTGATTGTAGCCTCTGACACGCATTTCAACGCATTGTGCACAACCTGGCATGACTGCACATTGTGTCAGACTGTCTATGGATCCAGGAAGTTTAGGCTCTGCAGATCATGCATATTTGGGAACATGTTTCCAAAATCCAATCTGTTAAGGAAACAAGCAGTTCAAGGAGTCAACATCTGTGTATGTAGAACACACTGAAGCTGCTGAAGATTGCTATCAAGTAGACATCAACAGATGCATGTTTGCTAACCGTAGACATAAGCCCAACACCTAACGCTTCACCCATTGGAAAGACTTGCGGGCCTTGGCTTTGCCAGGCTTCTTCCTTTCAACAACTCGAGAGTCCCTTGTGAGGAGCCCTTCAGCCTTCAAAGGCGGTCTGAGCTCGGGGTTATACAGTTGCAATGCCTTGCTGATGCCGTGCCGCAGCGCTTGTGCCTGACCAGTGTTGCCCCCTCCCTTAACAGTTGCGCGAACATCAAACAGACCTAGTGTATTTGTGGTCAGCAAGGGCGCCAAAACTTCAGAACGCCTTTCAAACAGGGCAAAATAATCATTCAGCCTTTTGCCATTGATGACGATTTCCCCTGTGCCGTCTTGTAGCCACACTCTGGCAATGCTGGTCTTCCTTTTGCCTGTACCGTATGACCGCCCAAACTCATCAACTACTTGTACCCTGCATTCGACAAGTTTGTCAAGATGAGCCACCAGGCAGCATTAAGCCTGATCACATACAGATGTCAAAAAGTGCAGTCCATGCTTGATACATGCAGTGCAAGTGTGGGGTCACAGCCACTGTTAAAGTGAGAGCCATTGTTAGAGTGAGAGCCACTAATAAAGAGACATGCAGTCTACAAAGACTCTGCAAATTCAATGCAGTGCAGCGGTAGTTGTTGTCAAAAACAGCAGGACTGGGGCACAGGTGATTGCCTGCTTTTTCGAAGTTGTTCCTGCTTTTGCAGCTCAAACATCCGCCTCTTTGCCCTCTCTTCCTCTTTTCTGTTGTAGTTCAGCAACTCATGTAGTGGAGGGCCAACCGGCTCAGGTTCTTCCCCGAACATGTTTTGCAACAGTTCTGCTTGACCAACAACATCACCCTTGTCAATGAGCTTGGCCCAGTCCTCCATCCAGTCAGCTTCAGGTTGTTCCTCATCAGCTGGCTGGCTTGTGCTGGCATCTTTGCTGCTGTTCTGGCGACCTTCAACAGCTGAAAGGTCTGGTGTGTTTGGACCCTGGGGACCAGACGCGAATGTTCTGGAATTTGCCGCCGCGATTGATCGCAGCGCAGAAACTTGTGCTGCTTCTGCACTTGGAGCAGGGATCTGTGCAACAGATTCGCCGATGATAGCTCGTGCACTGTTCGATTGCGGACTTGACGCCAGCAAAGGCCTCAGAGCAGCCAAAGTGCGAAGCCTGTGCATGACTGCACCTATGGGTGCCCGCTTGTAAAACTTCCGGGTTGACCACTGCTTGCGTGCATGCGTGCGTGCGTGTGTTCCGATGACTAATCAGTGTATAAACCAGAGTATTCAATATAAACATAAGACAAAACTGAAGTACAGACAAAATCCAAACGTGGAGGGCGGTGTTACAGACAGGTCATGGGCACAAGAAGATTGCCAGGGATGCCGCATGTTCGTTGATTGCACCTCATGTTTTGTGATATCTTAAATCAACATCCAACGTTACTAGTATTGCAACATCCAGCGCGCAGTGACAGCGCGACTAGAACTGACTGGCCAAAGGACAGACACGTTCACTCAGGGGGCGCAGCATTCCGAGCTTCAGTTCCGTGCAGCATATTTGGGTGTAAAGCCCATGGCTTGTCTGCAGTTTTCCAGAGTCAAATTGGCAGTCTTGTTAGCTTCCTCTGCTCCCTTGGCCAGCACCTACAGCTTCAAGCACTTGCTGAACAGCGCAAATCACCATGCAGCAACAGCAATTGGTGACTTGTGTGTGAGCCATCTCATGGCAGGCAGGCAGCAAGGGCAGCAGCATAGGATCAGAGATGTCATATCACTGCAGCTCCATACAGGTATATGCCATGCTGACAAGGAGTCAAAAGACTTCAAAACCTGCAACACTGCACCTATATATAGTCTGGCAAATGGCAAAATTGAGAGTGAGCTGCTGCAAAGGCAACCATAACCCTTGATAAGTGTTTTTGTTTGTTCGCATCAGAACACAGGCCGAGGTACACATGATATATGCATCTGGGTGACACACATGCAGTTGCATTTGGGCGCATTGTCTTCATCAGCACTCAGCACATATCAAGCTTTCGTGGTCTCGTGTCTTGTTTTGGACCAATGTGCAAGACAGAGGCAGTGAGCATTACCTGATCCAGATATGTGCTGTCAGCAATGACTTCATGATATCGTTGCTGAATGGGCTGCAAGTGTGCGACTACAGCATCTGCTAGAGTGCTCTTGAATTGGCCCCATCGCATATCTTGGACCTCCTCGGCAATTACATCCTGCAGCATTGCGCTCAGTCATTGCATGCCACCACACATGGGAATGCCACAACACAGCTTCAGGCATGCCTCAAACCCACCTGGAGCAAACGTGCCACAAATGTGCCATGGCCACATGATGACATGACTCAATGCATGGTTGCCCGTCGCGCAGCACATGTAATGTGCAAACGTAGCATAATAATGACGTGGGGTGCTGAAAAGAATGATACCAGGGCATGAAGATGTATGGGCATCATACAAAAGGCAAGCGGGAAAGGCCGCTAAGCATATTGTAAGGCAAAAGCAGAAATGCTGCTCATTGTTGTGAAAGGCAGATGTATGGGCATCAGACAAAAGGCAAGAGGGAAAGGCAGCTGAGAATATTGTAGGGCAAAGCAGAAATGCTGCTCATTGTGGTGAAAGGCAGAAGCAGAAAAGCAGCTGACCATGCTGACTCCAGTGCACAGGCTGTAAATGCCCAACAGGTTGGTGGCTTCCGGCCTGTCAGGGTTGCCAAACTCCAGCCCTTCAAAGGTGTCAGTTTTGGCTCTCTTTACCTTCTGCTGGATCAGCTTTGGATCATCCAGCAGATTGATTCTGCTGGCATCTAGCTCAGCAGATTTTGACATCTTGCTGCTGCCATCCTGCAGCACACGGTTGATTCTACAGCAGTCTTGACAGCTTTTGTACCATGCGGGAATAATGCACCCATCAGAGCTGATGTGCCTCGATTTGCTACACTAGCATAACATAGGACAGATTGCCAAATACGGTGTGTGCTGTTGTCAACGAGTCAGAAGTCAGGAAGCTGTTGTGAGTTGTGGAAGCTGGTGTGTGTGATGCTGTTATGGGTGATGGACATGAAGTTGGAAATTCTAATCCGCATGAATGGAAGCTCGATTGTGTACTGTTCAGACCTAAAGACAAGAGAATGTTGGGTGCTTAACATACTGCTTTTCTACAACATCACTGCTTGAATGATGAAGGGCCAGGAAAAGCATGAAAGGCAGTTACTGTTGTGTTTTATGATACAGTCTGAACATATATATGCTGATGACTCACCGTGAGGCTCATGACTCGAGCTCCTACAGGGGCAATGAACGCATCAGGCACTTTGAAGATCCGGCCGCCACGGCCGCCAAGTTTCTTCCATTTGTTGCCCCCATACTTGCTGTTCATGCGCTCTGCAATGTCTCGTGCCAGCTCCAGATGTTGCATCTGCACCCAATAGTCTGCTCGATGACAGGCTGATCAGCTGATGGCAGCCTTGTCTGCAACTGAATGGGGTGTAAGCCCATGTCATACAGAATGCATGGCAAAGTCAATATGTGAGCACGGGTGCAAGCAGGAAGACGTGTCAGCGGGAAACCTGATGCATTCAAGCAACTAAGGACAGAGAACAACAGTCATCAGGATGCTCCCACAATTGGTGCTGGGCATGAACACAGCTGCCGTTGATGTAAGCTCAGGACTACTCTGGTGATTGCAGACACATGAGGGGCAGACAGCAGTCATGACATATCATGCGTACCTGATCATTGCCCACTGGAACAACATCTGTCTGCAAAAGCAAACCAGCAACATTAGAGAGCTCAAACGCGACACCAAATATAACGTACTATTTCCTCTGTTATAGTGGCCTGGACAACATGCAGCAATGCAGGTAGCCAGCTTGGATTGGAGCAAGGGTATGCAACTATACATTTGTGACTATCTGCCAGGTGGCATTACAGCAAGCTCTGGGCAGCAGGGTCGCTTTTGTTCTGTATGCTTTACAGTGTGCATATGCTGTATTGCTTGCATATGCTTGAAGGGTTGCATATGCTGCACTGGTTGCATATGATGTATTGCTTGCGTACGCTTGAAGGGTTGCATACGCTTCACAGGTTGCAGATGCTTCACTGATTGCATATGCTAGCTTCTACAGGCAGGAAATAAAGTGCTGTTGAGCAAGGGTGTATGGCAGAATGAATTACCTGGTACAACAGAATGTCAGCTGCCATGAGTACAGGATAGGTCAAGAGGCCTGTACTCACTTCCTCAGCACCCTGCACGCACTCACCTCATGTTGTGCTTCTAACAGAGAAAGCAGCACCAGTAGAGTGGTGTGACATGCAAATGCATGTTAACACACTGCAAGCGCAGCTGCACAGGGTCATGAGGGACACATCCCTGTCCAAATGGCTTTCAAATTACAATCAGGGATTGTGGCAGCTGCACAGCTGTCGTGCATACATCACACAGAAGCACATCCATAAGAACCAAACACTAAGTACAAACTTTCACAGCCACCAGTCTCACTCTTGTTTGGCTCTTTTCTTTGAACTGCACCATCTTTCTGAGCCAGCCAATCGGGGTCCCACAGCTCAGCAGCCATGCCAGCTCAGCATGTGCACTCACATGTGACTGGACAAAGATGTTGGCCCTCTCAGGGTCAATGCCACAAGCTATGTAAGTTGCGGCTGACTGGCGTGTGGCTTCAAGCAGTGCTTTAGGTTCATGAGGCAGGGTTATGGCGTGAAGATCAACCACGCAGAAGTAGGTTTCTGCATGACAAGAACGATGTGTGTTGATTGGGAGCAAACTGCATGCTTTGAGCTGTTAAGTGAGAGGTTACTGCAATGAAGGCAGGAGCATGTCACAAACTGACTTGACAGGCAGCCCATCTGTGGCATGCAAGCAGTGATCAAGCAAGACAGCAATGGTTAGTGGTGATGGACCACTGCTGTACCGTATAGCTCCTGTAAATTGACCCAATTACGTATTGCTCCAAGATAGTTGCCTAGATGGAGTGTTCCTGTTGGTTGCACCCCAGAAAGCACTCGTTTTCTGCAGCAGCAATCTCGTGCTTTGCAGAGGACTCGAATTTCACCAAACATGGTGACAGAAGCTTCAACAAACTGAGCTGCCTTCTGCAACCAAAACTGCTGGACGCAGGAGTCACTGTCAGCATAACGCACCGTCGGGCTGTTGCTGGGGCTTGTGTTTTGCTGCTGGCTGGAGACAAGGCTGGATCAGTGGTAATGTCAGCTGCGCATTGAGTTGCACGACAAGAGAGATCGTGGGTTTGTATTCGAGCCGAGGAATGCAGCGAGCATCCTCCGCTATCAACTGCAGAATGCCTGAGTACTTTGCTGTGTCTCCGGTCAGGGTGTTTTGAGAGGTACGTTTTCAAAAACCGGAGTGTCAGCGGCTGTCTGAACAGCAATGATGCTGGCATGTGGTCAATCTAGTCGACACAGTCGGACTGCAGCAAGGCAGCGTATGCCAAGAAAATCCACAAATCAACAACAAAACTGTTCTGCAGAAGCTCCGGGACGACAGTCCAGCACAGACGGCAGAAGCTGCAACTACGCTACGTCGACAGCACAAAATCTTTCTTTCCCGTCACTTATGATAGTGGCTTGCAGGGTACCCCCACAAAGATTTCCGAAACCATATTTCTGCCAGATGCAATTATGCTTGTTGACCTGCCGCGCCCGATGTCGCGTGCATGGGGTGCAGGGAAGTTTTTCAGCGTGGTGCGTTACGCGGACTGCGTTCAGATTTCCTCCATTTCTGATGAAGATTTTGAGAAAAGCATGCACGTTACGGAATTGAAAAGAGTTTATAGCTGCAGTGTCTCCAATTGTTTTGACATGCAGCTTTCAGGAATTGAAGGTGGCACTGTGGCCCACAGTGTCCGGGACAACCATGAAGATGCTTCCAGTGTTGATGCTCACAGAGTAGCACATGCATGCTCATATGAGTCTCTTTGTTGTCCTTGATAGATTGGATCTCAGATACACTTTCCCAAGGATACACTAATTTGCAGAGCTTGGTAAAGTCCCTGGATCATAGGAAATTGTGTCAGATACAGTATGCAGTCAAGCACAGGCTGTGTTAGGCTGCGCGATGCATTGACATGAGTCTCTTTGTTTTGTGGAAATGCTTGGTAACTTTGACTGCCTGGAATACGCTATCAGCATCTGCAAAGTGATCTGCCATGCTGCCTCTCATGCAATGTACAGCTAGTGGGAGATGTCCTTGTCAAGCTTGAGCAGTCCCATGTCGTGCTAGTTCCTGGCCCTTGGCCTGTGGTGCAGCAGTATGTTCAGTGAAACTGGAGAGCATTGTGCTGCAAGGCCTGCATAACATGAAGCAAGGTGCCGTAGCAACTATAAACTAGCTGCAGAATGCATCAGTGGCAATGCAGCAGCCCTGTCTTCTGTGTGACAGTACATGCAAGGCAACTGTGTACCTATATGCAGAGTGGTGCAATCCTCCAGAGTGGGACATTCTGGTGACAAAAGGGACCTGATAGCTGTAGAAGGTCCGGTGGAGGCAAGCCAGATTGTTGAACTGTGCAGTCGCAGCTTTCCAGCTGTGCAGAAGAGAAGCCTGGCTGCTGTTAAGGCTCCGAGGAAGGTCAAGGAGCACCAAGGCAATGTGGCAGCCAATCAGGTGACACTGCCTGCATTGACACCGGTAGCAGTTGGGCACTCAGCTGGACCAGCATGGACTTGGCTTGTGCATGCATAGCATACCATCACAACAAGAGGATGCACACACTTATAGTGTTAGCATTTGTGTTCAGGAAGATGTGGCCGGCAGCAGTACAGCAGAGGCCTTTGGCAGCATGCCAATGCTCAGTCAGATCATGCAAATGGTCCAGAGTCTCTGACCCTGAGAATGAAAGCAAGGCAAGGATGAGCAAGGATGACAAAATATGTCACAATTCTGAATTTCGTGCTCAGCAGCCTGGCATGAGGCATAAAGGATGCATGAAGGAGCGTACCTTGAGATATTATGTAAGCTTATATCCTGGTCTGCTCCTCTATAGACCAAGCCGTATGCATCAACAAGGTGTGTGGCGGGTGATGGCTGCCATGTATGTGTAGGGTGCCTCATGACCATCTTTGAAGATCAGGAGCTTGCTGTAGCCTATGAAGATCAAAGAGTCATACCATTTACGCCCTCAGAAGGCATGTCTCGTATGCAGTTTGTGGCTATATAGCATACATGCTTTCTGCTACAATGTGTCGCATTGTGAGGTAGACGTCCTGTGTTATAGGCTGACTGCTTTCTGCTGCTCGCAGTTTTGCTGTTGGTGTAAAGATATCTGTGTAACATCACTTGCCTTGTTTAGCGTAAATTTGCAGACTAGACGTTTAGACAATCCTAGGTACAGGATAGCAAGTGCAACAGCCAGCTTTCAGCCTGTGTCAGACAAGGTCTAGACATATCTGCTGGCAGTATCAGCCTCAGTCAAATCATGTCTGAATCAGATGTAAAGGATGTGACAAAACAAGACCTATCTGGCTTTGCACAATCAGACTTGACCAGACCTATCTGAAGTGGTCCCTGTGAAACAGTTTCGGCATGTGGTGAAGTGTTGACTAGATTGTTACACAGAGAGACAGTTTGACAAAGGATTAGACAGAAATCAGCCACGCTACAGTCTCATGTAAGTCCCATGAGTCATCAGATGCAATGTACAGAATGCAGCCTGAATGCAAAAAATTGACTGTCAATGTGAAACTGTGATGAAGGCGTAGGAAAATATTCTAGGTTACACAGTGTAAAGCTGGTCATGTCCTCCTCAACACAGTGCCTACTTGTCCTTCAGCTGCTGCATCTTGCTAGCATTCCTGCATTCACAGTCGGCTGTGAGCATGTTGGGACCCTTAAAGTCAGTGAATGCAGCAATTGGTGACAGCCACACGCATACCAAAGACACTTGAACGTACCCAACTTTGTCCCAAGTTTTCTTTTGCCTGTCTGTCATATGCAGCAGAAACTGTTTGAATCTTGGATCAATCGTTTCTCCATCAATCAGTGGCCACTCAAAGTCTGCAGGCAGTTCTGAAATTTTGCTTGAATCCAGCCTGCAGCAGCAGCCAAAGCTCATGATGCTGGTCCATACTGATGCCAGCACATGCAGAGGAACATGCAAGAAAGGTATAACAGTCCCAGTTGATTGCTTAAGAGGTTGTGGAAAGAGTGCGAGTGATGCTAATCCTTGCTCCGAGCTTCACACTGATGAGAGTTGTATCTGTTTGGGGTTTGTGTAGACCCTGGGTGGTCCTCCAAACTCTGAGCCTGAACAAGTGACGCATGGAGCAGTTAGGCACTGTACAGAATATGCAGACTCCTTGACACTTCGTTGTGTTCCAGGAGGCCAGGATTCGACTGCAGCTTGCAAGACTTTGTACATGATCGCGGCATACCTTCATGGCGCCTTCTATGTTGTCTCTGGAGTATGCTGATCCTGCAACCTGAAGTGACTCCTGCAAGCGCAAGTCAGCGACTTTCAGAGAAGTCTCCGTGCGGAGAGATTTGGAGTTGCTGGATGTGACCTTGGCAAGCTGTTTCAGCAGCGCAGAACGAGCAACACACCATATTTCTGGCAAGCGGGTTGTAGTGTTCGTGTTTGCTCGGGAAAGGCGGGGGGCTTGTGCGGGAATTGAACTTGCCCGTTGTCTGTACGAGCGTACAAATAGATAATCGAAGGGGCTACAACACTCGAATCAGCAGCACTGGAGGGGAATCCAGCGCAAAACGAGAAAGACAAGTATTGGCTTTTGCTGTCGTTTGACCAGTTTGACTTTCGAGAGACGATTGAACCTGCAGCTCCGAAGCCATCGCACTTGGAAGACTTGTGCCAGGACTTGTGCGCTCTTTGCGCTTTTGCGCCCGCCCCAGCTTCCGTCTGTGCCCAGAACAATGGTATAATCGTATACAAGTTTTTTCAAGACTGTTCAGACATGATGAAGTACTGGTGTTGTGGACCAAGTCACTGTCACATCTGTGCAACCTAATTGGTTGGCTGAACCTGCTGACAGGTGCCTTTATGCACCGCTTGCCTTATTCATTTGCCGACAGACCTGCTCACAAACCAACGCTGTCTTCGCAGGCATGTTGGATGATAAAGAGGCTGCGTGCATGCGGGCAGTTTCGGGGCACGGCTGTGAGGCACACAAGGGCATCACTGCTGATGGCCTTAACACACGCTTAGCAGTCAGCATAGGCAACAAGCCCTGATATGCGGACGCTGTGCTTCCAATTTGCAGGCACATCTGTGATGTAAACACTGGCATCTTGCTGTCCTTTTGCAATCACCACTGTGGCATGCAAGGTGCTGATGCATCACCCACAAACAACAGCCTAGATCAGACAGTGTCCTGGTTCTTGCAGATCTCCAACAACCTCAGCTTGTTCATTGACAAGCTTGTCAAGATGTCTTGCCACCTGATAGGCTGGAGACCACATGCAAGGACAAGGCATACATTTAGCACTCATGGAGGCTAATGACAATTCACTGTCATCAACAGTAGGTCAGGTCACTGTGATATCTGGTATTGTGTCTGGTGCAACAACTCTGCAGTCAAGACGACGCCGTCAGCCTATGTGTTTAGTTGCATAGATATATCTCTTGCCCATGTGCTACTAAGATTCTATCGTGTCTGCCATGCAATTGCCATGGAGCTATCATTTCAAATCATACACGCATCCAGCCAATGAGCATCTCATCAACTTATGGCTTTTGTTATTAGGAACAGCAGAGCAGCTGCAGGCTGATGAGTGACAGTGTGCTCAACCAGCTTAACAAGGCCAGCATGGCATTCATTCCAAAAAGACTTTTCACTGAGCATGCTGCTTGCATGACCATGTCTCGCTGTGATCCCTGCCTACATTAGCTTCTTGCTACATGTCCATGGTTGCTGTGGACCTTTGTGGAGACTGCCTTTGCAGCTTGGGCTTCCACATGCTGCTGCAAGGTATACTTGAAATGCTCTCTTTTGCATGCAACACATGAGTATGTGTCTATGGCAGGCCTTCCTGACTTCTGCACTGCATGAGAGATTGCAATCATCTGGCATGCATGATGGGCTTGCGCCTTTGCTGACAATGCTATGCAGTCTCATGCTGTGATGTGTGCTTGTGTGTATGTCAAATGCATGACAGCATATATGGCTTCTCTGCAGTTGACATTGGTATCAAGCCTCAAGCATTGGAGAACATGTGTCACCAGAAAGGTGTGTTTTGTATCATACATTTGCAGGCTCTGAGCTTCCCAGCCATGTTGTCTTCATAGCAGTGATGAAGTAGTAGAAGCATTGCTCTGTCGCAATGTGTGATCACAAACATCATGTTTGTTCAACAATCAACCAAAAATCAGGCTGTTTGTGTTTGTGTCATGCATGAGCACACTTGTTGTATAGGGGCACTGGCATCAGAGGAGGTGGAATGGTTTGTACAGCTGTTGCTGTTCTCCTTCAAAGATGCAAACAACATTGAGCAAGAAATGGCGTTCGGCATGTACTTCGCCCTAGACCGGCAGCCACCTGCAAGGTCCAGGGACTTGTCGCTACTCTGCTTGAAAGGGGGAATATGCAAAATGCCGAGCATGAGTCTGTGCCCAGCAACATCAGCTGTCCTAGTACCTGCAGTCAAGGAGCCTTGCTACATCCAATCAGACCTTGTTCCTAGAAAAGAGCTGCATTTCTATTACAATCATTGGGTTGGCAATATTGCAACTGACTATGATGCATCATGGCTTTCCGAATTCCTGATGTGCTGCAGAGACTGGGCTTGAACTGATTCTTTCTAGCTTGTCATGACCATGTCCAATACTTTGAAACATCTTGCCGAGGCTTGCTATTTGGTCCAAGCTATGCAGCTGCACGTCCAAGTGTGCACTCACATGATGACAGCTGATATAACTAATTAGGCATAGGATGAGAAGCTGACACGGTGTTCAAGGGCGGGCTGCAGCCCCTGCAGCTGCTCATCCTTATAACGTTCAGCGTTATTCCAGTGAGATTGCCATGTCAGATAAACATGTTGTTCACCAGTCACAACAGGGAGTTGACCAGCATTCAGGAATCGTGTCCAGCGCGCTGGGATACATGTGAGACAGACGTTACTCACTGCATGCCAGCAGTATTGATATCTCTACTTGTCTGGTTTCTCCCCTAACAGTCTTATGCGGCAGCCGTAAGACTCAGCGTGACTATGCCAGGATGTTACAACCCTGCACAACAAGCACACGTTATGACCCAAAGCTGTGCAACTGCAGCAGAAGCAAAGCAAACCAACACATAATCAAGTATGCCATGCCTAGGCCAGAGTGTGCGATCACAGCTGATATAACTAATTAGGGCTGAGATGAAGAGCTGAACATGGTGTTCAATGGCGGGCTGCAGCCCTTGAACATTATGTTGAGCTCCTGATCCTGCACAACAAGCACAAAACATGACCCAAAGCTGTGCAAGTGCAGCAGGAATAAAACAAACCAATACTTAATCATGCCTAGGCCTAATTGTTCAATCACACAGCTGATGTAACTAATGAGGGCTAGGACGAGGAGCTGAATGTGGTGTTTTAGGGGTGGTTGCAGCCCTTACCACAAGCACAGACCATGACCTAAAGCTATGCAACTGCAGCAAGGGTGAAGCAAACCAACACGTAATCAGGTTTGCCATGCCTAGGCTTAAGTGTGCGATCTTGTTCCATGTGCTCAAATGCATGCAGAAAGCTTCTGAAACTGACAAAGCGCACAGCCAGCAGGGTCTGTAAGCGTTGCAGCAGGCAAAGTGTAATTGGCAAAGTGTAATTGGCAAAGTGCGACTGGAATGAGTGTGAGGCCTTGAAGCTGCCTGTTAGCTAACATATATGGCCTATGGTCATAGCTCCGGGCTGCCGCCTTAGGAGGCTCCCGTTATGATCGCTGAAAAGCGTAAACTTTTCTTTTCTTTTCTTTTCTTTGGCCATGAGATTAAATCCAAGGATGCATCATATGACAAGGTAAGCTACAATTCTGCATTCTGTGCTGATAGGATGCATGAACTGTAAAACCACTCTTCTTCTACGCTTGTCATCTGCTACAGTGGTAGTACACTTGGTAGAAGCAGCTACCTTGAATAGTGTAGCCTTTGCAGGTGTTGGCCACTCTAATGCTGATAGCTGAACTATGCATACTGCAAACACTAGCACCACGGTTGCTCAATGCAAGAAGCAGCTGCACGCAGCAATTGCAAGTTGCGTCCCAACGTTGTGCAGAAGTGTGTCGGGAGAATTGTGTTAACACATGTCTCCCGACGCAATCCTCCACAGGCGTTTAGCTGCCTTGCAAGATTGGGTGGCAGCGCCCAATGTGGTTGTGTTGGATGAGCAGCCAGAAGACCATTTGGTCTTCTGCCTGGTCATCCACCACAGCTACATTGGCCAAGCTGCACTGCAGCCCCCACCAGATTAGACTTTGCCAAGTGGTAGTGTGGGCAGCGCCAGCCGGGATTGCCCTGTTCTGAATCGCCAGGCAGACTGCTGAGCGTGTTCCTGCCTGGCATTGACGGCCTAGAGCAGGACAGTGATGACGGGCTCCCACCACCACCCATGGGGGTGGTGGAGAGAGCCACTCACCACTGTCCTACATTCAATGGCCTGCAAAGCCTACTGACGCAACCCCAGCAAACATTATGCCTGCAGCTGTCGGACAACTTAACTGAGGCACCACCGCTCATGAAACAGCGTCTCTAGGTAGGCTTGATTCTACGGTAGTGTAGCAGTCTCACAAAAAAAGATGGCACAACGCACACAGTACCGTTGCATTGGTGCTGAATGCATCAGGGCATCTTTTGCTGTCGGATGCATTTGGGACTCAGTGAATTTTACTGCTAGTTGGACATGACGCTACCACGACATGCAGCTAGCAAGACGACAAGCAGATGTATCACAGGTTGGGTTGCAGCTGGTGGACTATGCTCCCACAAAGATGCTGAACATAAGTCAACATGCTTTTTCAGATTTGCTTCGAGTATGGTATACACATGAGATACTTATGCACCTGCTGTGCAACACAAACTGCCTTGTCCCATAGTCCGCCATCACTAGCCTGGGTATGGGTATAACGTGTGCGTTTTTCTGCGCTGTTGCAGATTTTCAAGAAGTGAAGGTGGTGCTGTGGCCAACCACGCAGATGCTCCCAGCATTATTGCTCATGGCTTAGAACATTGCTAGCAAGTTGAGGCAGTCAAAAGTGCCAGGAAACTTCAGGAAATGGAGAAGGCGTTTCCTCCATTTCTTGGAATTTGACTGAACATGTTTGCTAGTAGCAAAGTACAGTGCATGAGAGGCAGCATGGCAGATTTCTTGCAGATGTTGATAGCGCATTCAAAGTTGCCTCAAACACGCTATCAGCATCCGCAGGGAATTCTGCCATGCTGCCTCTCATGCAATGTCCTTTGCTACCAACAAATATGTTCAGTACCATTATGTCAGGTGGTATGATCCACAAGCCACCAGAGTGGAACATTCCTGTAGATAAGGAGGACCCGATGGCTGAAAAAGATCTAGACAGATAGTTGCAGTTGCAGCTGGGCACCTCTTTTGCACAGCTGGAAACCTGCACTGCCCAAAGTAATCAGGCTGTTTGGTGTTTCCAGATCTGGTGCATCCAGACATCATGACTTTTCTGAGCAGCCGCAGGTTCCCAGCAGTGCAGAAGAGGTGCCTGGCTGCTGCAACTACTCTGAGAGAAGTCATCATGACGTCATGGCATGTAGCACCAAGGCAATGCAGCAGCCAATACATGCCTGGCTGCTGCATTGCCTTGGTGCTACATGACATGACGATAAATCAGATGACATTGACACTGCATCATTTGGGCGCTCACTTGCCTGAATGCATGTCTTGACATGATATCATGAACTCGTTCCATGTGCTGCAAAGTGCTACTGACACCTGCCACAGCTGCATGAGGCAGCTTTGAGCACCTACTGGAGGACTGACTTGCCATTGGTATCCCTTGTGTGTTTACTTGAAGCTGTCAGTTTCTGCATGCACAGCAGTACCACTACATCAAAAGGGTGCACAGGACCATGGTCAGACCACTTGGCGCTAACCTTTCAGAACCGGGCAGCGGTGACTGGCTCCCTCCAGGCATGCTGAGCCTGCTGGCGCAACATCCGCAGCCCTATTGTTTGCAGAGGAGTCTGTTGGCGCAACCCCTGCAAAGAATGCATTCATATGGCAGGTGTTGGACCAGTTTGCTCTATACTCTTGCGCAAGACATAACATCTGTAGGTAGGCTTGCTGCTATGATGCATCAGGCCATCTTTTGCTGTCAAACTGCATTTGAAACTGCTACAGCTGTTTGGACAGGACTCTACCATGACATGCAGCTAGCGAGGTAGAGTTGACAGGCAGATGCATGACAGGTCGGACTGGTGGACTATGCACAGGCGTTTAGCTGCCTTGCAAGAGTGTGCGGAAGCGCCCAATATTGGGGGCTGCTGTGCAGCTTGTGTTCTGGCTGCTTAGTGTAGCTGTGTTGGATGAGCAGCCAGAAGACCAACCTACACAGCAGCCCCCACCAGATTAGACTTTGCAAAGTGGGAGTGTGGGCAGCGCCAGCCAGGATCGCCCTGTTCTGAATCGTCAATGCCAGCCAGGCAGACTGCTGAGCATGGTCCTGCCTGGGGTTGACAACCCAGACACCCCCAAAAGGCCTGCAGAGCCTACTGACGCAGTACGGCGGCAAGTGTTGGACCAGTCAACTGAGGCACCATCGCTTATGCAACAGCGTCACAAGGTAGGCTTGATATCATGCCTACCTAGAGACGCTGTTTCATGAGCGGTGGTGCCTCATTTAATTGATCGATGCTACAGTACCGTAGTAGTCTCACAACAACAGATGGCCTGATATCACTGATGCACCCAATACCGGTGCATCATTACTGGTCATTCATGAATGCATTGGTGCACCACATCATGATCAAGGGATGCACAAACTTGCAGTGTTGGCATTTGTGATAGGAAGATGTGGTCAGCAGCCTGCGCATATGCACTTGTGATGATGTATGCGTTTTGTTCACTGTCAACAGCCAGAAGAGCAAGCTGCACAGCAGCCCCCACGTGGTGCACCAGACAAGACTTGGCCTGGTGACAGTCTGGTTACCGCCATCACACTCTTCTGAGTGGTCAGCTGTAGCTGAATGCCTCCAGGTCTGCTGAGTCTGCTGGCGCAATAATTAACCCTTGCAAATGGGTATGCAGATGTTGGACCAAATGGCTCTGCACCACTGCTCATTAGACAGGCCTGACTTGGCACCATGCCCATGCTGAGCAACATCATGAATGCCAGTGGAGGGATTACTGTCTATGGTCTTTAGACAGTAATCCCTCATATCCTATCAGCGCAGAATACAGACTTGTAGCCTACCTTGTCATCCCTGGATCTATTTTCATTGCGCTGTAGTTTGACCATGAAAATAGATCCAGCTGGGATGACAAGGTAAGCCACAATTCTGCATTCAGTGCTGATATCGATAGGATGCATAACCTGCAAAACCACTCTGTTTCTACGCTTGTCATCTGCTACAGTGGTAGTATACTTGATAGAAGCAGCTACCTTGAGTAGTGCAGCCTTTGCAGGAATTGGCCGCCCTTTTCAAGCTGATAGCTAAACTATGTATACTGTAAACACTATAGCTAGCATCACAGTCGCCCAATGCAGAAAGCAGCTGCGCACAGCAGGTTGCGTCCCAACACAGCTCTCCTGACACACTTCTGCACAGGCGTCTAGGTGCCTTACAAGGGCGTGCAGCAGCGCCCAATGTAGCTGTGCTGGATGAGCAGGCAGATCTGGCTGCTCATCTAACACAGCTATATTGGGCGCTGCACATTCTAGAAGAGTGAGCTTCACCGCAGCCCTCACCAGAGTAGACTTTGCCAAGTGATAGTGTGCCCATGGGCAGCGCCAGCCAGGATTGCCCTGTTCTGAATCGTCAATGCCAGTCATGGCCAGGCAGACTGCTGAGCGTGGTCCTGCCTGGCCTTGACTACTCAGAACAGGGCAGTGATGACTGGCTTAGACTGACTCCCTCTGCCACCCCCAAGACTTGCAGAACCTACTGACGCAACCCCAGCAAACAGTATGGTTGCAGCTGGACAAATTAACTGAGGCACCACCGCTCATATGAAACAGCGTCTCTAGGTAGGCTTGATTCTACAGTAGTGTAGTAGTCTCACCAAAAAAAGACAGCATAATGCACACAGTATCGTTGCATTGGTGCTGAATGCATCAGGGCATCTCTTGCTGTCAGATGCATTTGGGACTCAGTGACTTTTATTGCTATTTGGACATGACGCTACCACGACATGCAGCTAGCGAGACGACAAGCAGATGTATCACAGGTACCTGTTGGGTTGCAGCTGGTGGACTACGCTCCCACAAAGATGCTGAACATAAGTCAACATGCTTTTTCAGATTTGCTTCAAGTATGGTATACACACGAGAACCGTATGCACCTGCTGTGCAGCACAAACAGCCTTGTCCCATAGTCCGGCATCACTAGCCTGGGTATGGGTATAATGTGTGGGGTTTTCTGCAATGTTGCAGCTTTTCAAAAAGTGAAGGTGGTGGCCAACCATGAAGATGCTCCGGAGCCAGCATGATTGCTCATGGAATAGAATATTGCTAGCAAGTTGAGGCAGTCAAAAGTGCCAGGAAATGGCGAAGGCGTTTCCGCCATTTCTTGGAATTTGACTGAACATGTTTGCTGGTTGCAAAGTACAGTGCATGAGAGGCAGCATGGCAGATTTCCTGCAGAAGTTGATAGCGCATTCAAGGTCGCCTCAAACACGCTATCAGCATCCGCAGGGAATTCTGCCATGCTGCCTCTCATGCAATGTCCTTTGCTTCCAGCAAAAACGTTCAGTACCACTATGTCAGGTGATATGATCCACAAGCCACCAGAGTGGAACATTTCTGTAGACATGGAGGACATAATGGCTGAAAAAGATCTAGACAAATAGTTGCAGTAACTGTTGCAGCTGGGCACCTAGAGGCCTCTTTTGCACAGCTGGAAACCTGCACTGCCCAGAGTAATCAGGCTGTTGGGTTTTTCCCTAATCTGGTGCAGCCAAACACCATGGTCACTCTGGGCAGGCGCAGATTTCCAGCTGTGCAGAAGAGAAGCCTAGCTGCTGCTGCAACTCTGAGAGAAGTCATGGCGGACCCAGGCAGTGTGGCAGCTAGTCAGGTGACATGTCGTTAGCTGCCATGTTGCCTTGATGCTCCATGGCTGTTGACGTGTTAACATTGCCTGCTTTGACACTGGCATCAGATGGGCGCTTGCCTGCCTGAATGCATGTCTGATGGGACTGGTTGCACGTGCTGCAGAGTAATACTGACACCCTTCTGCCACAGCTGCATGAGGCAGCTTCAAAAAGCTACCGGAGGACTGACATGCCATTGGTGTCCCATGTTGCTTGACTTGAAGTTGTCAGCTTTGACGTGCACAACGGTGCTTTGACATCAAGAGAATGCACAAACTTGTAATGTTGGCATGCTGTCCAGCAGCTGGCCACATTTCCCTGTCAAAACTGCGCAGTTGTGACAGGAAGATGTGGCAAGCAGCTGGACAACAGAGGCCTTTGGCAGCATGCCCATGCTGAGGGAAATCATGCAAGTCGCGGGATTGCTGTCTATGGTCTAGACTGGCCAGGCCTTTAAGATCTTAAAGACCACATCCTATCAACACAGAGTACATACTTGTAGCCTACCTTGTCATCCCTAGACCTATTCTCATGGCACTGTAGTTTGGCCATGAGATTAAATCTAAGGATGCATCATATGACAAGGTAAGCTACAATTCTGCACTCATTGCTGATGGGATGCATGAATTGTAAAACCACTCTTCTTCTACGCTTGTCACCTGCTACAGTGGTAGTACACTTGGTAGAAGCAGCTACCTTGAATAGTGTAGCCTTTGCAGGTGTTGGCCACTCTAATGCTGATAGCTGAAATATGTATACTGCAAACACTAGCATCACGGTTCCTCAATGCAGGAAGCAGCTGCACGCAGCAATTGCAAGTTGCGTCCCAACGTTGTGCAGAAGTGTGTCGGGAGAAATGTGTTAACACATGTCTCCCGACGCAATCCTCCACAGACGTTTAGCTGCCTTGCAAGATTGGGCAGCAGCGCCCAATGTAGTTGTGCTGGATGAGCAGCCAGAAGACCAATTGCGCGCAACCAATTGGTCTTCTGGTTGCTCATTCACCACAGCTACATTGGCCAAGCTGCACTGCAGCCCCCATGGGTGGCCACCAGATTACACTTGGCCAAGTGGTAGCGTGGGCAGCGCCAGCCGGGATTGCCCTGTTCTGAATCGCCAGGCAGACTGCTGAGCGTGTTCCTGCCTGGCATTGAGGACCTAAATCTAGCAGGACAGGGATGCCTGGCTCACACCACCCATGGAGTTGGTGGAGGGAGCCAGTCACCACTGTCCTGCATTCAATGGCCTGCAGAGCCTACTGACGTAATTCCAGCAAACAGTATGCCTGCAGGTGTTGGACCAATTGAGTGAGGCACCACCGCTCATGCAACAGCGTCTCTGAGTTTGCTGGATCCTGCGGTACCGTAGTAGTCTCACAACAAAAGATGGCCTAATGCATTCAGTACCGGTGCACTGGTGTATTGGTACTCAATGCATCAGGCCGTCTTTTGCTGTCAGATGCATTTGGGACTGCTACTGCTATTTGGAGGTGATGCTACCATGACATGCAGCCAGCGAGACGACAACGAGCTGCAGATGTATCACAGGTTGGATTGCAGCTGGTGGACTATGCTCCCATAAAGATGCTAAACACAAGTCTACATGCTTTTTCAGATTTGCTTCAAGTATGTCATACACATTAGCAACCTGCTGTGCAGCTCAAATAGCCTTCTCCCATATTACGGCATCACCAGCCTAGGCATGGCATTTTTGATGATGGGTTGGTTTTTCTGCGCTGTAACACTTGCAGCTTGTTAAAAAGTGAAGGTGGTGCTGTGGCCAATCATGAAGATGCTCCCAGCATTGATGGAACAGAACATTGCTAGCAAGTTGAGGCAATCAATTTTGCAAAAGTGCCAAGAAACTTCAGGAAATAGAGAAAGCGCTTTCTCCATTTGCTGGAGCTTGACCTAACATGTTTGCTGGTAGCAACGTACAGTGCATGAGAGGCAGCATGGCAGATTTCCTGCAGATGTTGATAGCGCATTCAAAGTTGCCTCAAACACGCTGTCAGCATCCGCAGGGAATTCTGCCATGCTGCCTCTCATGCAATGTCCTTTGCTACTAGCAAATACATTCAGTACCATTATGTCAGGTGATATGATCTACAAGCCACCAGTCTGAGAGTGGAATATTTCTGTAGACAAGGAAGACCCGATGGCTGAAGAAGATCTAGACAGATAGTTGCAGCTGCAGCTGGGCACCTCTTTTGCACAGCTGGAAACCTCAGGTTGTTTGGTAATTCCAGATCTGGCGCATCCAAAGACCATGTGTTCTCTGAGCAGACGCAGGTTTCCAGCTGTGCAGAAGAGAAGTCTAGCTGCTACTACAACTCTAAGAGAAGTCGTGGAGCACCCAGACATGCACCAGCCAATCAGGTGACATTTCTTGCGTTGATACCGCATCACTCACCTGATTGAATGCATGTCTGACATGAACTCGTTCCGTGTGCCGCAAAATGCTACTCACACTTGCCACAGCTGCATGAGGCAGTTTTGAGTACCTACTGGAGGACTGATGTGCCATTGATTTCCCTTGTGTGTTTACTTGAAACTGTCAATTTTTGCATGCACAACAGTACCACTACACCAAGCTGATGCACAGAACCACAATGCTTGTTGCTAACCTTTCAGAACTGCGCAGCAGTGACTGGTTCCCTCAAGGCCTGCTGAGCCTGCCGGCGCAACATCCGCAATCCTTTTCTTAGCAGGGGAGCCTGCTGGCAAAACCCTTGCAAACAAAGGGTCTGCAGATGTTGGACCAGTTGGCTCTGCACCACCGCTCATGAGACAGCGTCTATAGGTAGGCTTGCTGCTGAGGTGCTCCACACATTAGGCCATCTTCAGTGTCATATCCATACTCCAGTAGCAATCCCAAATGCAGTTTCACATTTCAGACTGCTAGGCTATTTGGACATGACATTACCATGACATGCAGCTAGCGAGACAACATGCAGATACATCACAGGTTAGACTTGTGGACTATGCTCCCCTTGCTTCAAGGATGGTGTTTGTGTGGTCTGCATGCCATTCAAAATGAGCAAATGCGCCGTTTTGTTGCCAGCATTTTAGCAGCTGCGTGGTTCAGTCAGCATTGTCAGGCCATGTCAGATGAAGCTGGGTCATGATTCTAGACCGAAGCTGCAAAGCATCACAGACTCTTGCACACAAGAGCCTTTGGTGCAGCCACAACTGCTGATTGCAAGCTCACCCAAAAAATATAAAATATAAAGTATAACAAATTACTTTGTGAAGTAAATTGTTATACTGTGTTTATAATTAAGATGTAACATTGTCCTCCCCTCCGTGTGTTGTGTCTGTTGAAGAAGCTTGCAGCATGTTTGTATTAACGTTGAGTGTATCCCATGTTCATGGGCACAACAGTTTGAGTTTACTGATATCAAACAATTGTGGTGCCATTGACAGCTTACAAGCTAATTAGCTGCCCTCACATGCTGCTCTTATATGATGCATGGACTAGCGCATTACTGCATTTCCTGGAGTTGTTGGCAACTTCGACTTCCTCAAATACGCCTGCGCATGCTGATGGCATATTTGAGGCAATTAAAGTTGCGAAGGAACTTCAGGAAATGGTGTGAAGTGCTATTCCATGAGCATCAACATTGCCTGAATGCTGGGAGCATTGGCATGAGTGTCCACAGCATCACCTTAAGGCGCGAGATTGCACTAATGCATAGCTCATGCGTGATGTCCCTGTCAAGCAGTATCATGTAGTTCTGTGGCTTGGAAGCTCTTGAGCTATGGCTTGCAGTGCCAGCAATGTGTTCAGTGAAACAGCAAGGAGGGCTATAACGTTGTTGCTGCAAGGCCCGCATAGCACTGCTACTGCTGTTTGGACGTGATGCTACCACGACATGCAGCTAGCGAGATGCCAGGCAGATGCATGACAGGTTGGACTGGTGGACTATGCTCCTCTTGCTTCAAGTGTGTTATACAAACTAGCAGCCTATGCACCTGCTGTGCAACACAAACAGCAGCATTACTTATGGTGTATCGTGGGTGTGGGTGTCATCCCAGATATGCATTGCTGCAGGTGGTTTCACACCTGTGAACTAGCGCACATTTGCTCATGCCCAAGGTGTGGCTAACAGCATGCATGATTAAAAACTGACGATTGGTTTTTGCTTATGTCAAAAGAAAAACCTGCGCCTTTTGGGCCTTTAAGGATGTGCAATCTCTACAAGCATTGTTGGACAATGATGTGAAAGGTTCGCAGGAAAATCTTGCAAAGCCTGTAGAGTTTGCACATGCTTAACGGATGGTGCATGGGTCCATTGACTCTCTATCAAGCAAAGCCTTGACAGAGAAACCATTGACCCCAGAAACCATCCATATGCTGCAACACATGGCAGAACAACGGAATTTGAAAGCTGGATGCAATAGGTAGCAGCTTATGCTCAAGTGGGTGCTGTTCTGAGAAACACTTCAACAGATAAACCGCACAGCTGTTGAAGCGGTTCTTGAAATAGGGCCTACTTGACCATAAGCTGTACTGCAGTATCTATATTAGCATATGTTACTAAGTTTTCAACTCAGTATCCTCTGCGTGAGCTGACACCAGCACGGACCACCAGCACAAGTTTTGGCTGGTGTGCATGCTGTTTGAAGCTGCTACCTCAGTTCAATGTAAAAGCCCTTCCATCGGGGAAAGTTTTGACGCAGACACAATGGATTAACGCATCATCTATTTGCTGTGATACATGGCAGAACAACGGAATTTAAAAGCTGAATGCACCTGAGGTTCGCTGATGTGCATGTGGGTGTCACACCGTGATGCGTTCACAGACTCTAATAGTTTCATCATGCTCACAGAACGCAGGGAACCTGGCAGCACCAAGTAGCAGCTTATGGTCAAGTGGGTGCTGTTGTGTGAAGCATTCCAACAGGTGTGTCGTACAGCTGTTGAAGCGGTTCTTGAAATATGGCCTACTTGACCCCAAGCTGTAGTACAGAGTGCATACTAGCACACATTACTATGTCTTCAACTTAGCGTCCTCTGCATGAGACATCAGCATGGACCAGAGCATGACATTTTCAGCTCAATGTATCAGTCTTTTCTTCAAGCAGAGGATGTGCTCTACAGGCGTTGCTGGACATTGATGTGAACGGCTCACAAAAAAGTCTAGCAAAGCCTGTAGAGTTTGCTTAAGCTCAATGAATGGTGCATGGGTCCATTGACTCTCCCTCAAGCAAAGCCTTGACAGAGGGACAATGGGTCCTGGCAGCACCCATTTGCTGTAATACATGGCACAACGATGGAATTTGAAAGCTGAATGCACCTGAGTTTCGCTGGTGTACATGTGGCTGTGAATTCCTGATGCATTCACAGTCTCTAATGGTCCTATCATGCTCACAGACTGCAAGGACCTTGGCAGCACCAAGTAGCAGCTTGTGGTCAAGTGGGTGTTGTTGTGAGAAACACTCCAACTGCTGTACTGTACAGCTGCTGAAGTGGTGCTCAAAACAGCGCCTAATTGCCCATCAGCTGCAGTACAGTATGTGTACTAGCAAATGTTATAATGCCTTCAGCTGAGTGTCCTCTGCATGAGCGGACATCAGCATGGGCCACCAGCATGCAATTCAGCTGGTGTGCAGGCTAATTGAAGCCGCTGCTTAGTTCAATATGAACATCTGCTGGACTGCTATGTGAACTGTTCACACAAAAGTGTAGCAGAGCCTGTAGAGTTTGCACATCCTTTGCTTGATGGAGAGACTTGAATATTGTACAAAGGCAGCAGCTTCTACAAGCTTGTACACCAGTTAGAACTCGTATTGGTGGTCCATGCCGATGCCAGCTCATGCAGAGAAGCATGTAAGGAACATACAATTGTACTGTGTCACTACTCAAGAGACTGTGTAAACAGGGCTGATGCTCACCGCTTCCTTTTGGAGTGATGACCCTTGCTCTGAGCTTCATATTGATCAAGGCTGTATCTGCTTGTTGGGTTTGGAACTCCAGATCCAGAAAGGCGCCGAGGACTCTGAGCCTGGACAAGTGAGCAACCGAGCAGCTCAAGACTGTAACAGAACGTGCAGCAGTTTCGTGACACTTCGTTGTGTTGTAGCAGACCAGGATTTGACTGCAGCTTGTAAAACTTTGCACATGATTGCGGTATACCTTCATGGTGCCTTCGATCTACTCCTGCAACCTCACTCGGGGCCGAATTGACTCTGCGAGTACAAAGCAGCGAGTGTTGAAGAAGGCTCAATACGGAGAGGCTTGATGTTGCTGGGTATGAGCCTGGCAAGCTTATTCACAAGTTGCAGCAGTGATCGTGCGAGCAACACACCAGATGTTCTTCGGGGTGTACTCGCAAGGACGCGTTCCGATCACAGGGGCTCAAACTGAATGTTGCGTACAATGGCGCAAAGTTGGCATGTACGAACGGAAGGCTGCGCCACCTTACGCAGGAAGCTCTGGCGATTGTCGGTCCTTTCGTGCAAGCAAAGTTGATGCCAGCAATCATCAACTTTGCTGGCACGAAGGGACCTATCATCGTCACAACTTTCTGGCAAGCAAATTGGTTGTTCATATGTGCACTTGGGAAACGGCCGGCGCAAGACCTGACTTTTCCCCGATGTTCGGGACACACACACACACACACACACTCACACACACACACACACACACACACACACACACACACACACACACACACACACACACACACACACACACACACACACACACACACACACACAGATTTTACAGTCGTTGGGAAACGACTAAAAAGTCGCCCGAGAGCGAAATAGCGAAAACAATCATACTCACGTGTGATGTCGCACGGTCGCTCCCGAGCCG
>JAABUP010001027.1_pt1 | contig 59850 bp, 83 predicted proteins | sample 5559201 | NCBI WGS metagenome assembly JAABUP01 (sample SAMN10711887, study PRJNA513373) | rock metagenome | isolation source: Antarctica rocks | place: Antarctica | reverse complement strand
AGCGAGCGAGCGAGCGAGCGAGTGAGTGAGTGAGTGAGTGAGTGAGTGAGTGAGTGAGTGAGTGAGTGAGTGAGTGAGTGAGTGAGTGAGTGAGTGAGTGAGTGAGTGAGTGAGTGAGTGAGTGAACAATGCTGCATCAGTTCTGCCATGCCAATGGCAGAGATGGACCACTGCCAGGGCCTAGGGCTGTCGCCAGAGCAGCAACCTGACAAGCACCCTCTTCAGGGCCGAGCATCAAGTAAAGGGGTTCTTCAACAGGGCTGACTATGCCACGGCAGAAAAGAGCACAGGGACAATCAATCAATACGACTGAAGAAGAGGGTACAGTTTTTGCATGGCAAGGGGAGGGCCTATCTTGGGGATGGTGATTCATGATGCTAAAAGAAGAAGAGCAGGCAGACTCGAGAGAAGCATCATTGAGGAAGGGTGATGAGAATCACCAACCTGAATGGCAGCAGGGGCCCCAGGGCGAGGCTTGACCTGAAGGGGGTCCTCAGGGGGGTCCATCATGCTGTTCTCACCACAGCACCAGACAGTGCCATCAGCACGTGGGAAGATTTCTGGCTCTGACACCTTGCCTGAGCGTGACCAGCGCTTTGTCAGAGACCCCAGTGTGGACTTCTGAGTGTGATGCAGCTGCACCTTGCTACAGCATCAGCTGATGGGGCATTGCCAAAAAGCATACTGCCTGTTCTCTTCCACAAGGCAAAGTGGTACAGCGGCTGGAATGATGTCAGAAGTTGTCCTGGGAGGCAGTATCAATGTTGTGATTTGAGCTTGTCAACTGAAAAGCAGTTGTTGCTGGTATGCAGCTTGCACCATGGCAACGGCAAACTATATTGCAGTTAGTCCTTTCATGGTAATGTTGCAAAGCAAAGTTGACGTCTGTGACATCAGGAACTCTTTTTCACAGATGTACCTGATTTGCTCTGCCAGGAAACAAATAAGCAGTCTGCTGGCAAAGCTTCAGATGTTGAGGGCTTCAGCACAAGGCTGTGCCCCAACTGCCCTGAAATGTGGGGCAGTTGCAGTGAACTGGCTAGGGTGTTTGTCCAGGGTCCTAGGGCTAGTACCACAGCATCAGCTTGTATATGCTCCCCGTCCACTATCACTCCTGCAACATGACTTGGCAGATATGTAAGCTAGTAGCAAGAGATGGTGTGGGACTCCTGCCCAGTCTACCTTGAAAGTTGACAAGGAATCCAATTTCTGGACTGCCTATGTACACATACACATCTGGGACTATACTGACTATAAGTCTGGGATTGATTGGACCATATGTTCTGCCAGGCAAAAGATGGCATTGGTGCATGCCATGCAGCAGCCTGGATGTGAACAGCTGCAAACTTTCTGGCATTCTAAGTCACAGACATAGTGCATAACCCTTGAAGTAGTTTGTACCTGTCACCTGTGCAGCAGGGCCTTCAGTACTGGAGACGCTCTCAACAGTTCCAAACCTGACTTGAGCCCCTCTCTTTTCTGCTGCAGCCATCATGGCCTTGGTCAACTTCTCAGGATGGACCTGAGCTGTGGTTTGCAAACTACCCAGTACCTGCGCACAGGCAAGCATTTCTGGTTGGATGTGCTGCATACAGGTTCTGCAGCGGCTATGCACACTGCTATGCAAGCTGGGCATGCATGAGGGCAGACATGCTATATTAATTGTCCTGAAACCTGGTTGTTAGGGTACCTTACTCAAAGGCAAGATGACCCGGTGTTACATCTGCGCAAGCATACAGCGGAAATCTTCTACCTGGCCCCCTGACACACTGCCATCCAGCCAATCTGGAAGCTTTGCAGAACGCCGCCTGCTGCTGCCTCTTTTCGTTGCTGTTGCTGAGAGAGCCAGGCTTTGCACAGGCCGGTAGCCAATGTCGGCATCTAAAGTCATTGCCAGCTCTCTGTGCAGGCCGTAACTCGTTCTTGCAAGTTCATCAGTCCAGTCCAGAGCTAAGAAACCTCCAGCTTTACCTGTGGAGATTAGCGCAGTGGAGTTAGTGGTTACGCAGATAACTGACACGACTGGTGCGCCTTGCTTCGAAAAGGCCAAAGATGTTTAGTTTGTGGAAACAACTCTGTTCTGTTTGTTGTGTAGTGGTGATATGCCAAGTATCCTCCAGCAGTAAGGAAGACAAGCAGACAGATTTCGCTTCAGCTTGTAAGGCACCTGAAGCAGCGCAAGCAATGCCACTCTTTTCCACCAACACGGGCTTAATCCCCTGAAGAGTCAAGTAATAAGCGGTAGCGACGGCTATGATTCCACCCCCGCAAATCACAACATGATCTGGCATGCTTTTCTTTGCAGGCTGTGCGGACAGAGTTGAGCTTCGGCGAGACCTCAAAATCTGCTTGCGCTGAAGCACATTCAGTGCCCTAGGGGCGAAATGACTGACCTGTCGGCCAAACATGTCCGAAAAGGTGCGCATCATTGCTGACACTGTAGCCTTATGTCATAGGCTGTCATGTGTCAGGATGACGTGAGAGGCTTCCCGAGTGGGAGATTTTGTCACCGATAGCCCTCCCACGCCATTGATGAGCGCCCTCCAAGCGTTTGCCAAAATTTGCCTGTTCTGCATTTGCATCGCAACACAACATCAAGTGGCCACCATGGTTTTTCATATTGGCAATGCAGGAGTCGTTGTCGCTGTTCTGACTTGCCAAGCCGGTAAGACAGAGCAACCGGTGTCTTGCAATTACTTTGTCGCAGATCTACCGAAATCACTTTTGTGTTCATTTTACTGCAGTGACAGCCTATGGATGGAGTAACCCGTCAACTCGGCAGCTGCTGGGCTGTGCCACTGCGGGCTACCAGCAGTGCGGAGGCTTGAGCTGTCCTGGCCCATACACCTGTGCGGACGCTCCCGGAGCCTGTTGCCCTTCAGGCTACTCTTGCACCCGCGGCAATGCCTATTACTGGCAGTGCACACCCTCCTCTACTACCGCTGCATCACCATCTGCTACACCCTCACCAGGCAAGTGCACACCGCATTTTCCTGCATGCATGCCCAGGTCTGCCCAGGTCGTGCGAGTAATGACGCGCGGATGTTGCTTGTCCAGATGTGCTCGACTCTACTATGCTTTGCTCATTGCGTATTGTGACTCAGTGAGTGCTGCCTATTGTGGCTCGCAGTCTTGGGCTTTGCGAAGACCACAGCTGCTGCATATGCCTATACAGCATACACAGCAACAGCTTATGTCTTTGAACCTGCCTTTGTTGCAACAGGCAACTGCACAGGCAACTGCACATACGGTTCAACATGTTGTGGCTTACTGCACTTCCAAAAGCATGCTTGCCCACGCTAGTCTGTTGCAAATGGCTGCCTACTCTATAGATTTAGCCAGGTGGTCGGTCTGCAAGCCTAGCCCATCATGTTGTTCAACCTGACTCTGTGTGTGTGTGTGTGTGTGCAGCTGCTACTCCTGCAGCTACCACGGCAGTCACACCAGCAGCCACCACATGCATTAGTGAGCTCATCTTCTCCCTGTCCTTGTATGAAATTTGATGACTGAAATGCACAATTGATGCCCTTGCATTGTGTCCTATATTCATGCAAAAAGGTCAGCTTGCCTTCACATGTCACTCAATCTAAACGCTACCTCACATGTACATCTCGCAAACCTGCTAATTTACAAAGCAATGGTTGTTGTCCAGCTTCAGGTACGTGCATTGTACTTCACATTGTCATGCACCCTGGATCACCCTAAACTCAAGGGTTATTGCTGAGTGTTAGCTGTCATGTTGTCTGCCCTTGCCATTTTACAAGCACCATAAACCTCATGACCTGCTTCCTGATGTGCTGCACGTGTCTTGCAGATTCCACAAACAAGGATGAGAAATGTGATGGATATGCTTTTGGTGCTTATGTCCAGTGTGGTGGAAGCACCAACTGCCCTGCTGCCTCCTGCACCTGCTCTGACGCTTCATGGTAAGCCCATCTTGAGCACTTGGACTGTACACTTGTTTTGATGCTCAGCACAAATGATTTTGCAAGACAAAGACAGATGATCCTGAGCAGTGTGTACAGATGGTCAATTTCCGTTTGCTAAACCCTGCACTTGTAATGCTTAGATGATCTTTGATGCATTGCACACCTGTTGCCTGCCACTTGATCTGTTTCTGTGCTCAACTGCTCACAAAAACCTGCTTGCATCTTATGTGGTCATGTGTCACAGAAATCTTTACCAGGGTATGGATCACAGTTGATTTGAATGCTGGCATAGTCAGTTGCATCATGCATTCTAACACCAACATGCCTGGACCAGTGACAAATAGGACGCATAGCTGTGATGGTCCCAACTTGGTCTTTGTAGCATCTTATCGTCATTATCATCATTATCATGATCATCACAATCCTGATTGCCGTGCAGAAGTTTCATTTCGTAACTTGCTTAGTAACTTATTTAGTAAGGTGCTACTACGGATCAAGCATGCATGCAATGGCACAAGTGCCACACTCAAATGGATGACTCGTGCACCCTGTTCTGCAGGACTGTGGGATGCTGTCCTGATGGCTATTCATGTGGCAAAGTCAACTCATCGTGAGTCTTATTTGCCAATAAACAGACTATGCCAACAAAATGCATTGTTGTCAAGGGCTGCTTGTCAAAGGACCAATGCAGAGAGGTGCACACAATGCGCTGAGGCCATTCTCAAGCTACAGACATCCTTTGCACCTGTGTCTTGTCTGCCTGTCATGACTTGAGCTGTCTCTCAGCTGTCAATGGCCAGTGAGCCAAAATTTGAGTTCGTGCTACTGAGTGCTGCACTGTGAGCACTGAGTGCCAAGATGTGAGTCCTGAGTGGGTGGCATGATCCTGAGTGCAGGGTATGGGAGTGCCTGCCAGCCTTTATCACCAACTCACCTGAGGCCAGCCCAGCATATACCCCAGCTGCTAGCCCAGCTGCCACACCAGCTGCAACCACAGCCGCCACACCAGCCCCAACTACGGCATGCATCAGTAAGTCTGCTGCCCCAGGCTTAGATAACCTTGAACGTCAAAGCACCTTTGCTCTTTAGCCAATGCAATTTTTGTCAAGAAATTGCAAGCAGTGCTATCAGCAATAGCTGCATTCTGTCAAGATGGGCTGTAGCTGATATTGCAGACACCTTCATGCCGCTGTGTCGCTCATGTGGTTCCCAAATTTGCTCTTCAGTGCATCAGAACCTGCTGTGAGGACGCTTGTCCTACTTACAACTGTACATGTGTACTGCTGCCCACAACGGTAGGTAAGAACCAAGTATTTGGCACCAGCTTGAATATGTGAGTTTCAATTGCGACCCTGTATCATGCAAGATATTTGCTGATGTGCAACATGTCTAATACATGCCATCTTGTGATGCTCTGCTTGCTGATGTGCTGCATGTGTGATGCAGATCCCACAAACAAGGACGCGAGGTGTGATGGTTATGCTTTTGGTGCTTATGCCCAATGTGGTGGAAGCACTCACTGCCCTTCTGCTTCCTGCACCTGCTCTGATGCTGAATGGTAAGCTCCCCCTCTCCCTCCCCCTCCCCCTCCCCGTCCCCGTCCCCGTCCCCGTCCCCGTCCCCCTCCCCCTCCCCCTCCCCCTCCCCCTTCCCCTCTTTCCCCCTCCCCCTCAGCATGCAGCATGCCATGCTGCGTCTGCTGTTAACAACGTTGCAAGTTGAAGCATAGGCGGTACCTGTGTCACTACTCTTTCATCTGTTTACATCTACTTGATGACGAAACAATGCTGCATTGCAGGACTGTTGGCTGTTGTGCTGACGGGTACCAGTGTGGCAGACTCAATTCGACGTGAGTACCTTGCATGCATGCTTTCAGTCTGTTTGGGCAACCATTCCTCTTCTTCACGTCCCTAGCGAAAGCGTTCCTTGATTATTATACCTCTGTCTTGCCTGGATTTGACCAATGTTGGCATTGCAGAGACAGCAGCATGTGATGCATGAGCACTGTACCATTCAGCTAGTATGAAGGCAGTCTGCATGTATGAAGGCAGTCTGCATGCATGAAGGCAGCCTGCATGCTGGAAAGCGCATGGGCCTCATGTTGGTTGTGGTGTGCGAGCAGTGAAATAAGCTACAGGAGCTCTGTCATCACTCCATGCTGATCTGTGGATGATGATGCTTGCAGTGTCTGGGAGTGTCTTCCAGCATTCACCACGCCTTCACCAACTGCGGCATCCACACCTGTAGCCACTGCAGCTGGTAAGAGATTCCGCCGCATCTCCACTCTCATCAGATGCGTCATGCTTTTTCTGACGCCCCGCTGTATCTTTCCGCTATGATGACAAGAAGCTGTGTTGAGCTCTGCTTTGTATGCTTTGTTGTGCATGTTTATGAGACACAAGACATTGGCTGCACTGGACATTCAACTCATGATTTGCTGCTGCAGCTTGTTTGTCCTCGGCTGCTTCTGATGACACCTACTTGCAGTACTGCCCAGAACTAGCCAGCAGTTTGTCATTGTCCAGCCCACTTGCTTCACAAATGCATACACTGCCCAAAATGCCAACAAGGTGACCAACACAACATAATCCTGTGATGGGCTTTGCTTGCAGCGACATCAGCTGCCACTACAACATCCACAGCTGGATGCAGCATGACCGTGGCCAAGTATGCCCAGTGTGGCGGCAAGAGCAACTGCCCATCTGCTTCCAACTGTGCTGATGCCCAATGGTGATAACTCACCATGCATGCAATTGGCAACTGCATGAAGAGTTCATGCATTTATACATCTCTTTGTAGCCTTGATTGTTAGCCAAAGCCTGCATTGTTGACGGTGTTGCTTTGCATGCACCTGCATGCAAATCATTAACATATGCTTTTGTGGACAAATCCATCCTGTTGTTCCTCCAATCACAGCACTGCAGGGGTGGATGAAGACACTGCGTCTGAGTGACGAATAATTTGTGTTCATGTGCAGGACGGGGGAGTGCTGCGCAAGTGGATCTACCTGTACCGGGTCTAATGAGTGGTAAGTCTTATGTCTATCATACCTGCCTTCTGAGACGTTTGGCTCAGGCCAGATCAGTTTCGCCCTGCAATATATATCTGCTTGTTGGTCACCTGTGATGATCATGACTGCAGTCCTTGCCAGTTCAATAGACTGCACCACACGCCTGATGATAGTCTGTTGACGACTGCAGTGCTGAAGCTGATTATATTCACATTCTGCAAAGGGCCAAGTGACTGAGACTCCTGTTTCAGGATGCGTCGAAACAGGTCTGTTGCCTGCAGGTATTGGCAGTGCGTCTAGAGTGCGGCACTCATTTTCCTGGAGATAGTTGACAAGCGTTGTTCAAACAGTCTGTAGACCGCTTTGAGGTTTTGCACTGTGCATGTAGCATTCAGGCTGGTGTTTGATCCCACGTGATCAGCCTGTAGAACTTCGGTTACATCTGTTACAATAGGATCAGAGAAGGCATGGCCCTTGCGCAAAGATGACACGCATAAATCTAGAAATGGTTGTTGGGGCAATACATCCCTCCTTTTAACAATGCCTTCTTCTTGCCTTGGTGCATGACCAATCGACACATGATTGCATACGTAGTCACAATTTCGGCTGGACCACCTTACAGTGTGTCTTCTGTGTGAGTCTACTGGGCACCAAACAATTGCAAACCTGCCTTAAGTTACTTGGCAAAAAGCAAAACCTGACAAGGTCTACCGACTGCATGGATGCATGATGTTGAACAACAGGGGAAACTGACCTGCCCGGCAGGATTCCTGCCGTGCTCAGCCTCACACAGATGGCAAGACATCTAAAAAGATCAGATTCCACAGCTCGGGACCTATGTAAGTGCAAAAACTGCCCAATTGCTAGTATTCTCAAGTCAGCCATCTAAGAAGTCGCTGATACAAATAGACAAGTAGCAGAGGTGTGATGCATGCTGGCTGCAGAGGACAAATTCCAGCGTAGATCACATGAGAAGTCCTGAAGATCATAAATTGTGCAAGGGCTGAACTTGAGGCGGCACACCCAAGTCAAGGGTGAGGGGCTCTGAGGGGTCTGAGGGGTCCAGGACAGCCACCGGCTGTGTGAGCGACAGAGAGGGCTGTGCCGGATCTTCAGGTCTGCCTTGAAGCGAGTGGGTGGCCCTGCAAAACAGGTATGCAGTGTCAGGCACGCTTCCTGAACAAGACCAAAAACATATGGGCTCGTAGGGACAGAGAGCCTTTACCTGGCTGCAGCGTCTCGGGCCCTGAATAGCACTGACACAAAGTTGGTAGTGTGCAAAGGTGGAAGTGCTAGCTCCAGATAGACGAAACAAAGCATGGATCAGGACAGGACATGAATGGGTTACCTTGCAGCTGCGTGGCGTGCAGCATCAGCAGCCAAGGATGCAGCTCTTTGCTCAGCTGTCTGTGCAGCCCTGCGAGGCCACCAAATGCTTAGTCAAACACCCTAGGTATTCCACCCAAAAAGCTTTCACAATTTCATATAGCAGCCAGAGCACTTGCTGTACTGTGACATGGCATGCCCAGCCTTGTTGTACGCAAGACATGTGTTGACTATATCAACCATATCTTGTGATCTGCAATGGCTGCAGTCCTGAGAGCCTGACGTGACAGCACTGACAAGCAATGATTGGCTGAAAACTGATGGCTGACTGCAAACACCTCTTCTATGAGTCTAGGCTGTGCAGCAGCAACACTACAGAACACTCAGAACAGAAGGACATACAGACAGATTGAGACTTGGACGAGTAGACAGGGAGTGGCTTGCCTTCTCAGCCTCTGGCGAGCTGCATCAGCAGCAGCTGCCTCGGCTCGCTGCTCAGCAGACTGAGAAGCCCTGAAAAAAAATGAAAACACATGCTTTGTCTAAGATCTAGGATTTGCGCACATGCATATGCACCTGGTAGTACAGTTGCAGGTCATGCAGCTATGCGCATATGCGTCTGAGCAATAAAAGTGTTATGTTTTGATGTATCTCATTCTTTTGCTGGTAAAGAAAATGACCTCTGAATAGTTCTGCAAAGACTTTTGGCCATCACAGCTTAGACAACTAAGCAATAGATGTTGCAGTGATTGATTCGCCGCAATCAGCATATGTGAGCAGCATGCAGAGCCACACAGACAGTATACAGTGGCAAAATAGCTTTGCTACCTGTGTGGTCCAGGAGCACAATGGGGCTCAAATCTTAACAGAATTGTCAGATAGTGTGACATATCACAACATGGTGCAATACATGACATGACATGACATGACACAGCATGACACGACATGACATCATATGACACGACATGACACAGCATGACACGACATGACATCATATGACACGACATGACACAGCATGACACGACATGACATCATATGACACGACATGGGATGACATGACAGCAGAGAACAAGAGCAGCATACCGCCTCTTTCTCTGTCTGGCAGCATGTGCAGCAGCAGCTTCAGCCCGCTGCTCTGGCGTCCTGGCGGCTCTGCAGTCAACGTGATAGCCAAGTGATGCAATGTCCCCAAGCAAGAATGTCTTGTTTACTAACTGCAAGTATGCACATGCCATCAGCAGCAGACGGATTACAGTGCAGGGTACGCTGCATCAGGATGAGGGGTTGTGGCTGTATTGACATGGCAAGCTTTGGACTATATTTTGTCTGGCATTTGCTGCTGGGTTACAGGCATACAAGCAAATACAAGAATCAAGTAGAAGTGCAGGTAAGCAAGGGCAGAGTGTGCACGCCACCTCCTTTCCCGCTGGCGAGCTGCATTAGCAGCAAGGGCTGCAACTCTTTGGTCTTCTGTTTGGTTTGCCCTGCAAGGACCAACAATCTGTATCGGCTTGAGCAGATGTAAGCAGATGCATGTGCCATTGGCATGTGCAGCTTGATACATATGTCCACAAGTTGCTTCCAGCAGCCTGAAAATGCCAGCCTGCCCCTGCAATTTGAACCTTGCAAATATGGTCTGGAGGTGACATGCAGTTGCCATGCTAGGCAACCCATGATTGTGCAGTGATCACTTGCATGCAGAGTCTTGATTGTACATGCTACATATGTATGAGGGGATCCAAATGCCTTGATGCTGGGCAACAGGTAGTGTGCTCATCAGACTCTTCTGTGCATAGAGCAAGCAAGCAATCTAGCAAAGCAGGTAGACAAGGTGTACCTTCGCTGCCTCTGCCTCTCAGCATGTGCAGCCAGAGCTGCTTTGCGCTGCTCTACCAGTTGTGTGGCTCTGCGCATGATTATAACCTTATGCAGGTAGCATGCCATGGATATATGCAATACTGACAGATGTGTGTCATGCTTGACCAGGTAAGTGGCGTCTACAAATTTCACACTATGTCAAAGTGAGCTGTAGTGCTGCACCAATGACAGGATTGCAGTTGCATGAATAGTTGCAGTTGTATGACAATGGGGTTGTTATGTCCAACGGCAGACAACACAAGCGTTCTACCGGCATAAATTTAAGACCAACACTGCAAATGAGAGCACAAAGAGTTTTCAGACCATGGACCCACCTGTCTGTGGCTTCTTGAGCAGCACTGGCAGCAGCTGCTGCCGCATGTAGCTCAGCAGATTGTGCAGCTCTGCATGCTCACAAGGTCAGTGTGAGAAGTTACAAAATTGACGTATAGGCAACATTCGAGGAGTTGCACATCAGCACACAAACAGCGTCATGGCCATGTGACTGTGAGTGGAATGCTGGAGGATGGAAGCATGTGATGATGACAGTGCAGCAGAAACTGGTTTGCATGTCATGATACTAACAAATGTCAACCCATTCACACTGTGTGTGACACATTCATGTTTCATGAGGTACACCGTTTCTTGTTGCGTCAGCATGCACATACCTGGCGGCTGCGTGCCGGGCAGCATCTGCAGCTGCAACAGCAGCACGCTGCTCAGCAGACTGTGCAGCTCGTCTCAAGCGCTGAGCTTGCGCTCGCCTCGCTTTACGCTGCTGTTCTGTATCAGGCCCATCAAGGTATGATTGGGATGAGCTGGATTCCAGAAGTGGCTGCCTGGCAATTGCTTCTAGTATTGGAGGCCCGGCTGGGAATGCTGGAATGGGTTCTTCTTGAAGAAGCAGCTGAGAGGTTTGAGCCTGTTCTCCATCAGAAACCCTGTAAATGATGTGAAGCCTTACCAGCGAGAAAGCACACTTGCAGTGCCTGATGGTGTGCAAACAGGCAGCAAGGTGGATGCGTGAATGCAATTCAAATTTATAGCCTTACATAAACGCGGGGCTATTTTGTTGTGCTGTAGGTTGTTCAGTGACGTCAGTTTGCACACTCTCAGCTTGCTGTATGTCTGGTTGTAATTCCTGAGGAGCCTCGTCCTCTGCGTCCTGGTGAGAGCTGCGAGCCATAGCAACAAGCAATCCCGCAGCAGCCCTGCACAGTTTGTGCCTAGCAGGTGAAAGATCTGGCTTGACCCAGGTCATGCCTGCAGTGGCTGTGTAATTGCCAATGAAATGGCATATGCCCGTGCATCAAAGCAGGTTTGTCCCGCTGCGCACTTCAGTTACTGAACTTGCCTGGACTCTGCACTTCCTGGCACGGTGATTGGCTGAGCTATTGGCCCGGGTTGCAACTTGAGCTCCTTATTCAGGTCGTCTTCGATTTGATGCGACAGCTCAGTATCGGCCAGCTTATGCACGCTGCGTGCCATGCAAATTCCCGACAAGCTTTGACTCCGTCCTGTCGTGCTCTCTCACGACAGGTATTGCTAAAAGCCTGTTTTCTTCTACTCGAGACCTTCTGCCGGAGCTTCCTGACAAAAACAGAGCAATACGCGCAGAAAACACAGAGGGCAGGCGAGCTACAGCGGAGACACAGACAGACCGTCGTGCAACAGGACGCACAGACGCACAGAGCCAAAGCATATGCCAAGAGCACTGGAATTGGATGGTTGAATTTGCAGATCACTAACAAAGAGCTGATCTGACTATTCATCTTCGTCTCGTCTTGCAGTTTGCGTCCAGTTTCTGAACAGCCGCACCTTCATCTGTCCGTATGTCTCATTCTCTGGTCTCGCCGCGCAGAGGACACTGACTGTTGCGGCAGGTTTCGGTGTTCTGATGCCTCAGCGATCCGCAGATGGCAACACAGGACCCCAACTGACACAGGTAAAACAGCGACACCGGGGCTGCGTGCAACGCATCGCAAAAGTCAAGCACGTTTAGACGTGTACACTGCTTTGCACCAAGCACGAGACCACGCAGTTGAGTTGAACTGTAGGGCTATGCCAAGTGTCCCAAGCTGAGCGTACTGGACCGCTGCTCAAACGTGTTCTTGGTACCATCAGCAACATCACGCATTTATGGACACGGGCACAAGTGTCACTTGTCAGCAAGGCCTTTGCAGCAGCTGTCAAAGAACAGCACAAGCTTGTTGTCTCTGGTGCCTTCTTGACAGATCAAGACGAGCAAGTCATGCTAGCAACCCTCAAGCAAGTGCCAACAGCCTTCGTCCATGTGACCCAGCTGACCTTGAAAGACATTGAAAGGCACAACCTTGCCTGGAGTTGCGCACTAATCAGCCAAAGCAGCTTGCTGAAGACCTTAATCATACAACTGACACCAGGGTCGAGTGGTGTTGCAGCTTGCGAAATCTTTGAGTCCCTTCTGCGACGGTGCAGTCCACGGTCTGACGTGCTACAAAGCCTGCAATAATTGAACGTCAAAAAAGACGACTGTATCATGCTGCGCAAAGGGTCCTCTGTTCCAGCATGACCCACTGGCTTGTACCACAGCTGGCAGGCTGCCTGTTTTGCGCGACATAACTGATTCTTCACCAGAGCTTCGGGAGCTTGGACGCAATATCCAGCCTGCCTCTGCACCTAGAGACATTGATATGTTATCTAGGCTGCCAGGTCTTGATTGGCTGGAGATCGGCAACAGATCCCTGAATGCTATCTTTAAAGGCACTGTCTGTGGGAGGTTGACTGCTGGGACAGCTGATGCTTTTTGTCAAGCAACAATCAGTCATGTGGTTGGACCATGTGACAGAGAAGACCTACTCGACGTGATTCAACCAATCAGCTCAATCACATCCTGGTGTAGTGACATGGTTGTGGTTCCAGCTCGTATAGCCAGGGTTGCTCCAAACCTGACAATTTTGAATATCAAGATCAGCAGCGACCTTATGGGATCTAGACATGCTATTTTTCTGACTCCAAAAATGGTGTCCATAGATGTGCAGTCTGATGTCCTAGAGGGTGTCTTGTACATCAGTGGCATACCAAGTGCAAGTTTGCTTCACTTATGCATTCAGAGTCACACTCTCCAGGTGAACAATAACTTGTACGATTGGGTAGATGCCAGAAAACAACAGGCCTATCAGGCAGAAAATGTGTGGCTCAGCAGACTTGTCACGCAGGTGGTTTAGCAGTCTACTGAGTTGGCTACGACAGTCACTTTACAATGCTGATATACCTAGGTAAACTTTAGGCTTAAAGTGTAGTCAGCGATCTCGTGGGCACTCATGAAGTCTATGCGATATTGACTCGAGGTTTTGATGCTATGCATTGGCCTTGACCCTGATACATGTTGGCTGTAGGCTGTGTGCAAATTGGCTTCAATGTATCTCTTTGTACTTTGATTGCAGTTACTTGCATATCATTGTGTCTGGCCACGTCCAAGCACAAGGTACAGGTTGTGCCACATCAGCAAGCTGTCAATTTCTACATAGGGACTTATCATGTCAGGCTAGCCCATCTCATACCACACTGACATTCCTGAGATAATCCTGAGATAAAATTAATAACATCACGCGTTCAGCCTGCTTAAGGCGGTAGTTGTTGTGTGCAAACTCGCAATGTCAAGACCGTCTGCTTTGCCCATGTCTGTAGCTATAGGCCTGTGTCGCCATGCACAGCAGGATCACATGCAGGTTTCTGGACTGTCCGAAAGCATCAGTCTTCTTCCATATGTCGTCAGACTTGTTGGCTGGCTGAATCATCATGATGTGTGTCTCCTTCACAAAGGGTGCAAGAACAGCATGTGAAGCAACGCACGTGGACTGGCCAAATTTGCACCTCTCTTCCTCTCAATGCAGTGACGCTAATGTCAGTGTCTGTGTCGCTATTGTGCATTAGGACACCTCGAACTTGACATAAGTGTAAACATTGAAATTCTGTGATCGCACATGTGCACCAGCTGCAGTCTGAACTGCTTTCAGGACAGTTTGCATAGGTGCAGAGGCACCTCTTCACAAGTACCTCTCATCAAAGGTGTTTGATACCCAGCATGATGGCAAAAAACGGCAGCTTTGGGCACAAGCAGGCAGTCGAAAGCTGCAAGCCTACAAACTGCTATGGCCACAAGCAGTCCTTACTCACCAGTGACTGCAGACACTGTTCATGTGTGATCACACCAGGAATTTTCAAAGCCTGCTCTACTAACATGCTGCTATGGCTATAAAGTACAAGTTATCTATATAAACCATGTACTACATCTGATGCATCTCATGCGCTGCCATAAGCACTCAGTCAATGGCAAGCATGACAGAAGCCTAGAAAACTGAGCTGGTCCAATTCGCTTCTGCTTTTTGAAGCTGTTGTTTGCTTGCAGACAGAAGCTGAGCAGCGTGGTGGGGTACAGCAAAGCAGCACTGCTGTTTGTCAGTATGATCCAAAAAAGCCTTCCAAGGCGGACTCTTCTTCAGCGTTGCCTTGTGGCCAATGACCCACATGCTGCGCCTGCAGATTGCAATGTTGGACAACTACAGTCAGTAATCATGACCACTTTGCTCATTGTTTTGCAGACTGGTTTTGCATATGGCCATGACTGTCATGATCAATTGGCAATGACTCCCTAGCTTAATGACCGGCTATACCCTGCGACATTGGTCTGCATCACAGAGCAGCTAGGCATATATACGCACACTGGCATACATACATATGTACAGGCACGCACTGGTATACTGGCACATATTGGTATACATATACATTGGCACATGTATACAATACTATTGGCTGTCTTATGCAGCCTAGTGATTACAGTATGTGCTCATGTTCACACAAGCAACTCATTAGACATGCTGTCAAGCACTGGACTTGACTCCCAAGGCCCTGTGCAGCATCTGAAGACAGCTTGGTCCTTCCCTTTGTTGGAAGGTTGGAGGAAACTCTTTTTACAGGCCATCTGTAGCAGCTGAAGACAGGTCAGTCCTTTCACATCTTGACAGGTGCAGCAGATGGTGTGTACCTGGCTCTGGTGAGCCCCACATTCATGCGGCGCACATCTGCCAGGAAGCCCACTCCTCTTCCTCTCTCACCGCTGCCGCCATCATGCGCCCTCACACAGCTGAACAGCACCACATCCGCTTCTTTACCCTGCAACGGTTGCAGCATCAAACGTGACGCGGTGCGTGCATTGTGTGACTGTACCACAATGACACGTCACAAGGCACAGCATGCTGTTTATATATCATTGATTGAAAACCAAATTTGATACTCTTGTTCCTTGAGTTGGAACTGTTTACCTGATAACTGTGAACATTACAGATATTCGGCTGATGGATTTATACACGGGTTGATTGTGAACACGACCATTGTCTGTCTGAATCATGCTATGCTGATTGCACAGATGTGCAGTCCAATGTACAGTGTCCATTCCAGACTGCGTTGTGTACGTCTAAGACAGTGCTCTGATGCTGCACTGCTGACTAGGCAAACACAGTCTGTCCAAGCAGCAACTTGAGTGACAGGTCTGCCGTTGCAGAAGACATGCTATACCACATGCAGGGTCAAGTCATCAGCATGAGGAAGAACCAGCAAACCTGGAAGCCGTCCACTGTGGCAAATTCGACATTGGCGAGGGCGGCTTTGGAGTGTTGGCCAGCAAAGGTGGAGCGCAACAGGGCCAGCTGAGCCTTGTAAGGTGTCAGAATGGCTACTGACGCAACCTCATGCCCATACTCTCTCATGAGACCTACAGCAGGCACAATGAGCAACACTTGGACCGGATGCACATTGACTTGCAATCAACGTTTCTTTGCTTGTAAAGGTGAAACACATACTTTGTTCTGGTTAGAAGTCAAATCGCATATTCAGCAATACTTCAGGTTTTTATTGGCTCTCCTAATGGGTACATGCAGTTTCTGAAGTGACCTGAGCCCCACTCAGCTCAAAGCTACACTTCATGCAAAAGGCCTTCTGGGTGACCATAAAAGGTAACAAGCAGCTGTTGCGCATCAGCTGACCTGATGCGCTGGCTGTGGGTCTCTGAGTTTATGTGGTGTGCTACAGCATTCCAAGCACAATACAGAACCAGAGTAGAACTGATCAGCATTGTTTGAGGTAGATTGACACTGTTCATTTGTGCCGCCACATATTCAGGTACATATGTTTACAATTGTGCCACCATCAAATCGCAATCTTCAGTCTCCGCAAGGTATAAATGGGTATTGTCATGATTTTCTGGTCTGGAACAAGAAAGACAGCCAGAAAATAGCATCACAAAGCCAACCTCCAAACAAAGTGCATGCCACATCAGCTTCTGTGTTGTTGGACAGAGAAGTGCCGCCGCTGGACCCCCCTCCACCCCTTGCTCCACCCCTCTCTGACCCCTGCCTGCAGTTCAAGCAAGCTGGCATGACTTTGCTGGAAAAGCTGAAGGTACAGCATCCGCTTGCCATCATAAGCAGGACTGAGATCGGCCTGAAGCTTCTCAACAGGGACAACTTTGGTTGAGTAAGCTGCTAGACAGACAAAGTGCAATGCAGACAAGATGGAGAAAAGCTACAGGAGACAGAAGGCACAAAGAATTTATGTTACAAGGCAAAAGGCAGGAACAATAAGAATTGTCTTGAATCAGCCAAAACAGGTGCATATGGCACGACATAATAAAGGTTGAAAAGGCAAAGCCTTGAAGACAAAGGCCAGAAGGCGCTCACTGGCAGTCAAAGACGGCGAGAGGGGGGAAACAGGGTCGCTTGTGGAAATCTGCCGCCCTGCTGGCAACAGCCCCAGGCAGGGCTGAGGTGCCGTCAGTGAGCTTGCCCTGATAGAAGAAGAGGGAAGGCCAGGCACTGATGGCTGGATGCATACGGTACTGCTCTGAAAGCATAGTCACTGGGTGTCCAGCCTGCACAACATCTCCCACCTACATTTCTGGGGTTTCCAACAAGGAAAGAGGCAAATTGAGTCCATGCACAGCAGTTCATGCTGCCTACAAACATGTCATGCATGTTTCACTAGCACCTGAAGGAAGATTTTAGGAGAATCCAGAAGATTCCAAACCCTAGACCCTAAACCCTAAGACCAACCTGCTGCAGACGCTCAAACAGAGACTGAGCCAGGTTGCTAGACTCAGCTGCTCGGGATAGCACTGTTGGGGGTAGCTGCTTGGGGTCCCCCACCAGCACCACATGACCCCCAGGGGCCAGAAGCTGCAAGGGCACAAGGGCTGCTGGCTCAAGGGCTTGCGCTGCCTGCAAGAAAAAGAGTCCAAACGATAAGGAGAAGAGGACAGGTATGGACTTTACATCCTCAACAATATATTGACTGGTGCGTGTACTTTGATGAAGACTCCGAACGTCAGCTGCTGATTGAGGCTGGACTTCAAATCAAAAGCGAGCCAGCTGTTGAGGGTCACCCACTAGAATCAAACCACCCCCTGGGGGGGGGCAAAAGTTGCATTGAGGCTTGAACTTGAAGAAGACACAAAGGGTTTACATTTAGAAGGAATGATGCCCAAAATCAAGATGTCCAAAATATTGTAGCAGTCATGACTAGATGCATATCCAAAACAAAGGGGACATGAGCTACACGCTGCAAGAGCAGACTGTGGACTGTTTATGTCACTTATGTCATGCTTCTCCAAATAAACGCATGTTTATCTGGTTTTTGCTGTGTTGGGTACTGCTTTTGTATGCGCTGTCCCGCTGCAGCAGAACTCTGCTTTTTCAGCCCTCTTGTGATTCTTTCTCGGCACTGTGTGAATCACGCCTAAAGGGCACAAGCACTGCATGCAAGCCTTGAATCAGAGCCTGCAACACTGCCTGGAGACGTCCAGATTACTTGACAACACACATCTTTCGCAGCATGAAGGAACGGTCTCAGTAGGGCATACCTCATCAATCATGATGGCGTTGAAGAGCATGGAGGGGTCAGAGCCCACCCCCTTGACCAGGCTCAGCAGGTCCCCCCCTGCTGAGGATAGGGTACATGCCACCACCTCAGCACAGCGTACCACTGCTTGCCTCACCCCCCTCTTAGCCTTATGTGCAGCCTCATTACCCTCCTTGACCTGCACGGACAAACAGACTTCTGTGAAACTTTCGAAAGTTCACTTCACTGTGTTGGGTGACCAAGCCTTGCCATGAGCTCCTGCTATGTTTGCAGAATTGTATGACTGCTTGCCTGACTCTCCTGTTAGCCTTGTCTGCAGCCACGTGACACTCCCTGCTTTGCAGAGCCAAGTCTTGGATGAATACTCAGCAGCTTGTGTTGTGAACATAGACCATCTAGGTGTTGAAATAAAGATGTCAACCCACTGAGTGATGCAAGCTCAACCATTCTGCAAGCCTTGAAGCAGCAGGTAGTGTGTAGTGAGGTATAAACATTGTCAGCACAAGCTGGTAAACCTTGTCAACTGCCAAGCCAAGCATACAGCATTGCTTGTCATGCACCCATTTCATTCAACCATTCATTAGACACATTTTCGTTTTTTTCTGGTAAACATGTCTGCCCCTAAAGTCAGGTACATACAGTTCTGTGTAGCTTCTTGTACGAGGTCCTATTTTAGCAGTCAGCATCCCAACATTGACATCTGATTGCTGCAATGAGGTGGCATGACCTAATCCCCAAACCCTAAACCCCATCAGCTGACATACCTCTTGCCTGGCTTCTTGCAGCTGGCCATACAGCAAGTGCCGCTTCTTCTTCAGCGCAGGCAGGTCCCTAGCCTGGGGTGCCTTTGGGGCCTCCCCGCTTTTCTCCCTGTCCTTCTGCTTAGCCACATCTCTCCTCTGTTCTTCTGTGTGGGGCTTTGCTGAGCCGCTGCCAGGTGGCAGTCTCTCAGAAGAGCCATCCCTGCCTTGAACCTTGTCACCTCCTTTGGCCTTTGATCTATTAGTCTTCTTCTGGATGCCAGCTGTTGCCTTCTCAGCAGATCCCTCCCTAGACACAGGGTCTGGATCATGCCCTGTTTCCCCTGCTTCCCGCTTCCTTTTCTTTTGTCGCACGCCAGCTGTCAGCTTCTCAGCAGCTGAAGCCTTATGGTGTTGGTCATGATCATTGAGATCATTCAGATCTGCTGGACTGTCTGATCTGGATGACGGCTTGGATCTGTCAAGATGGCTGCCATGTGGCTGCTCAGGATCAGGCGCAGTGGATTTCGAGTTTGATTCATCCTGCTGTGCATGCTGTGCACGCTCTGCTTGTTTGATCTGGTCCGAGGTGGCATCCAGCTGGGCTTTGATGTCGTCACAGCGCTGCCTGCCTTTGCTGCTCTTAGCTGCAGCGACAGTGAAGCATTGGCAGAATTTTGGCAGGTTGCGTTCAGCTTTTACTGCACGTATGCGCTTGATTACAAGGTAAATATGTCTCCACTAGGCAGCAACCTCCAGTGGTACAAGGACAACACAATGGACACTAAATCAATCTCATGGGTTTCTCTCTGCCAATCCAGGGAAACACAATGAAAGTGGTGCGCATCAGCTGAGGTTCACTACTGGTGTGCTTCACTCTCACGCTCCAAACTCAGATCAAATCTACAAGCACAGTCTAAATCTAGGTCCACACCAGGGAGTGCTGAGGGGATGCACTGAGCAAGCACCACTGAGCAGCTGCATGCAATGGGAACCAGCAGTACCTGCAGCCTGCATAGTCTGTCCGTCCTGCTGTGCATAGCGCTCAGCTACCTGGTCCATGGCCCAGGTGAGGACCCCCGGGCTCATGGTCTCCCCCCGCCCCATCCTCACCATGCCTGGCCGCCTCCTTGCCTTATCACTGCCTGCAACCCGATCCCATCATTGCAGTCAACAGGGACAGCTTCAAACAACAGCAGACGTCTCAATGGTTGCTGAAATGGTAATCCTCAGAAACAGCAGTTTCAGCCAATTGCACATACAATGTCGCCTGAGCTTATCTAGGCAGAGAGCTATCATGCAGTGATTGTGACATAAGGAAGCAAACGCAATGCATAAGCTTTGTGTAGAGCTGGGATGCCGCCTCTACACCATGAGTGGCATGAAGAGCTTGCAAGGATGTGTTGGTGTGTGTAAATGACTCACCCATTAGTAATCCAGGGCTAGCCAGCCTGGCAATAACTTCATCAATGGCTGCGTTTGACTGAGCACAAACCAAAATTCTGAACTTGGGGGCTGGAGCAGAGGCAGGAGTGGTGCCTGCACCTGCCCTGCCCTTGCTCGTGCCCTGCCCTGCTGAGACACTTGGGTCATGACCATCTGCCACAGAAAAAGAACCTGGCAGAACCTGTTTAGGTTTTGCCAAGGGCAGCAAGGAAGAAGAGGGAGATGGGTCAGGAGCATCCAGGGCAGGGCTGTCAGAGGGTGCTCCTGGCAAGGGCTGTTTGAATTTAGGGTTTGGGGGCACATAGTGTTTTGCTAGTAGGGCAGAGATGATTGCAATGATGGCTGAAGTCTTGCCTGTTCCCGGGGGTCCCTGCACAACCACTCAAGCACATGCAACAGTAACAATAGCAATAACAATAACAATAACAATAAGAATAACAACAATAACAATAATAAGAAGAAGAATAAAAATAATAGGAATAATAGTATAATATTAACAAGAATAACAGTAATGATAGTAATGATAATAACAACAATGCTTGCTAAGCCAGCACGCATCAGGTGCGAGCAGATGCAAACTCCCACCAAATTATACCAAATTACACACACTTTCATGCAACATAGCTTTTGCTGGCACAGCGTGGATTTAGTCAATCAACTTCACCAATTCATTGGTGATGCTTGGCGTTGCCGGTATCAACACGCACTCATACGATACCAAGCGTCAGCACTGAATTGATGAAGTTGATTGACTGAACCAGAGCTGTGTCAGCAGAAGTAAGTAGGCCTTGCCAAATCAGACACAGCATGACACAACCCCAATGCAAGCATGTGTCTGTCACACCCACGTCAAATGTGATGCACAGATGGCATGACAGCTCAGCTGGAACATGGCTTGTGCATTGTCCTTTTCTTGCTTGCATGTGTATCTGATATGAATCACAATACCAGCATTCCGAATTCGAGTCTAGGGTTCATATATACAGTAGCTCGTTATAACGACTGCGTTTGTTCCCATCACGTTGATATACATATACATAACCCTAATGTGGACCAATCAGCATGCCAGGGGCAAGCTATCTATGATAGCAATGTGCAAGTGATGACAAGATGTCATGACGTACGACCGCATATCACATACATGTGTGTTGTCGTGCACATGTACATGTACAAATTTATGTCAGTACAATGCAGCTGATGACATGACGTGATGACATACATGTGCAGAACACACGTATGTGTGCTGTTGTACACACTTGTACATGTACAAACTGTTGTAAGTAAGATACAGGAATATGCCAACCTGCAACAAGCTGAACAAGGCTTGACCTGGGCACATCACACTTGCAATGGCAGCCTGTTGAGAAGCATTGTAGTGCTCCTTCAACTGTTCCCTCAGACTGTTAGACATTCCACCGCATCTGCAACAACAATATCTCATGCCACTGTCATACATGCAGATCATACTTGTTGCAAGCTTGTCATGAGTATGACAGCAGTGGGAAGCAGTGGGAAGCTTTCATTCTGCATTGAGATGTAGCTTGCGCAATTGCAGACTGTCTAGAAGACATGCCTTCCACCAAGCATGCAGTGTGTCCATCCACTGGTGCATGGCAGAATGTCAAGCACGCAGTCTGCCCATCTGGGAGGCCTATCAGTGATGCCTATCAGGGATGCCCATCAGGGACTTTGTCCGGCACATGCAGGTATGCTGAGTAGCAGATTTGTGAGAGTAGGGCTTGGTGAGTAGTAACATACACACTTTGAGAGCAGTTGTTCCCTGCAGGCATATTTAAGACAGTAAGTGTGACACATGCAGGCCATGGACATACTGCTCAAGCAGACAGTGGATAAGGCGAGAACTGCACCTGGCAAGAGTCGCTGGTGAGGTTTTGGCGGGAGCCACAGGATGGAGAAGCTGTGTGCGCAGCTGTGGTGGCAGCTTCGACATGTGACACAGTGCCTGCATGTGAACACCTTTTCCAGCAAGACTTCAGGTAATGACAACGTAAACAGCACTCAAAGCTTGCGCATAATGGAAAGGACGATAATAACAACCAATGGTAACGTGAGTATTAGCAGTGACAGTCGTAGTGGTAACATTAAAGCTAGTCGTATTAGTATTGTTTATGTTGTTGTGATTACTGTTGCTACTATGATTATCAAGATAATAACAGAACAACAAGAACAACTTGATAATGACAATGACCCTTGAAATCTGTGCCAGCATAAGCTAGGTAGCTCTTAGACATAAGCATGAACAGCACACTCACAGCTCAGATCACTCACTGTCTGTTCTATCACTGAACTGTCACTTGAGCTGTCTTGCTGGCATATTGTGCAGATGCATCACCATTAGTGAGCAGCCAAACCAGAGCAACAAGGCAGAGCAAAACCACTCCTGCTCATGTACAGAGGCTGCTGTGTGTATATTCTTCACAGCCAAGGTACTGCAATTGAGATATCCTTTCTAGAGGTCAGTGTTTACTGCAGTTGGTTTGGACCACGACCCTGACAAGGCAGGCGGCAACACTTGCATGAAGCATATGGGTCTGCGTAGTCCTTTATTGAATTCAGAAACATGCAGGCAAAAAGCAAGAAAAGTGCATGAAAGTGCATGAGGAAACTGCGCAAGTACAATGCATGAGGCAAGTGTGTGAGGAGATTACATGAAGACAGTTGCATGAAGAGAAGTGCTGTACAAATGTAGCAAAAGTGCAGAAAAAGCACAGGAAAATTGCAGGAAGGCCTACAATGAATTGGCGCAGGTGTGGTGTCCAGGACATGAGACGCTGCGTTTGCCAGCTGGACTGCAGAGTCATCGCTCTCTGAGCCTGACTGCTTCTTGTATCACCACCTGCAACCACACATGATAGGTGGCCATTCTCTCTCTGTTGCTTGCTTTGGACGCTAAGTATTTGTCTGGGTCAAACAGATGAAAGTTTGTTCTGTTTGTGACAAAACATAGTGGCTTTGAGCAAGTGATGCGAATGTATTGACGGTAAATCATGTACAAGCATACAATGATGGCTCTACCTGGGGAACAAGCTGTAGAGTCCAATTGCAGTTCCTACTACCTTTCGACTTGCTGCTTGGGGCTTCGCCAAAGTGTAGTTGTCCAAGCAAACAGTTGCACACGGGCCACATGCTTTCTGCTACTATGTGAGTCATCACATTTTATGGGCGCAAAGGTTGTTGGTTGGGGTTCCTGCGAACCATACCTGCCAGGCAGACGGTGGCATAGGCCACAAGCTTTCTGGAACCATCAAGTTCCTTCTCAGATTCCACCTTCTCCACAATAGCCAGCAGGGCTGCCTCATGCTGCCCTGCCCCGCTGCCCTCAGCCCTGATGCTCTCACTGCTGAAAGAGTGAGTCAGCAGTAACAGGTCCTCCCCTCGCACAGCCTCTCTAAAAGGCACACCCATTTTCAGCAGATGTGTCATGAAACTTGACACATTCTTCGTCTTGATTCGTTTCTTTAATTGAGTCATTCCATTTTGCCATGCCAGCAGGGCTGCATGATGCAGCCCCTGTATGATGCCCTCAATGCCCTAAAGCACCAGTGATCAAAACGAAGCATACTTGTACGCGATCTGGTGTGTCTGCACGACTATGACTGCTTTGAGCAGCACGCTGATCACAAGCTGCTGTGTCAATGGTCACGCTCTTTACACCTGACAGTGCAACGCCATCAGCATTCACGTCCACACGCACTACACCATAAAGACAAACTTCCCAGCAGGAAACTTTGTCTGTCAACATTCAATGCCCTACTTTACAATGCTGCTTTGAAAGCTTGGTCTGTTGCTCTTGTCCATAATTCATTCGTGCCATCAATGTTGTGTAAGATATTCAGGCGCTTTTTGTGGCATGGTGACTTGCCTGTCATCAGGACCAAGGACAAGCTCCAAGGAATACAAGTCGCTGCGGCGCTGCATAGCTCTCAACTGGGCCAGGGCAGTTGCTGATGAGCCCTTACTGGAGGGCCGCTGCTGTTCTTCTTCTGCCTGCACACAGTACAATCTAACAGATTGCACTTTGGGTATCTACAGTCTGCACTGATTAACAGTTCTTCAGAAACTCGCTCTTCAGAAATTGCAGGGTACAATGAATTCCATCATGGCTGTGAGTAGAAGGCATAAGTAGCAAGAGAGCACAGTGACGATCACAAGTAGTTGAGCTACAATGAATGATTGCTGTGCCACATAATCTGCGCAGCAACCACGGCTACACATCTCTGTTGCTGCTGAGGCACTCTTTGTTGCTGCTGTGTGTAGTATTACAACAGTAGCAACCGTTGTTGCATGCAAGTATGGCTTCGACTTGCTGCTTCAGAAGGATTTCATAATTTGAATGCTACACGGCCTAGAGATTGGTCAGATTCCTTCATCTTCAATGTGTATTTAGCGAATGTGCATAGCTTGCCGGCAAGATCTGGGCTTAAGCTCATCAAAATAGAAGAAGAGTGAGAAAATGTGGGAAGCTGAAGAAGGCGGAACAGAAGAAGAGGAAGAACACCTGCAAGAGGTGTGCTTTCAGCTCTTCCAACAGCAGCACTCTGAAGACCCTGCAGTAGTCCTGCAGACCCTGGAACTGTGTGGGGACTCTCTTCATCCCCAGAGTCTTCAGGCCCTTTCCTGGGGATGCCCTGATAATGCTGTGATAATCCCAAATTAGAAGGTCGCGCTGCACCTCTTGTATGGTCAAGCCCAGCTGCACAGGCCAGCATGATGTCAAGAAAAGAAAAGAAAAGACTACACCTTTCGGCGTCAATTTAATGAGAAGCCAAGTATTATACCGGGCTGCCCAGGTGCATGATGTCAACATCATGTAACATGCATACATGTATCCAATATGTCCACAATACATGTACATCTATACAATTAACACAGATAAAATCAACACACACTAAGACTTTTGCACTGACATCTGTTTAAAACCCAATGTGCTTGCTGATCTTGCCATCAGTTTTATCATGCTCTCTGAATTATGGTCTGTGCAAATCATGCATAGCATAATTATGCGTGTTTGACAGGACACTTGGCACAACAGAACAAGTCAAAAGTTCACGAAACAGCTTCAGATATAACCTGGCGCATGTGCAGCACGAGTGCTTCTGGAATTTGGGGCCTAAAGACTAAACCGCACATGTACCAATGCACCAGCAGGCAAATCAGGTGAAGAACTTCAGAACTTGCACAGCTCAGAGTAGCCACCACAGCTCTCCAGCGAAAGAAGAAAAAGTGACTTGCCTCAGCAGCAGCAGCATCTTTTGGATTTTGGCGCCGCTGTGCCCATTTGGCATTTGTCATCGCACTAGTGTTGGCAGCGGCGGGAATGGAGATCACTTGAGCCCGGCGAGAGGGCTCTGGGGCAGGGGCTGACGGCAGGCCCACATATGCCCTCTGCCCTGGGCCCTTGTCTCCAGCAGTCCTGAACATAAGCACAATGCATGAACAGCACTGTTGCTATATTTTGTCCAGAGAGCGTTCACAGTCTGCACACTGAGCTGCTTACCAACCGATCAGCAGCAGAGCATCAGAGCAGAAATCATTGCTGTTCCACCCTGTTGTTGGATTTTGTAGTACAAAGTCCATTGCATGCAGGCACACACTATGCTGGGCGTGCGTAACACCTGCATGTTGAGCAAGCAAGACTACATATGTGCATGGTGAGCAACACACTGCATCAAGACGGACAACTGACTTTGTCTTAGAGTTCAACTGAGCATCAAACTCCTCATCTTCCATGAGCACTGGGGACGGGCTCCGGGATGGAGGTAATCCCAGATTGCGTTTAGTTGACTCATTGGTGGTGGTCTGTTGTTCCCCAGACTGAAATCGTAAGGCTGGCTTGTGGTGCATCGCGGTCAACTGCCCTAGCCTCTGCTCTGACTGTGAATGGGGTTGCACAGGCAAGGGCAGGGCACTTGCATCTGCCCCGTACAACCTGCCCGGGTGTGAAGAAGAGGAAGGAAGTGACGTTGCGTCGGTCTGGGGATGACTTTGTCCCCAAGGAGGAGAAAGCCAGTCCCCAAAACTATGCGCATTCTTGACAGGAGACTGCGGTTGCTGTTGCTGTTGCTTGCGGTTTGCAGCACTGCTGTTGGAGCTGAACCAAGGCACACTTGGACTTTGCCCCTGCTGAGCATGCTGTGCCTGCTGAGCCTGCTGTGCTTCAAACTGTCTACTTGCAGAAGCCACAGCTGCAGCATGACCAAACAAGGGAGCCAACAACAGCCTGTTACAACAGTGCAAGGGGATTCAGACACCTTATCACTCACTGTATGCAAGCTCATCACATAATGCGAGGTCGTCTGCAAGTAGCATCCGCAGTAGCAAAGCATTGAGGCACGCATGTTCAGATGCAGAAACAATGCATGCATGTTCAGGTGCAAAAAAGATGCATATGGCAGCAAGGCTATGTGTAGACACATCCGGTAGCAAGACACTGCATAGCGTCACCTGATACAGTCAGATGGCAGATGCAGGCCAAAAACAGCTCATGATTCAATTCTCATTGTACGATATGCGGCAAGATAAAAAATTAAGGCAAAAAACAGCGCATGTGACACATGCAGCTAGCTTAAGTGCTGACAAAGGCACAGTTGTACAACACTCTTGACCTAGTGCTTCTACCACGAGACACATGAACATAGAGCTTGGCAGATGCCAGTGGTGGAAGCATTAGTCACCTGGGCTTATCAGACAAGCCAGCATTTGGCGCCAATATATTTGCTGCAGTGCTCAGCACATCTTCTGGCAGTGCTTGTTCCACAGGCTGATGCAGACTTTTCAGCACCTGAAGGGGACACAGTGCGTTCTCTGTTTTGATGGTTGGAACCCCACCAGACTGTGTTCAAGGCAAAACATTCTGTGCTTCTAATGCTCAGCAAACCTTGTCATTTCGCTTGTTCCACAGGCACACTATCATCAACCGCTGTCAAGGCTTGCATTTTGAACTGACAAGCATGCAATGCTACATATGCTGTGCATGCTATGCATGCTTCTCAGCGAACCTGAACCATGGCTTCTGCCCAGTGCATCACAGTTCCAGGTGTACACAATGGGCCCCATTCCAAAGCTGTTGACATCCACAGCAGACTTGACTCTGCATGCTGCGCCTCATCATGCTGCGCACGCTTTGCTGAGTCATCATCCCCAGTCAAATCCAGCACGTCCTGATTGGTATGTCTGCCTCCTGGCGAGAGATTCTGCTGCTGCTGCTGCAATGTTTTCCACAGCTGTGGTAGCAGCTGAAAGAGGCGCTGCAGACTGGTCTGCGCCTGCAAACACAAAAACCGAGTCTGTTTTGGAGGTTGGCTTTTCACCAGCAGAACAGGACAGCTGCTGCCGTGCTGCTGAGTCTGAATGCAATGTCACAACACATGGAACAAATTCAGGACTACACTGGAAGGAATTGATTACCAGGCACTACTCTGGAAGGAATTGATTACCAGGCATGTGCAAGGAAGCTGCAAAAAACCGGCTGTGCTCAGCGTTCACAGAAGCTGAGACCGCTTCTCTCAAGTTCAAGCTTTTGAAGCAAGCTGGAGCAACACAACTCATGAGTCTCCGCTTTGCCATGATGCAATGGCATTTGCATGATCAGGGTGAAAGATTGTATTGTAGTTAGGGTTTAGGGTTTACCACTGAAAGCTTGGCTGCAGCAGCTCCATGCTGCAGTATCCCTAACACAGCTGACCACAGCTGTGGTACCACCACCGCAGCTGTGTTATGGGCGCCAGAGGTGTCAGCGGCCATCATTGCAGCTAGCACGTTGAAGATGTGCATTGTTGGCGCCCTTGTCAACACCTGCAAGCCACAAAACACAGCTGCTGTAAAAAGTGGAGTGGCCTAAATCGTGTGTAGGCAGAATACAGAAGTGCGCTGACCACACGAACCAAATCCATATATTCCACTGCAGACAAACTGATGCGCGCCAATTTTAGAAGCTGTACTGAATGCTTAGCAGCATGTAGTCATGGCTCACATTCAGCGCCAGAGCATGGGCTACCAGTTATACCTTATGAACAGGGAGATTTGTGGTGTGCTGCCTCATGGTTAGAAAACGACATCAAAAGAAAGACTACGCTTTTTGGCATTGGCTGGGAAAGTGCCCAAGAGGGTTTCCCTGTGAGTCCCATGGTTGACTGCTGTTGTGAGCAGCATGTCCATGATGTGTCAAGGCCACAGTTACTCTTGAACTGTTACAAATGTTATTTCCAGTTTTATTTGTGTATGCTAAGATATAAAGCATGTACCTGAGCAGCAGGTGCATGTTGCAGCATTGGTACCAGCTTCTCGGCAGCAGCCACAACTTGAGCTGCTGTGTCTGCTGCCGCATCTGTCATGAGCACCAGGACAGCTTCCTCAACAGCTTTGGCATTAGTCACAGCTAGCAGCAGCTGCTGAGTCAGCTCCCGCAGTCTGGGTTGTACACCAACCTGCATGCTGATGACGGCATGTAACCATTGCATGCTGACTTTCTCCACATTACTCATCAGACCACAACTTATGGTATTAATACTCATGCTGCGTCACGACATTTCTGATGCCCTGCAGTCTGAAGCTGTGGGCAGTAACAGCGTGTCACAGCACCCTTTGCATTCTGGGGCCGCAACAATCGGTTTTTCTGTAATACATCAGTGCAGATTGGGGGCCACACGCCCCCCTCCCCACCCCTCGGGGACACAGGGCCAGAGTGGGCCACTCCCCAGCTCCACAGGCCCTGTGAAACCCTGGCAGCCGCCATTCATGTGGCAGAGGCTTACCATGACCAGCAGCAAATCTGCAATGGCCTCTCTAGGTAGAGTGGCTTTGCCAGATTGCAGGATGTGCTCTAGGTGGCTAGCTGTGCACTGCCTAAAAACGCCAAGCAGCACCCCTGGGTAATTAGCTACCCTGCAGTCATGTCACCAGAAAGGCATTCACTCAATGCTCCATTGCTTGCACACGACGCTGATGCAAAGCATTTGTATTGGTTGTTGTTGTCGGCATGCGGTTCCCATTGCTATGCTGCCGGCATCTGACAATAAGCAGTTCAGCGCTGTACCAGTTACTGCACGTTAAGCTTGCTGCCCTCATCGCCCACATGCCGTCACTCATGGACTTTGTAAGTATCAGGACAACTCCCAGAACTGGAATTGAACCTCTTTATGCCTTTCTAGAAAGTTGGTCAAACATCACAGAAATATTTAACAGCTCACATGTGCCTAGCAAGCGGCATTCAATCCGACCAGCCAGAGGTCGATACTCGTTACTAACCTGACTGATGATGCAGCTGCGTCAGCAGCTGCTCCATGCTGCTGCCAGTGTATGGCCAGCTGCACCTCTTGTGGCAAAGCTGGACTTCCCACAGTGCTGTGGAAACCACCACTGCTGGGTCCAGCCCTTTGACCAATGCTGGAGTTGGCAGCTGTAGTGAAAGCCAGGTGTGCAGCAGCGGCTAGAAGGGAGGCAGTTGCAGGCAAACAGCCCATCAGTCCCTGCATACCACACAGAACACTTATAGTGCTTTGTGTACAATGTTTTGTAGGTAAGTATATCATGGGTAAAGTGTATTATAATGTTGTATTACGACTGTTTTAATAAGACCCCATGTTACGCCCTCAAGTGATTAGAATAAGGCTGCTGTATGGCCATCAGGTATGGCCACCCCTTTTGAATCGGGGTGTGGCATAATTGATACCTACCTGACTAATGCGTGAGCAAAGGCTGGCACAGGTTCAAATCAATCAATCAATTCTATATCAAACATCACAGGCTATTGTATGTTATAGGGCTAGTGTAAGGCAGTGTGCTCAGGAAGAATGCTGGATTAATTCAGGTTTGCTGTATTGCAAGCAGCTAAAGGGAAGGCAGGATGGGCTGCAGCAGTTGAGAAGGAAAGGTGGTGTGAGGAATGAGGGCTGGAGTGAGGATTGAGGGCTGGTGTGAGGAATGAGGGCTGGTGCGAGGAATGAGGGCTGGTGTAAAGTATGAGGGCTGGTGTGAGGAATGAGGGCTGGTGTAAGGAATGAGGGCTGGTGTAAAGTATGAGGGCTGGTGTGAGGAACGAGGGCTGGTGTGAGGAACGAGGGCTGGTGTAAAGTATGAGGGCTGGTGTGAGGAATGAGGGCTGGTGTAAGGAATGAGGGCGGAGATGCTGTATGCTGTAGAATAACGCTGTTTCTGAGCCCTGCGCGCATCAGCCGCATTAGAAGCAGATTGCAACTTTGTTGCAGCCTGTTACAGTCAACAGAGCTGCTAATGATAGAGCAGATTTGCCAGGAGCAGCTCTGCTGAAAGCCAAACATCAGGTGGCAGCTGGCAACATCAAAACGCTATTGCAGTTGGGCAGTTGTGAACAACACGTTCAACAGGATGCTTCAAATCACCGACGGTTGACCTTGCAGTGTTGTTGTTTCTGAAGTCCTACCCAATAGTAGCAACAGCTCACTGCCGGGTATGCAATAGCTGCCATGTCATTTGTTTATGTTTTGGTACGTAAGTTTTGTGATGTTTGTATGTGAATCGCCCGTTGACTGTCCTAAAGAAAGGAAATGTAGATTGATTGGAAACAGCCACCATATGTTTTGTGACTACCTGCCAGAGAGCTGGGCTGCATGTATCTGAAGTCAGCCTGGCAGCAGTGGTCTTGCTTGTGTGCGTCTGACCCCACTCCTGCTGGTTCCAGTGATGCAAGGCATGCGCGTCTGAAGCCATGGCCAGGAGGGCCAAATGAGAGGCTGCGTGGAGATTTGGGGCAGTCCCATCAGCTGGAGCCTGTTGCAACGTCCTGTCACCACATACACAGCTGTTGGTATGTACGAAGCACATAAACAACCTTCAGAGAAGTCGACCTGTGGTCAAAGCACATAAGCAAAGGTTTCACCTTTTGTCAAAGCACATAAACAACTGTCAGCATTGAAGCAAGGATTTGGCATGACGGCAAAGCTCATGAACAGCTGTCAATATGTAAGCAAAGAAGTGACCCCTGTATGAAATCTTCAAACATGCTGCTCATAGTACAGACGCTGACAAGCTCATTGGAGATTCCAGCTGCAAACAGGGAAGGATTTTTGTGCCTGTTTTTCACTAGAAAAAGCTTTTTTTGGTCATGTACTCATTTAGTCCTGGCAATCCCGCCAACAGAAGGGCTCAGAAGGGTTACAAACCTCCCTGCCAACCATCATGCAACAGGCGGTCACTCCTGGTTCCTGAAGTGCGACACAAGAGGACAGCACAAGTCCTGTGCAAAGGCAAAGCAGAAGGCAGTTGTACCTGCACACCGAAGGGCCCCAAAGGGCAACTGCTTCTCCTATCAGAAGGCCTTGCTGGAGGCAGACCGTCAGGAGGCCATAGGCACTGCCAGCAGCCATGTTGTGTGTAGCACTTGCGAAGCTGGTGCTGCTTGGAACGCCTTGCAGCAGGAAACCAACCACCTGCTGTACCATCTGCTGCATCTGACCTTCACCTGCATGATACAGCACTGCCCTTGAATGTGGTCAAGCACGATGTGGTCAAACACAGGATTTCATCAGCATCTCAGTACATTTTGCTGCAACACCTGATCCACCTAGTGTTCATCTGCATGCAGACTGCCTACAAAGCAGCTGCAGAATGTTGCAGAGGGGGTGTTGGAACATGCACACTGCGCATGTGACATGATGTTTCAGGTATGTGTGAAAAAACTTATATATGCAATGCTTGCTCCCATTGAGGTCCAGAACAGCAACTGTTGTGACAGAAAGATCACCAATGGACGCACTGGTGTCAGCCCTAAGGTTTCTTTCTTTCTTGAGCCTGAACCCTGAACCTCAGGGTCACAAAATGATGCTGGACTTCATTGCAGCTGTTGAAACTGAGACATCAGGCCATAGCCAGACGCCAGCTGTTCACATTGTGCATGCCAAAGTTGTGACAGCACCATTTCACTGTAGCATCACTGATTCAGAAATCTGCCAAATAGCTCCTTGCGCTCCCGTCGTTGAGAATGGGATGCATGTAAAGCAGCAGTCCAGAATGTGTAGGAAGCAAATTGCCAAACACCAAACACCCAGCTATTGTTGCTGTGTCATGCCATGCAGCTGATAAGACACTTGTGACTATTGTGAGATGCATACCGACAGTCTAGCACCAAGTCCCCAGATATTGTTGCTGCATCAAATTTCACAGTCAACACAGCACCATCTTAAGTATAATGAAAGGATCACCACACATGACGCCCGAACTGTTGGTTGCAATGCATGACTTAGATGTACTTGATGCACCAGCAGACATGCATACCGTCGGTCCAGCACGCCTTGACAGCTGCAATGAGAGCATGAATGCCAGCACGATGGACTCGAGTGTCCTGAGACTCATAACAGCTCCTGATGAGGCTCTGAACCAAAGCATGTGCATTTGACTCTGTGTACTGCCACACCTGCATGGTATCAGCAGCTTTCAGATTGTATTTGGAAATGACAGGGAACACATGCGGTTCTTGACGTGCACGATGGTGCTGTGTCTGTTGGCAGCAGCTGAGTTTGAAATGCAGCTGTGCCTGGCGTCAGTGTTGCATGACAGTGCACACTTGCAGAGACGTTTGAAGTATTGTGTGGGTTGGTGCATTTTTATTTCAGGTCTTCAGAAGATTTGCAACATGGGCTAGTGCAGCATCATGTGTAGGGTGCCTGTGTAACAGCGCAGAGGTCCCTTGTATCATGTGTTTGGTAGACAGCAAATGTGGCCAATGTTACTTGCAGTTTAAACTGCATGTAAGACAAACAAGAGCATGCATACACAACAGCTTGCAGAGCTTCCGCCTTATGCCTCTTGTAAAGTGATTTTTCCAAATGTACCTGGACCCCCAAGACCTGAATAACTGTCCTCAAGCACCCCATCATCATCCACATGTGCTGACTGGGCCTATCAGATTCCTGAAGAAGAGAATCTACCAGTCCTGGCCATACTTGCTCCAGCAAAGCTACCATGGCTTTTGGTTTTGTGAGCGTCAGCAAAACATTCATTGCTAGCCACACTAGATGTGGCGGTTGCACAAATTTGCCCTTGTCGTGATTACTTTGGCCCTGCAGATAAACACTCTATGAATCGCGGGCGTAACTGGCATCTTAAATCATGCTGAGTTTATGGACAATCCTCCTATTGCCTGTTGGTCTATTTGTAGATCAAGCGTAGCAGTGGACACGAATGAACCCCTCTGCAGTTGTCAGATCTGTCCTGCAAATGCCAAGGCTGTGTAATCTTGAAAATCCGATTGATTTGGAAAACAGAACATTCCCAGTTTTGCTACGTGGCAGAAGCAAGCTGTTGTTGCATTAGGCTTGGTGAACACCTGCGATGTATTCAAGGCTGTCCACACCAGCACTCATTTGCCGTTCTGGCTTTCTTTGTGTTCCTGCATGTCATCAATTTCTTCGACACAACAGTTATGCTTCAGCCAAGCCCTTCGGATGGCTTGACTTGGTGGACTTCAGCAATGCAATCATGCACAACCAGATTGGCTATGTGAGCTGCATGAGCCTACTACAGCTGCAGCACAAGAGCAAACACAACTTTGCTCTTGTGCTGGAAAGGTGCTGTATGCACCTGACCCTGGGGACAAAACCTTTTCAATGAATGAACAGAGGAACAAACGAATGGCAAGGTGCACTGTTGGTTTACGTTGCTATTTGCAAGTGTAGAGCAATGCTTGACAATCAGCCTGTGGGCATGACTCATCTGCTCAGTTGAAGGCACCTTGGCAACAGCATGACTTCAGCATGGGCAGATGAGTCATGTCTATAGGCTGGTTGCAATGTGTCAGGCATTGCTAACCAGCTTCAAATTGCTATGTAACCAGTGATGCACCTTTACGTGCATTCACTCATTTGTTATCTAACATGTGACTTCCTTGGGTCAAATATGTGAACGTGTGGGTCAACACGTTCCCAAGGCAAGAGCAAAGTAAAGCCATTGTTTCAGCTGCAGCTGTTGTAGGCTCATGATGCCTATACTCAGCAGCAAAGGGACACAAATTAGGCATGCATGCAACAAAGGTACACTTTTCATGCAGCAGTTTCAGATGCAATGCAAAGGAAGCGCAAAACAGTTTGTGATGCACTTGAGCTAGTGTAGTCATGATACAGGCGTGAATATTAGGCAAAGCAGCCAGGAACAGAATCCCCAACGCACAAAAAATGTCTGCATAGAGCAAGGTCGCAAAGACAGCTTTGCTTACAGGCTTGTCTTTGTTTTTTATCAGATCAGCCCAGTTTTGCAGGATTGGGGCAATGCTATCCAGGTCAGGGGCATCCTCCAACGGCCCCAAGGTCTTGATCATGGGGTGCACCTGTAGCAAGTAAAGAAATCTTGCATTAAAAAAGCTGGTGCTATTGGCGGCCTGATGCCAAGCTTTTGGGATTTATGCAATCCTGAGCTGCATTTGCAGGCCACAGATTTGCACCCTGAATCATTCCATGCATTGACTCCATTTAATGATTGCAAAGTAACATGTACGGCACAAGGCTTCTGCAAAACAAGCTTTGACCACAAATTCACATCATGCGCGTTTGATGCATCTCCATGCTGGTCCACAGACACATTGTGTTTACTTCAGACAGCCAACATCTCCCTGTACCTGCAGCTGTTCACCTGCACCAAGATTCAATTGGCTTGCTAACAGCTTGCCACTGATAGTACAAACTGCAGTCAAGCACTTAATGAAAGGTTGGTATATGACTGAGTATGACCATGTCTTTGTACACAAAGACACTCAAGAAAGGGGATATAACATGGAGCATACACCCACCATAGCCCGGATTTGAGGGCCGGGGTGGGCCATCAAGCGGTACAGCCCCTGATACCTGCCCCCATCTGTCAATGCCAGCTCATGCGACTGCTTGAGATGAAGAAGAGCAGATTCCAGAGACTCATTGACCCTCACGTCGTCCATCAGATCTGGAAAGCTGAGGACCTCAAACAGGGCTGTGATTAGACTGCCAGGCAGTGTATCTCCTGCAGAGGGGGACAAAACAGGATGAGATTCGATCTGTGACCATGTGACTGGTTGAGATGCAGGAGTGCAGACTCCAGAGCCTGATTGAGAATCAAGTGGCTTATAAAGCCTGGAAAAAGTGGGAGTTTCAGACAAGACTGTGAGGAGGCCTCTAGCCCTGTGTGGTATATGCACAGCAGACTGTGCCAGGTCATGCAACTGCTTAAGATGAAGATGAGCAGAATCGTAAGCTTGATTGAGATGCAGATCATCCTGAGATTGGAACTGCTTGGAAGCCCAAGGCAGATTTTGATGCCTTAATCGACTTGGCAGTTTGCTATGGGGAACATGGGCACATGTGTGTCATAACACATTGCTGTTGGTAGGACAACGCCCATGCTGCAGGAATCCTTATGATCAGCCTCAATAGTAACACTGATATGACAGCTGCTTTGACATTGGTGAGAGCTTGGGCATGCAGGACAGGAGGCAAACTTTTCTACCTGATTGCACAGACATAGCTTGGCTCAAAACATCATGCAGTCTGCTGGCGTCCAAAATCTGCAGCGCTTCAGTCAAGCCCTCGACACCATCTCCATCATGCTTGTACTGTGCCTGTTGTCGTCAGCATGCAGTTGTGGTTCACCGAAATCTGTCCACCCAAGCATGACAGATGTTGCAAAGCCTGGTACACGGTGCAATGACGATCAGGCAAGCATGCCTTCCTTGCCTTCCTTGCACCTTTTTTGTCAAAACATGCTGCAAGGCTCAGTTTGGTTAACATGCAGTGCTGCTGCCCACCTGTGCAACGTGGTAGTTGACCACACACAGAGCACAGCTGGACAACTGCTGTGACAAGGTGCTCCAGAGCCGCTGAACCACAGGCTGTGTATGGTAGACAAATATCTCTGCAAAGTGACCTGTGAGTGCTGCATGCTGACACCACCAATGGTCGGTCGACTGCAGAAAGGCCGCAGCTTCGCCAAACCATTCTTGACGGTCGGAGTCTTCGACAGCGTCTGCTTTCGCTTGCAGCTCAGCCCATCTGGCGAGTAAGGCAGCCTGGGTGTCTGCCATGTACTCGCAGCCGCGTTCAAGTCGCTGCTGGAGAGCGACGTCAACTTGTCAGTCAAAGCATCGCTGACTGACTCCCGCGCACATAGCATTCAAGCCGCCAATGGGCATCATGCACATAAACACTATTGATATCTCGCAGTGCGGTCTGCCTTAAGACTTTTCTGATTGTCTCCGACAAGACTAGGGGTCGTGCACAGTGTGAACCGGCAATGCTTTTTTTGCGGGTCACGACGATACGAGCACATGCAAGCCGTGCGCATCAATGCAATGACACCTCGCCCGACACATGAGTCGCTGGCGCAAATCATGCCCCTTCATTGGACCTGAACATAGCAATCAAGGCACGAAAGAAGAAGACAAAGGTTCCAGCAAATTTTTGAATTTCGCGTGCGGTACGGAGCCCGTGCAGCCTGGCAGGCTTGGCAGGAAGCATGCCTCCTTGGCATGCCTCGTTGGCATGCTTCCTACCAGCTTCGCAGATCTGTCCCAGCTTCATAATCGGCAAGTATCCTACAAGAACTCCACTGGAATGCTGCCAGCCTCATGGTTTGCTCACGCAGCGTTTGCACACCGGTGGTACCTGCCTCAAGGAAAAAATGCAGGTATGTACTGCTGCACTGATCTGTGCAGCTCACAAACGTGTCTGGCTCTGTGCCAACAATCTGGTGGGCAAATGATTGGACGGTAACTTTTTTGAAACAAGACTTGTTCTAGTCTACTTTTGATTTGTATAAGTGCTTGCGCCTGTGCTATAACCTTGATGCTGGCAGATTGTACATATACAGGCGCTTGCAATGCAAAACAGTGCTGATGGGTCGTGCTGTTTTCATTTAGCAATAGTGTTCAGCACTGCTTCAGAAGACAGCTGTGTCATGTAAATAATATTTAATATTTTACTGCAACGAAATGTATTTCAAACTTTTTGGATCAAGAATTCAACCTCAACAAACATTCACGCAGTTGCAATAGTGACCTTTTTGGAAGCCATACTGTGTCATAATTGGCTCTGTATATACACGAGCACTTAAGTGGCTGAATCAGAGGTATGTACGGTCAGAACAAGCTGCTGTGAGTGAATGCAGCAAGTAACCACAGTCATCTTCGGTCGTTTTTGTGGCACACTGCACTACTGACTGCATGTGCAACAAACTAGCTTGGGATCTTTCAGTGAAGAGACTTAACCTATGCTGCATTGACAATGTCCCGTGCAGGCGGAACTGAACTTGATGTCACAAGCAAAAGCAGCATGTGCATTGGGTCGGGAAGAAGAAGACAAGACTCAACTTAAACAGCAAGGCTGTATGAACCTCACACTGTAGTCTGCAGAGTAGTTGCTTATGTAAACAATTTAGTGCTTTCTGTGTTCATGCTTACTTAGTCTGATATCGTGTGCATCTACGTGGTGCAAACGAAATTGAGGCAGTGTAATAGGTTCGAAAATCGGCACGGCTGCTCAGTTGTAGGCTTGCGACAGTTTGATCTGGTACCCAAATCATATTTGGCTGACGTCAACACGTCAGCACAAGGCATGCAGGGAGCGCTCGGCCAGTCAGTGCACAGCTCTCATTGCAGCGTACAGACGCCAGATGCGGCAGCCAATTCACGTCTCTTTCGTGGTTCTAGAGCTTGGAAGCAGGTCAACACCTGCTCTTCCTTGTTAGCTGAGGCATGCAATAGGTCGCCGGCAGCACACTCGCAGCTCAACATCTGTCTGCGTACAGGTTCAAAGACGGAAAGCAAAAGCATTTTCCGCTTTTTCAACAAAAGCTCTGAAACACACTTCACAGCAACAAAGGTGTCAGGCAACTTTGCAGCTTGACCACGAGGCAACGAACAAGCACAGCTCTGAAGGTCAGAGCATACACCACTTTGCACCTACAAAATTGCTGCATTCCTGCACACAGCAGCAGATGCACATGTAAAAGACGTGAACTAGCTGCAGAACTGCATGACTTTGTGCACAGCATTGTTGTGGTGATGAAGGTGCTGAGGAGGCGCCCTCAAGCTCAGACAGCAGTGCCAGCTATTCGTGGACCAAACAATGGTACCCTGTGTCCATTGTCGAGGATTTGGAAACCTACAAGCCAAATGCTATTAAGCTTCTTGGCAAAAGTCTTGTGCTCTGGAAGGACACTGATGACCAGTGGCGATGCTTTGATGATGTCTGCCCACATAGGTGTGTGTACTGAGCTACTTCGCCGTCAACATCTGCCATGACAAACAGAACATCCAATGGTTTTAAAGCTCCTGTGAGACACAATCTTGCCTTTGCCCTGCAATGTCCTGTTGCAAAAACCTCAGAGAATGAGCTGCAGCACCATGTTTCCTGTCAATGAGCAAGCGTGCAATATCAAACATCAGCGCTTGAAATGCTTATGAACTACACAACTGAGCATGGTCTGACGCTGCCAAGCATGTTCACATCATGTAAAAGCACGCCCGGCTCTTGAGTACATTTGTTGAGTCTCCAACTTCCAATCAGCAAGACTGTTTGTGCTTGCAGTAGTGATGGCAGTATGTCAAAATGTAGTTTTTCTGATCAGAAGAAAGCTACTTTGAATGTGTATTGCAGGCTGGTGCCTTTGTCTGAAGGCAGGATAGAGACAGATGGGACTCTGCAGTGCGCCTACCATGGGTGGCGTTTCAATGCACATGGCACCTGCACTACAGTGCCTCAGGCTGAGGACCCAGATCAGAATCAAAAGGCAGCAGCGCATCCGAGGGCTTGTGTTGCCAGCTACCCTGTGCAGGCATGTTGCCAACACTGATGTCACAGCAATCTGCTCTTTAAGCTGCAGCAGCTGAGACATTCTTTGATTGCTGCATCTACTCTTGTGGCCAAACGCTTCCCTGCAGGTTGCAACAGGCCGTCGCTGACAAGCATGCTGCAGGCCACTGCCAGCACCTTTTGGTTTCTTGACTTTGCACATGTCCTGCCAATCAACAACTGCCATCACATTTAGTGATTGCATTCTGCCTGATGGTTTTATATGTACAACTTGCATCTGTACAGTCATCCCAGCTTGCAAACACACTCTATGGCGCTTCAACTCACATCCAAATCTTATACAGGACAGTGCAAAGCAGCTTCACAGCTACTGTTATCTGCTGCAGGTACAACACCATCTGCTGTGGGTATGGGCAGATGCAAGCCCGAATGCTCAGCTAGAGTGTTTGGCAAAGCAGCCCGCTGTGATAGATGAGCTACAGGAGGAAGATAAGGTCATTTACATGCACCCCTGGTAAGAAGCAACTGATGTTCCAGGGCTGGGCAGCATTGATGCAGCTTTGATCAACATGACTGTCATGGCTGCAGCCTGACTTTCCCTGATTAACTAATAATCAGGTTTCCAACACATTTTTGTCATTTGCATTTTTGAGCTATGCTTCACAGAGCGTTCTTGTTAGGCATTGCTGTCATGTAAAGTTTTGCAGTGATTGGAAGTACCCGGTAGTTTGAATTGCCTGCAAACATAGCTGTTGTGAACTAGAATTGTGATAACGGACTCGCATCTTTCCTGACACCTCTGCCCGGCTTTGACATTTGTGCACACTTGGTCCTTTGTCTATCTCACAGCACCATTGATATGATGCTCACTTTTCAGACTGCTGAAGATTTTTCTCAGTGTTCGCTGCTGTGCTGTGCAGGTTTGTGCGTGACATGCCCTTTGGTGCAGACATACTGCTAGAGAATGTGCTAGACCCTTCTCACGTCCCCTTCTCTCATCATGGGGTCATCGGCAACCGAGACAAGGTCCTGCCCCAAAGCATGCATGTGTTGGAACCAGCACAAGCAGAGTCTGGTTTTGTTGTTGGGGTTGAAGCCACAAAAAATGGCACAAACCGGACCCAACTGGGCACTGGCAAAATGACCAAGATCTTCTTTCAGCCGCCAACTCTGGTCAAGTAAGCTCTGTAGCAGTGCCATGCCACCAGACGTGAGAGTGTGAAATAACCAACAAAAGCTGCATCAACATGGTCTGACCTGCGTTCATACCAATTTCATAGCATGTCTTATGCATTCTTGCATGGTTGCGACCCAGGGCTTAAATCGCATCCTCCAGAAAAGAAATCCTTCCAAATTGTCCTTGACAAATTTTGCTACGTCGTGTACCTGCAATCTAGAGAGAAAATGCTCCCACGAAGATGTTGCTCTTGGTTTTTTTGAATAAGGATTATTCCACAATTTTGCAGCAGATGTTATTGATTGCAATCAAGCCGTTTTATCACATATCAATGTTTGTTGCAGCAGGCTTTGTAGAGATGTTACGCAGGTACAATTGTGCAGCAATTAGACTTTGTTCTGTCAGCGTTATGTGGCATGTCAAGTAATTTATTGTGTCATCGTCAATGAAGGCCTTGCCTGCACATGACTCAGCGCATATTACTCAGTGCACATGACTCAGTGCAAATGACCCAGTCTACATGACTCAATGCACACCCATGTCAGCAGGCTGTGTGGCGCTGACACATGCTGATAGCTCCACACGGTGAACTGTAACCGGCTTTGACAATCGTCTGCAGGTACAAGTTTGGTGGGCCTGGCATGCAGATGATCACCTACTGCACACCCACCTCACCTGGCCGCAGCAGACTCTTCTACTGCCTAGTTGCTGACAAAGAAAAGGCTCCCAAAGCTATGAAGCGCGCCATGGCCCTCCGCCCCAAGTGGCTGCTGTTCCTGAACCACTTCCAGCGTAACAATGTTCTGGATGGGGACACTGTCTTCCTGCATGGGCAGGTCAGCCTTCCAGCTTATGCTTGCTCATGCGCTTCCTCACATTTCCAGTCACCTCAGTCACCTTTGTCTTTAGAACAGGGACCACACAGCGGGTCAAGACGCAATCATCTAGCTGAAGATCTGTTGACCATTTGCTTGTGCTAATGCATTATGCAGCATCTCAAGAACTGGTCAGCATCTGCAGGCGTCCCTCAAGCATACAGCCAATTAGCAATATAACTATAATGACACCAAGTGTTGTAATCACATCATGTGTAAACATGTACTCACTCTAGCTGACCTGCATGTGCACAAACTCTGCAACAGTCACAAGACTCAAGAAGAGCAGCAGGCAGAAGTGCATCATGTCCATCTCAGTATGATCACCTCTTACAGTGAGTGTAGCTCAAACCCCATGTTTGCAATAGGACTGCTGCCTATGCAGCAGGCAGAAGTCTGTGTGTCGGCAGCTCAATCTGATAGAGGAGTTGCCGTCAGGATGGCAGCAGTCTGATGCATGAGGCAATGAGCTGACTTGCATCGCACTCATCTGATACCTGATGGCTAAGCCCGCTGTTTAGTAGTTATGATGATTGTTATTAGTCAGATGCACCACATGACCTCATTCACACCGTTTTGTGTCATGCATGCCCAGCTCCATGTTGCGTGTACACAATATTACTATCACCTGCATTAAGGGCACAATAGCCGGGAGTACATGCCACAAGTGTGTTGTCAGCATCTGGCATTGTTACATGTCCCACATCATGCATGCTTAGCTTACTGTTGTGTATGCAACACAGGACTGCTACATGCATCAAGGGGGCAGCAGCCAGAAGTACTACATGCCCACAACAATGGACAAGGGCATTGTCAGCCTCAGAAAGTGGCTTGGCAGCCTTGCCGGGCCTATTCCCTGGGGGACCTCAGCGACCCCGGACATCTGGGCTAAGCAGTATACCAGGGATGACATTCTGAGCAGATACAACCAGCATACTCAGCATTGCAAACACTGCTCAAAGGTGTGTGCATGTCTTTGTCTGTCTGTCTATCTGTCTGTCTGCCTGCCTGTCTGTCTGTTGTTTGCAGCCCATGCCTATTTGTCTCACTGTCTTTCTGTCTGCCCAGTCATTTTAGGTACCATGCCATACAGAACAAGGAGCTTATTGTGCCTTGTTCCTTGTGCTTGCAAGGTACAGCATGCAAGATTGCAGATGCGATGTCGTGTCATGACATGCGGTGGCAAGAAATCTGCATAGCAAGATTTGGTATACATTGAGGACTTTGATATCGGGGACCATCGTGAAGTCACAACACATCAGCAAATGCTTGCAGGTTCTAAATCGTAGGCAGAAGCTTCATCATGCCAGCGTGTCAGTGTCGGATGTAGTTTCATGGTTGTTGCATTTGACAACTCAGAAGTGTGTTTGATGTGTGTGTGTGTGCAGGCACTCAAGGTTGTCACTTGGTTCCAAAGAGCTGCAGTAGCGGCAACAGCAGTGTCTGCATTGCTTGCAGCAGCTGCTTTTGGAGCTGGTCAGTCTTCTATTTCTTTCTGGGCTGCTGTTGGTGTCAGCGCTGTTGCAGCTGCCTTTGCAGCATACAGACTTGCGCAAGTCCGGCAGAAGTTTATTTTTGTGGACTATATACAAGCAGATCATTGAGTGTAGCTTTTGTTTGCCTGAATCTGCGATTGTGCATGGCAGTGTCTACTCAGAGGCAATTAAATATTACCGTGCAAGCGCATGAAAATTGTGTGACGGAGACTGGGCTGAAGCAGCACATTGCGAATGACGAGTTGCAGATGCTTCCATTAGGGGAGGTATGACAAGCTCAAGCCATATGGTTGGTGTATTGGTGTTCAAGCAAACACACTATTTACGTTCAACTGCTGTTGTTGATGCCACACACGTGCTAAGCTGGATGAAGTATTTAAAGATTAGTATTTCTGTATGTTGCAGACCAACATTGCATACATACAATGGTCATGTGCAGCATTCCTGTGCTTGTAATCAGGAAAAACATTGACTCAGGAAGCAGAGCTCGCTAAAGTTATATTTGCAAACAACGATCTGTCGGTGGCATGATTGCAACAAACAGCCTGTCCCAGGCATTCTCAGCCCCAAGGTCTTCAGATCTTAGTGATCCACCTGTCTTATGTTTCGCGTCGTCGTGACGACTATCAGCCATTTCAATGGTACGATGTTTGTCGAGCCATGAAATACTTGAGGGGTACAGCTACTGAGATTATCTGATAAGAGTTGCTAAAACTGTTGAGACACAACAGTGCTGCAGCAATGATCACATCTGAGGAGAATGTGAAGCAATAGCCAAAGCGCATACATCGCAACCGCGCACGATTCTGAATGACGCAGTGAAAGGGCCAGCCAAAACAAAGAAAGCAAGAGCATGCATGTTGCTCGGAGGAGATCTTCAAATTCAAAAGATCGCTAGTAACCCTGCTAAAATTGCAACATCCTAGCTTGTGTTTGAGATACTCTTGCAAACCTCCGTGCGCCTTTCAGCAAACTCCTGCAAGCCGTCCTTCAGCATTGCAGGCTGGCAAGTCACAACTTTACAGCCACGCCAGCTACCAGAGTGGCTTCTGGTATCGGAAATGCTCCTGAGCTGTATAACTTGCCGCCCCCCTCTCGTCCAGCCTCCGCTGACTCCCTTGTACCACAAATGCAAAGGATCAAAGGCAGACATAGTACATCATCAAGCCAACTTCCTGGACAAGACATGACTCCCAGGAGTCCTCCCAAGCAGCAACAGGCAGGCACCACTCGCATATTCAGTCTACCAAAACAGCGACCTCAGGCATTAGTTGCACAAGAAGAAGAGCGCAACAGAGAGAACGCGCGGCAAGAAGGGAGCAGGGGACTCAGCAGAATCAGCGACAGGCAAATTGGAACCATCAGCAGCTACAGCCAACTGCTGTGCAGCGTCGTAGTCTATTTGATCAACAACATCAGAGGCGTCAGCTATTGTCCAGGCAGCAGACTCCGAAGCCACCAGCCATAAAAGCATTTGCTGGTCAGACGTCTCAGTCAGATTGTAACAATGGCAGACACACTGATGTGATCAATCTGACTGACAGCCCTGAACCTGCAAAAGCAGGCCAAGCTGGCAATGTGCAGCTTCCACAGCTGTGCTCACTCCTGCAGCCTCAGGTGTGTATCACACCATCGCTTTGTCCAAGCAATGTTGCATGCTCCCAGTCATGCCCAGGGCTCACTTTTCACTGTGCGCCACTATCTTCCCTCCGCATCTCCTCAGAATTTGGCAACTGCAGGGCCAAATTTCTAGCAGTGATCTTGCTTCTGCTGGCCAGGAAGGGGTCCTTCCAGTCAAGAAGGTTGGACGTGATCTTGAACAAGTTTATACAGCCAAGCCTAGCCCTCAGACATAAGCTGCTGGCCCTACGCCCAAGGTCTGACTGTTCAGATCTGTCACTTTTACTGTCGTATGTGCAGTTCTCTGTTCATCAAGAAGTCTCCTTGCAATGCATAGGCTCCGGTTGTCATGAACTTGGGGTGATTGATGGTTTACAGGTGGAAGGTGAGAGCCATAATGCAGTTGGTTCAGCTAGTGAAAGTGTGCAGCCTGCCCAGCAGCAGGACAGAACTTCACAGGTATTCCTTGCCACAGGCCTACAACTCTACTGCAATCATATACAACCGCTACAACCTTGGCAAGCGTGCCACATGGTCGTGTCTCATGTGTGTTTGCTTTGTTTAATGTGGCTTCACAACCTGATCAGGCATGTCGTGGAGGCACGCAGCAGCAGCAGCAGAGCATTGGTACCAGGGCTGAACAGGTACAGTTCACAATTCATGGCATCCTCCTTGGAACAAAAGTACCTTCATTTGGCAAGCCAGAAGTTCTGCATACAACAGAAGGTCTGACCCTTTGCTGGCGCATATGTCCTAGGTAGATTCCCACGGGGACAAACTAGCCACGGGACAAGGAGCAGGTCTGCAGCAAGAGCAGCACGTGGAACCCAAGCTCCTTGGTTGGGATTGGCTGGGACAGAGCGCACCATCGCAGGTCAAATCTGCTGCAGGCGTGAAGCCTGTGCTGCCCCAGGTCTGGTGAAACAAAAAGTTGCCACACTCTGTACATTTGCTGGGTTGCTATTGCAGCATTGAAACTTGCAGGACTGCATGGCAGACTGATGCAGCTTGACAGCTCCCTGTGCCTGTGCATTCCTGGGCAGAAGCACCTTTGGTTGCAACACCAAATGCATATGCAGAAGCCATTGCCATACAGGGTGCAGCTCACCTTGGTTTTTGTGCTCTGGACAAGCCAAATGTTTGACCTGTCCCAGTCAACAGTTTGACACAGTTCACAGTTTCAATGCAGACAAGACGTGATACTGAAGCAGCAGCCAGGGATACTGATGTCCATGGTGCATTTCAGGGTGACACACAACAGCCTGCTTTGCCCTGCTTAGCAAACATGGGTCCATCTGTGCCTAGATCACCTAGAATTTCGGCAAGCTTACCAGAGGCAAGGACCCAGACTGCTGGCAGCGAGGCACAGCACGTGGCAGGTATTCCTCTGATGCACAGGCACAATGAGCCTGCATACTCCACTGACATGAGGGATCATCTTGTCCAATGACTCAATGACTTGCTTGCTTCTGCAATCTTCTCTCATTGACTCCTTCGCATACCTCTTCAATTAGACTCCTTCAACCCCTCATGCACTTACTTGTGTACTCGCTCATGCATTTACTCAAGTACTCAGTCATTCAATCCCTCGCTCATATACTATCACTTAGCCACTCATGCACTTGCTTGATGGTTGCTTTACTCACTTGCCAACTCCCTCAGCACCATAAAAGCACTTTAGTGAACACTTGTACCAGCAGAAACTGCAGGTAATGCCTGCTTTGGGGACTGTTGTTACATCAGCCACCTATGCAAAACTGCCACAAGCTGACGTCTTGTCTCCCTACAGGCATGAGGCCTACAGTAAACCCCCCTCACGATGCACTACAAGATGCAGCAAGCACCATACCTTCTGATCCCTCAGCTGCCCCTGAGTTTCAACCTATGAAGGGAGCTGCCCCTCCCTCTGCCAAAGGTGTGATCACACCTTCTTCAGGGGCTTGTCCAATGGTCACTCCAGCAGCAGTTGCAGCACCTGCAGCTGAGTATGAGACTGCAAGCCTTTCAGAAGGTGATCTTCTTCAAAGCCGGGCCGTCTGGATCAACAGTGTGCATTCACCATGCACAGCTTCATGCTGTGGGTCATGATGACTGGCAGGTGTGTTAACACACCCCTGGACAGAGCTCCAATGCAACAAAAAACAAGTGGACCTGAGGGAAATCATGACATCATTATATTTGGGACAACAGCGGTTTTGGGAGCAATTCCTGGGGACTAAGTTCTGAGGCACCTGCAGCAGCAAAAGTCCCAGCCTGGAGCAATTGAAGACGTGTTTGTGCTGCAGACTTCTTGCTCTCTGCTGTACAGGTGTGGCATCCACAGAGAGCCGCTCACAGACTCCAGCACCAGGAGACAGCCCAGGCTTGCAGGATGGTGGTGACAAGAAAAAGAAGAGGAGACCTAAGAAGAAGAAGGATCCCAATGAGCCAAGAAAGCCCATGTCAGCATACATCCTCTTCTGTGCAGAGTTCAGGAGAAACTTGGACCCTCCCGCTTACTTCAATGAGACGGCTGCTTTGGTCTGTTCCAGCCTCTAGCCTCATCGTTGTGCTGTCATGCAGCATACGTGTCAGACAGCTATAGCAATTGAGCCATGCCTACTGAACAAAGCATGTCATCACCCGGTGCGTTGTGAGCGAAATTCTTGTGCCAAGGGTGTGACAGGCGTACTTTTCTTTTTCTTTCTACAAGATCATGTTGCAGCATCAAGGCCTGTCAACGGGCTTGATCAGTTGCATTTGTGCTGAGTTGGTCTCGTACTTCCTCAGGATCAATTATGCCTACTTTTCCTGAGCAACAAGCATTGTACTTTTATAAAGAAATGCTCAGTATTCCTCAGCTGGAATCTCCCCACAAGAAAACACAACAAATCATGTTCAAACAGCTAGCATCATTGAAACGGTCGTGCTTTCTTGTTGCAATGATAACTTCATTTAAAGATTTTTTTCCAAGTTGCTGCTGACAAGATTGAATGTGATGTAGGGATGCCAAGCTACATGTCGGAGACTATTGCCACCCGGCGAGACAAGGGTGACAACACGCTGTGTGCTGAGTGTGGCAGGCCCCACAACCTCAAGCTATGCTCGGGTATGCCCCACCTGCCTTGCATCGCTGCCTCATAAGAAATGTATGTAGTTATATTCAACTTGTACCATCAGTCCTGATGCCTGCTGATTGACCATCAGAAGCATGCTTGACAGCTTAGCCGCAAACAATGCCTGCTTCTCAAAGCCATATGCAAAGGGGATGACTCAAAAAAAAGAGTCAAGTGGCATGTTTTGACTTGCTGAGGCACCGAATGAGAGAAGCGCATGTGATTTTAAAATGACTGTGTTGCTTTGCATCAGCAACAATGCATGATAAACTGGAGATGTGCTTGCTGAGTTGTCAGACAGCAACTGACATGAAATGCCAGGTTAAGATATTACTCATAATGACCGTGACTTGTCCTTGAGTGGAGGCAAGTCAGGATGTGGTCATAAGCATTAGGGGCTGCATGCACCACATCTTATGCTTGCTGAAAGCTGCTTGATACTTGCGTTGTTCAGCCAGGGCTCTATCTTCGAATTTGGTCCCTTGAGAATAGCTTTGTGTCCCTTGAGGAGAAAAGACTTGCCCTGCACTTACCTAGCTCATCATGAGCCGGAAAGGGTCATTGTTGTTGTTGTTATTCTCAATTTTTGAAGAAAGGCCTGGTGCCCCAAAAGCTGAGACATTGTGATTTTTGCTTGTGACAGCATCATCAGGGAAACTTGAGTGCTGCAAAATTGGAGATTTAATTTTGTCAACGCCTGATTTCAAAACGTGTTGGGAGAAAAACTGGAGTCTGGGTTTTATTTTGGAAGCAGGATGGCAGCCGGTGAGACACAGGCTGCCTGACTTGTTAGGAACAAAGAGAATTGTGAGTGTGAGAGGGTTGACTGGAAGCATGATGCTCAGTACACTGCAGCATGACTAGAATATTTGTTGATGCTGATGGCCTGCAGGTTGCAAGAAGATCCGCTTCTGTGGAAAAGCCTGTCACAAGAGTGCATGGAAAGCCTGGCATAAAAAACAGTGCCTTGAGATACAGACTGACAAGACTCAGAACGCAGCACCCCAGCCATAGATCATCCACCTTGGGGATTTGTTAGCAAGGCCATGTTGAGCAGTAGAGGAAGCAGGATTTTGGAATGCACCTGGGCTTTGCGTGCGTCTGGTGTGTAAGTAGATGTACATCATTAGGCTGATGCATGCAGTTTGCATGCAACATTTACACTATAAGCTGTGTGCAGGTATTTGCAAAATTTGAAGACCAATCCCTAGCTATAGCATAAACTGTGCATGCGTGCCGTGGTCAGTGCTGATGCCTTGTGCCATCTTATCCTTATAAGTGTAGCATTGGGCGTCTTTAGGTGGTCACACGAATGTATTGTTAGCTATGGCACAGCGTTTGTTTAGCTTGGCTGGAGTGCATGCCTTTGTTGTAAGTATCAAGCAAAGAAGCTTCGTTTGAAAGAGAGTGCCACTGAGAGAGATTACAATGCTTTAGTCAGCCAACAAGTCTGATCACATATAGAAGAGAACAAAGGTCAAATCTGGAAGACATCAAGACAGCTTAGAACAAACTTGAAAACTTGCATGTGTTCTTGCGCGAAAAAGGACCTCGTGATGCCAATGTTGGTGGAAAACAAATAAGCATACTGCTGCCTAAGTGTGTGGAGAGCCGGACGTTCAAAAATCATGTGCATTTCATCTGCAACAGCCACACCACCACAATGTGTGCACACCCTACTGGCCCTGGCCCTCAGCAAAAAGGCCAAGAACAAATGTGAACTGATGAGAACCAAATCTCAACAGTTACTGTAGAACTTGCTGCATGCGCCTACCAGAAACAGGTAGCTGACCGCCTACGCTGGCTAAAAGGCCTAAACCAATAATGGTATATGCATGCGACAACCCCAAAAGTAGGGGCTGCCCTAGGACAATGCACGGCAAAGTCATGGGTGCCGCCCAAATGCTGACGCAGGGCTTTCACAATTGTACCCCGGGCTGCCCAACGGACTGCAATCGACTATTTCATGAGAAAATGGACTCTTTTCTGCAGTTTCAGTAAGTCGCACGTGACGCGGGTATTACATTATAGTGACTAACCTCTGCAGAGCAGCAGCTTCGCCATGTTCGTGAGCGTTGCCATCTGTCAGCTTGCGACCTTCGCCATGCAGGCTCGCGGTGCGCATGGTGATGGCTGTACCACAGTTTACATCTTGAACACAGTTTGTAAGTGTTTGTCGTCGCTGGCTGGCACCTGTTGATAAAGCAAATCGGCAGTGAGTCAACTGCGTGTCAACAATCAGCAAGCCACGCCGAATCGAGACAGAAGTATAGCACACGCACTACAGAACTCACACGAAACCAGCAGCTACATGCGCACGTGCTTGGGATGGGCATTGGTGCAAGCGCTCGTGTGTGCAGTCAGCGTCAGCGGGTTCAGCCTTTCAGACCTGATCTCAGACCTTGTACCCCTCAAAATAACCACTGGTAGCACCGCTCAGGAGTTTGAGGGCTGGGGGACTTCTTTGGCATGGTTTGCAGAGTATATCGGTTGTCTGGAAGGTGCGTACAATCCGTAGAACTAATTGACAGTCTCACTGCTGGGACTGAGTGTATATGCGGATGGTGAAAAAATCAGAACACAAAAAGGACCAACAGCTGGCAATGAAGCACAGAGGATTGGATGTGTACAGTTTTCCTGCTGAACTTGGCATGCCTTGCAGATTCACAGCAGGAGAGAGTGGCTGACCTGCTGTTTGATGCTGAGGCGGGCCTGGGTCTGCAAATTGTGAGATATAACATCGGCGGCAGCAACACCACACTGAATGCAACAAATAGCATGCGCCCCTTTGCTGCAGTGCCAAGCATGCTGCTGGCCAATGGCACATACAACTGGACTCTGGTGAGCCAGCCTGCCCTAGTTGATCACATCATCACCGCAGACATAGACGTACTCAATGCCACATCACCTGGTCAATGAATGCAACACTGCAGCAGACTGTGACACACATGCTACAAAGCTAAACAATGCAAACAAAGCAGCCCCCTTGCTGTTTAGTAAATGTACGTTCTGTGCATAGATTGTGCTGGAAATCAGTTCAAATACATAGCGCTGCTCAACAGCTAGCTCTGCAGAAACTTGCATGGTAAGCATTGGATGACATGGAGAGTGCAGTATTGGCATGTAGGACAGCAAACAGGCAGGGGTCATGGTTGCAGCACAAAATAGGGGAGCCCTCATCTTTGAGGCCTTCTCCAATTCACCCCCCTGGTTCATGACCATTTCTGGAGACCCTAGGTATGGCCTCAAAAGTTTTGCACCCTGCAACTTGGCATGTGCTGCTGGATTTGGTGCTGCTTCTTGTATGCTTACTCTTATACAACAAACGCTACTCTGCACCCCGACCACAAAATCCAAGCAACATGCGCTGATGTTCTGGGCTGTGCCGCAGCGGTAATGTAAATGGTGCATCAGACAATCTTGCGCCAGCCTATTATGTTGCCTTTGTGGATTACTTGACCGAAGTAGTGCAATATTATCGGGAGGAGATGAACATCACTTTCAGAACTGTGGAGCCGTTCAATGAGCCCAGCTCGACTGAGTGGCAGCTTGGCAACATTCAGGAAGGTTGTCATTACGATCTTTTGACACAGGACAGCATTCTTCAGGTATGCTGGCCCAGATCAAGCCATCCTGTCGTTTATGTCACTGCTTGTACAGTCATTCAAAGGCACATTCATTCAATCGTTGCCCAGTCATTCACCCACCCATTTGCTCCTTTGCTTGCACAGTTACTCGCCTGCTTGCTCATTCACTGAGTAACTTTGACCAGCTTGACCGTTTCAGACCTTTTTTTGAAGCTGCATATATGTCATGACACCAGTCGACCCCATCATGACTCAGTAAAGGTTCATCAACATTTTGCATTGCAGAAATTGGCTGCTAGTCTGGATGCCAAAGGCCTGTCCCCAGAAACAGGGATCAGTGCATCTGATGAAGATGAATATGGCACTTCCATTGCAACCTTCCTGCAATATGGCTCTGCCCTAAGCGTGATTGATCAGATTGGTACACATGCATACCAAGGTGTGGTGCCACCTGCAGCAACTTCAGCACAAAACCACTGCCTTTTGCCATGTCAATGTCTGAAGTGCATCTCAGCTTGCATACAGATAGCCAGGAATGCCTTGCTGAATGCTGATTCAAAAATGCCTTGGTGAATGCTGATCCCAATTAATAAAAGCTGATCAGGACCCAAGGATTCAGCTTGAGGTGGAAATCCAGGGCTGACAGGCTTTTGGCACTGCACAGAGTGAAACAGCACGTCCAGTCAATTTTCTCTTACAGCCGGCTTTGATTGTGGCCAGCATTGAGTCTGCCCTGTGCAACCCTCCATATATTGCCAGTTGTGGCTCTGCATTATATACAGATGTATGAATATACAACCATATCTGTTGCTAGACAACAGGTAATGCAACCCAATACATATGTACAAATGTTTGCAAGTTGATACACATCGGCATTTACTGCTGTGTTGCAGAAACACTGGAAACTGTGATTTCGATTCCTTTGGACCTGCTTGCCAGTCATGCTGGCAAGCGGCTGTGGATGACAGAGTATGCTGGTGGCACCTACAATGTGTCAGACATACGGACAGGCCTTGCCTTGTCCACTCAGGTAGAGTTCTGCCCATACGACAAGCATTGAAAAGATTTTGCCAGGTTGGCCACTGTGTAGAAGAGGACTGATAGTTGATTGAATGGTACTGGTTCACACCCGTGCCCCAACAACAGGCAGCCAGTGTGACTGTAGGTTGTGAGTTTGTCTGCAAAGGTCCTGGGTATGTTACAAGGCAGCGTCTGCAGAAGAATGCAGTGGCTGACAGCATTGACCCCAATGTATGACTACTGCAGATTTTGGGGGATCTGAAAAATGGAGGCGTGCAAGCCTGGATATACTGGCAGGTGAGCTGATGTGCAACAGTTTCCATGGCATTGCAAGTAAACATTATCCAGTTGCAACTGAATAAAGTTTACTTGCAATGCCTGTTGCGCTCCGATGCCTCTGATCACACCTTTGTGTTACTGAATGGCAATTTGTGCAGGACGAAAACTTGTCTCATGCATGATGAAGCATTCAATGTTAGGCACAGCGCCCAGTCCCTTCAAGCTTATGAAGTTCATTCTTCAGGTCATGTGTTTGGCAGTGTGCATCTCGAGCAATGACTTGTGCAGCCTAAGCTTGGTTCTTTGTGGTGTTGACCGCATGATGCCAAGCTGTTTTCACAAGGACGCTTGGACATCTGTGTGCTGTCAGTAAAACCGCTGAGTGGGCAAGGATGCTTGTCCTTGTAAGTCTGCTTTGAGAAGATGTTCTTGCGTTACAGGCTGTTGAAAACATATATGGCCCTGGTGGTTTGTGGGGCTTCCTGCAGATGCCCTTTGGGGACTACGGCCCTCAAGACATCCCTTGGCCAAACATACCTATTCAGATCAGCAAGCAATACTACGCCATGATGCAGGCATGCGTCGGAGCTTTGTAGACCAGAGTTGGCTTTAGTGACTGTAGTCTCTGCCATGCATTGTGTCTGTCCTCAATGTTGTTGAAACAATTGTTGCACCAATTGGCTCCTGTGGTGAGGACCTTTGCCTAAGTACAAGCCAATGCTTTTGCCCATCTGTGTCAGACTTTTGCCCTGTCCCTTGGTCCATGTCTGCCATCTATGCTGCAGGATTGCCATTCCTTGACCCCTTGTCTCTGCACCTTGTGCCCTTCATACTAGCCTATCAGACGGTGGCTGACAGCATGTTCTGCTGTTCTGCAGTATAGCAAATTCATCAAAAACGGATGGACCATTTTGAATACAGACTCTGATGTTTGGACGCTGGCCGCCATGTACCAAGATGAGGATTCCAACACCGAGATTGCTGTTGTCACCACTAACACAGAATCAAGCAGCACCAACACAAACTGGCAGTTTGGTTCCATGTCATCACAGTACATTGTAGAGGTGTACAGAACTAGCGCCACCGAAAATTGTGCTCAGCTGGCAGATGTGGTTTTGCCAACAAATGGCGTTTTGCAATATACATTGCCGTCAAACTCTATCACTACTTTTCATTTTACTATAGAGGCAACAGCTGCTGCTGCCACAGCAGGATGACAAGCAGAGGCGCATGTGCACTGTACAAGTGCTATATACAAACATAGCGATAGGCTTTATCCTATCTTCATAATGAACCTCAATAGACTTTATTTGCTCCGGTATTGCAAGCAGCAAGGCTTGGTAACACCACACATCAGTTGTGCCAGGAGGAGGTTTGACTAGCCAGCTCAAAGTCCTGGATTTGAGCCATTCACAGTATGATACAGATGGAAGGCTGTTGATGGGGCTGCACAGCTGCAAGGCTGTTGATTGGGGCTGCAAGGCTGTTGATTAGGGCTGCATGGCTGTTGATTAGGGCTGCATGGCTGTTGATTGGGGCTGCATGGCTGTTGATGAGGGCTGCAAGGCTGTTGATTGAAGCTGCATGGCTGCAAGGCTGTTGATTAGGGCTGCATGGCTGTTGATTAGGGCTGCAAGGCTGTTGATTGAAGCTGCACGGCTGCAAGGCTGTTGATTGAAGCTACAGGGCTGCAAGGCTGTTGTTTGAAGCTGCACGGCTGCAAGGCTGTTGGTTGGGGCTGCAAGGCTACAAGGCTGTCTGAGCCGGTATTGCTGCAAATTGCTGCGCTGCTGGTGCAGCTGGGCTGCACCTGCTGAGCTGCTGCTGCCGCTGAGCTGCCAGAGCTGCACTGCCCCTTCTGCCATGGCTGCATTGCCTCTTCTGCCATGGCTGCACAGCCGCTGCCGCTACAGCTGAAGAGCTGGAAGGGCTGCATTGCCGAGCTTGTGCCCAATTTTTAGGGTCCCTCTTGCAGACATTGGAACTTGAGGCGGGAAAGGGATAAGTATGGGATCGACCAGCCCTGCTGAGTCTAAGGGCTCGGGATGAGGTTCGCTGGCTCAGCGAGCTCCATCGCTGCTGCACCTTGTCACGTCTGTCGTGCTTGACATTGAAAAGGCTGCTTGTTCCACTTGACGTGCTCGTGTGCCAAAGGTCTCTTTCGGTCTTGCTGTTTATGGTGTAGCGTATGCAGCCTTGTGGCAAATTGGATCTCTCTTTCACCGCCTGGTCGTGTTGTCGACGTCGGTCACAGGTCCAGTGCAGCAACATGTGCTTTGACGAATCTGCACCTCTTTGCCGTCCGCTGGCCCCAGCTGGTGTTCGCATGCTTTGTGAAACTTGTTGGACAAAAGCTTGAGCGCCAGCGGATTCGAGCAAGCACCCAAGTGCAATGTAGCCTGTCTAAGGTACATTTTGACACTGCTGTGCCAGTTGCGGATTATAGACAGGTATGCAGATTGAACTGACTTCTTATGTGAACAGATTGCTTGTCTTTGCCTGGGTGAGAGGTGTCTCCCTGTTGCAGATAGATTCCCATCAGTATCCAAGCTTGTCGTCAACTTGTGCAGAGGTTGCAGCACTGTTGCAGCCTATGAAAGGCTTGCCTTTGCTGCGCCACACTACTCAACACAGCTGTTGGTTGCAGGAGCCAATGTTCAAAGCCACACTGGTGAGGCTGATCTGCAACAGTGCAAGCGAAACGTGCGCCTGCTTGTCATGCAATGGGCATGCACCTTTCATGTGGCATTGGCATGCATGCTACGGGTTTGCACCGCCCAACAGCTGAATTGTCCAGCTTGTGCAGAGGCATATGGCGCAACCTTGAGAACTGCTTCGAGAACAGCTGCTGCATCATACTTGGCTGCAAGCTGCAAAATGGATATCTTCATCTGGCTTGAGTGGCTCACGATGTGACAAGTGATACTTTGCACCTCACTTCAGCATCCACGTTTTATCAACAACACAAACACCTTCTTGATTATATGACTTCTGAACCTTGTTGACCCTGCTTCTGAAGTTTGTGGCTTGCAAAAAAAAAAAAAATTGTATGCTGAGGTTCCTCCCTTTGGCATTGGTTCATATGCTGTTTGTCAAGTGAGCTCTATCTTGGACGGAGATGTGCAGATGTGTAACAGGGTCGCTAATATGCATAACACACCAGCATTGGTTTTGTAGCTCCTGCCCTGTGAGCAGCTCTGGACGTTTAGGCATCAACTGTTGATGCTTTACCTTAGGGCTGTTGCATAAGGGGGGTCCCGTCATGACGGCTGAACAGCATAGACTCAACTCTTTTTCCTGTACATGCTGTACAGTCTGTAGGTAACATCCAGATGCATCTCTCGCAAGGTGTGAGTTCAGGTTTACAAGCAGAGCAGCCTACAGAATAGGCTAAAAAAACCGGCTTTCTTGTTGTTTTGATGCCATTGGTACCTTGGTGTTGAGACCTAGTGAACCTGCCACACTAACAAACACTTCATTGGGAAAAAAGACGCACAAGCAGCGCCTGCAAAGCTACAGTCCATCTAATGGAACTTTACTGAGTGGTGCACATGCGTGACCATTAGCACAGTAATGTACAAATTTGCCACACAGCCCAGATTACAAGTCACGCACCCTGCACTGCATTCTGTGCACTAATCCAATGGGCATTGTGGAGCACTCAACGCAACTTCAGGGAATGTATAGCTTGGCTCAAATGTTTCGACTCAACATTTTCATGATGTCGTAATTGCTTTAGTCACAGGGATGGAATGGGGTAATCTGCTGTAGCCAACAGACTGATCAGAGCAGCAGCTTGGTGTCAAATGTGCTCAGACTGATAGCAAAAGCTTGAATGGCAGTGATCTCTGCTGGATTGTAATCCATGATGTAAGTGTACGAGTCCACTTTACCAAACTGCACACAAAACACCGCAATGAAGCCATGACTGGCAATGAAGTCCAGTGCTGACACCACATGTGTCAGCAGATGTTGAAATGAATGCTTGTTTGCAGCCTTTGCAAGTGCAAATGACTTGAAAATACTAAACACACATGAAAACATAAAATTCACAAGGCAAAGCAGCGTGTGTCTGCAGAGCATTGTGCAATGGGAACTGACAGGAGAAGACACGTTGTGCTGCAGCTCACATTTCTGTGCAAGGCCATGAAGCGCCTGTCTCAACCAATATATGCACATTGTTTGACAGAAAGCATGCTGACCTGCATGACAATGGCCATGTTTGGATCCTCTGCCTTGATCAGCTGGAAGTTCTTCACGGATGCCAGCTTCACTCTCCCACGAAAGTTCAAACACCAACAACGCAAAGTATCATTCCAGTGTGGAGGCTTATTTTGTAGCTCTATGCCTTTCTGAGATGGGGCCAGGGAGGGTCTGGGTGGGGTGACTGGGGACTGGGAGTCTGTCTGTGAGGGTGTGAGTGTGCCAGGCGTCATCGGGGCCACATGTGTCAGAGATGACGCTGCAGAAGTTTCTGGGGACTCCTGATCTGCTTGGGGATAGTTGGGGCTGCTCGGGGACTGAACCTGGGGCTCATGTGCTCCTGCAACAGTGCACAATAACACCAAACTTGCTAATTGCATAATGCCTTAATAATTACAAATCCTGCCCTGGGGCTTGCAGCATGAAGCTGCAGCTATGCTGTAAGAATTGCTTGGGGTTAAATTACTCCCTGTGGCTAAAAATATTGTATGAAAGTGTGCACAACTGATACATGCAAGATCACATGATATCATTGGTGAATTGCAAACGCCAGACCATCCTGTGACTAATGAGCGACCTGCATCTGTACTGCAGAAGCAGGAAGTGCCATCAACAGCTGACAAATGAGTTGATTAAACATCAAAACTGATAACGTCACAAGTCAGCTGTCATCGCTTTGAGCATACCTGTCTGACTAGATGACTGTCTGAGGCCATCTGCGCTGAAGGCAGAGGTCACAAGGAGGGAGGCAGGCAATCTGTTGCTGAGCTCCTCTGAGGAGGACCTGCTGCAGCAGCTGCTTGAGGCTGTGGTGTCAAAACATGCCAGAGATGATGGGTCTGGCAAAGTCACCTTCATCCTGCAAAAGCATAAACAGATGTCAGCTAGATCGCCTTTCTATCAGACCAGTTTAGTTGAGACTGCAGAGCCTGCTGCAGCAGCATGATGGCTTGTGATCTCAAGCCAGGCAGCAGCCCTGTGAGTCAGGCAGAACAATCTGAGTTCTGCAGAAGATCAAGGGTGAAAGTGTTTCAAACTTTGGGGACAGATCAAACAGGCTTGCGTCCAATCAGCAATGATGGCGCCAGCTTGAAGCTGTCTAGAACTAGCAAGCAACAAGCGTCAGCATATGAGCTTGAGTTCTGCTTGTACCTGCGAGGACACATGAACCCTCTTATGCGAGTTTTATACTGAACGCCCCCTACAGTCTTAGGCACCACGTGGCAGGAGCAGGGAGGGCTCTCAGAACCGCCCTCAACAGGGCTACTGCCCTCGACCCAGGCTGACCGGGACCGGGCAAACAAAGCTTCTGAAGCCGATGAAGAAGGGTTTGTTGGCGGGAGATTGGTGCCAGAATGTGCCTGACCGTAGATAAACCCCTCCCTTGCTGATTGACACCTGGCAAGGAAGCTGGAGGAAGCTGAGGGTGAGGTGACTGCTGACGGGAGGCTGGCACCAATCTGCTGCTCTGCTGAGTCGCTTGTCATGGCAGCAAAGGGTGACTGGAGGGCTGAGTTGGATCTGGCCTGAGATGTTCGAAACCTACTGAGGAAGCTACCAGATGCTGCAGGGAACGGAGGGAGATCAGACCAGGTACCCCTTGTAAGTTCTGGCTGAGTCAGCATATTTGAATTAGCTGAGACAGTGTCATCTGGTGACAACTCTGTGTGGATTGCTGCTACTGCTTGAGGGAGCAAAGCATTCCCGCCAAAGTTGTCACAAGAGGTAGAGGGTGTGGCTGGCGCAAAAGCAGTCTGAGAAGTGGAGGGAAGGTCGATCACTGGCACATCAAAATTGTAGTTACCGCTCTGCGCGCTTTGCATGCTCTGCGCACGCTCCACGCTGGGTAGCTTGTCAAAGGTCATGGGAGCTGTGTGACTGTGCGTAGCTTCATGCTGAGCAAATGGCTGGACTGTGCTGTCCAGCACGACCTCGTATCTTGTTCCAAGGAGGTTAGTCTCAATCCGAGCACATGGCGTGCCAATGCATGACGATGTGAGATACATCTTGAAGTCCAGCCTGCGAATCTGAGTTACTTTAGGTTGCTTTAGGTAGAGGATTGCAAATGCCCATTTCATGGCCTGGTTGGACACTGCTATGCAATTACAGACAGCAGGCTTTGCAAAACAAGTGTGTGCTTCAGCACTGAACAAATGTTTTTTGCTGAATCAGATGCTGAAGAAAACCTGGAAGAATCGTGCTTGATGGCAACTGCAGACAAGACCATGCCATGCAATGTTACTCCTCATGCCTCACACACCTGGATCCCTGCAGTGCTGCCATCATGCAAGTGCTGTTGCTCATTTTGTCACCAAGCCTCAGTGTATACTTCACAGCCTTGGGCCGAGTTGAGGCACACTCCCTCTTCATGACACATTTTACCAAGTGATTGGACACATTCTCAGGACTCTGCATGCAACCCTCATACAATCAGCAGCTTGTAGCTATACTGCATGTGAGTATTACCTTCAAAGTACAAGTTAGCGTTTGACCACATGCTCCTGCAGCTTGTGTGCGAGTGCTGTGAGTACATGCTGCTTCAAAACTACTTTGTGCATCCAAACAGCACCAAAGCAGGTGAAGCCCATTGCAAATTAAGGCCTCGCAAATTGAGATGTCACTGCAGATGATGGGCGCATCAGCAAGCTACAAAATGCAGATTGTAAAAGAGCACGCACCAGGCCAAACAGCTGCACAGGATGGGTTATCGCCCCTGAGGAGTCCCACAGCCCTTTAAAGAAGGCCCTTCTGCCGATCTGACGCCAGTTCTTTGACACAGAGGTGATAGCAAACTGCGTCTGCAAAGAACAGAACATGTTGTTGTTTTAACGAGTGACTCTGCCAAGATTCAACGTGAAACCTCAAGTGAAATGCAAGGTTTAGGTGCAGCCTTTGTGTTGCACTAAACAATGCTACAGACTGCAGCAATAATCTGCAGACCTGGCGAGATGTCTTGCTGCTGTGATGCATAGGAGGCGGTATCTCTGTCTGCAGCATCTCCATGACGCTTTCGATCAGGTGCTCAGGTAGGGTGCTCCAAGCACTGCCAGACTCAGCAGGAATGCCTGAGTCATGACCTTCGTCTTCAGTTATGAAGGTCTGTGGGGGAATTCTAGGCTTTGCGACAGGCAAGTCCTGCGTGGCTTGCTGAGTTAATGGACTGACGGTCTTCTGTGGGCGAAAGAAGCCAAAAAGACCGGAACGGGTGCGGATGCTTTTGGCATTGGCTTCTTGGCTGACGCTTCCGGAACGAGCGAGGTCCGATGCATTGGGCGGCACAGACATGCGCATGTTTGGATCGCCGCACGATGCTCGATGCTTGGCTGCAAGTGAGCAGTGACTTTAGTGTGAGTACTTTGCATGCACGCGTGTGACTGGTAAGGTCAGTCGTTTATGGAAAATGCGATGTCGCTTTGTTGCCACAGCTTGCATGTTCAGTACATTGCACTGAAAGACATGTCAGCTTGAACAAGCACTGGGGCGCCGGAGAGAGAGAGAGAGAGAGATTACAATGCTTTAGCCAGCCAGCA
>JAABUP010001025.1_pt1 | contig 59907 bp, 70 predicted proteins | sample 5559201 | NCBI WGS metagenome assembly JAABUP01 (sample SAMN10711887, study PRJNA513373) | rock metagenome | isolation source: Antarctica rocks | place: Antarctica | reverse complement strand
TTGCTTCCTACATGCAAAGCATTCCCTAAGGAAACCACCACATGCATTTGGTTCACACAAAGTCATAAAGTCTGCAATGGTACAACAGTGCTGCAGGAGCCCTGAATGCTGTGACCTGATATGGCTGTATGCTGGTAATCAAACACAAAGTGCTGCTCGTCCTCCATACAATCCAATGACTTGCACACTAGACATAGCCTATCTGTCCTATCTAGGTGAACACCGTCTGCCCAGCGGCCTGTGTCTACCCGCAGACCATGGCATCCAGGTCTAAACCTGCTGATTAGCCTTCTATTTGACACACACTTGACAACAGACAGATACTCTGCAGGTTTGTACTCAAGCTGCATTGTCCTATATAACATCAAGCTGCTGTGCTGATCATCTGCAAAGTACTCAAATGCATGCTGATGCTTAACCCTTTCTATGATAGAACTTGTGAAAAAGCTGCTGCTGTCCTAAATGACCATCTGTGCGTGTGACCCCGAGGTTCACATGCATCACATGTGCCCTGGGATGTGATGTGCAGCAAGCATCAGCATGCTGTTCCGACATGCTGCACACAGTGTCGCGCTAGTTTTGTTGCGAGATCTGTTATCTTGACATCGCGACGCAGATCTGCATCAAGCCATTGTCGGACGGACCGGCAAAATGTCTCGCGAACAACCATGCAGTCAACAACAGTGCATCGGGTGTGTGAGAGTGAACTTGCCTGCTGGCAGCAATCTATATGGGCCGAAACAGATTATACTTGTGCCAGCTAAGCTCAAAACACAATTGCAAAGTACTGATGGGTAAGGTCTGCACGCAGGTCCTGCCCACTGTCTATCGAGAGCGCAGTTGTCTGAAAGCAAGCACAGTTCTAGTGTACTCGACGCACAACAGCCTTTGCTTACGCATGACAGGGATTGTGTGTTTGAAGCCCAAACGAGCCAGACAGAAAACAATTTGTCTTTGTTGCATGCTCTGGGCCGTTTGGTAAGTCGAGAGTGTACGAAGTCAAGTAGCCCTGCGAGGCTACTCGCCTGAGTCCGTGTTAACTGAATGGTCAAGCCTATGTAGCGTGTCAACGCTAGACAAATGGACAAGCTCTATCTCCGTGACCGTGTCGGCATCACAGGTGTCTCGGGACGGTGCACTTGTCACCGGTGTGACATTGCAGGCTGTAACAGGTCTCAGCTTACGTCTAGATGTACACTTGCCTCTCAGGTGATGCAATGTCAAGCATGACAAAGGCCACTGCAACAGGCTGTGCTTGTTGCAAGAACAAATGAGACTGCTTGAATGTGCGGCTTGGACCAGTTTTTGCATGTAGCCCTGCTGTGCAGGTGACAGATGTCAGCATCCATTGCTTGCAGATGCATGCCTCATTGCTTATCTCTGACACTGGAGCAGCGCTTTGTTGTACATGCACACAGGCTTTGGGAAGGGACAGCACACTGGAAGCGAAGCGCTGCTGCAGCCTTAGTGTTTGCTGAGCTAGGCCATACACCAACATACCCATCACAGCTGGCAACCTGCCCAAAAGTAGAAGAGTTCAGGCACGCTCATGGCTGCACACACAACAATGCAGGTCATTCCGATTGCAAATCATATGAGCAATGCATTGCTGAAACATACTGTTAATTTGTTTGCTAAGACCACGGCTGATCCAGCAACTCCTGCTGTCTGATTCTGATCACCACCAGTTTATAGCACTTGTTGTAGCCCATTGTGCTGTCACTGCATGCAGTCTCTCAAGCTGCTTCCTAGAGTTGCCATCCTATGCAGCCAGTCCTGCTCTCCTGCCCCCGTCCCCTTCTCGTTGCCAGCAGGCAGACACAAAGCCAAGCAGCAGGTGATGCCACAGCCTGTGCTCTCTTGCTTGCCCTTTGCTTTCCTGGAGCTCTGGCGCTGACCACAGTCTGAAGGCATTTTGAAATGTTGAACTTGGTCAAAACCATGTGATGGCCATGTGATGTGTGGCCTAATCATACCCCATGAGGTTTGCATGTCAAATGTTTCATCTGCTTCCTTGCTTCACAGCTCTTTGCAAGACATCAAGGGTCTTCCATGCTTGTGACCTCTGGACTAACCCCAGGTTGCTTATTTGTGTGTCCTGTTGTTCCTTTCTTGTGATTCAGCTCTTCTTCTTCTTTGCGTATTCAGCTTTCACGTGTTCGGCACACGCTTGAGGGGCTAGCTTTGTCAAAATTGCTACTAGTGCCTAGCGCATCAGTCTGTATGCAAGCCGCTGTGCTCTTTGTCTTGTCCTCATCACTTTCACCACTTGTCCTGCGGCTGCAGCCTGGAGGGTCTTCCGGATTACATCATGGCTCAGGTGCTGTCTCATCTGAGTCATCGCGACCTGGCATGTGCCAGCAGCGTCTGCACAGCATTCAGGGATCAGGCTCGCTTCACTGTTCCTGGACTCGATCTGCACCTCTATCCACACCAGGTGAATGCCATTGTAAGCTTTTGCTGTCTGGCCCTGCCATACAGGGAAGCAGCATAGGGTTTAGGGTTTACGCCGGCGCGGATTTAAAATGGGCCACTTGACAGGCCCATTTTAAAGCCGCGCCGGCGTAAAGAGTTTGAAATTTGAAATAATAAACCGTAAAGCCACTTTTTTGTAGGAAGCATAGGTCGTGCACACTATTCTAGGATTGCATCTGCATCTGCAAAAACATCGGGCAGCGGACGCTGCCATGAATTTTGATTAAAGTGCCATTTGCTGTTGAAGCCAAAACCAGGTGTTTTATAGAATAGAAGCCAGACAAACTGTTCTAGGAGTTGCCTTCTGTGTGTACCCTTGTCAAGGTCTAAACTATGTAGCATAACACGACTTTGTAGTATTGCATAGCTGTATGCACCCAGGAGCCTCAGCATGTCTACTGTTTGCGACGCAATCCGCGCAGCTTGTTTCAGGATCAGGAGTGAAGCTGCACATGTATCTTCACTATGCAAGTATTGTCGTTGCATGGCATCAAAATGCTGTTGACGTGATGAAAGCCAGGTTGGTTTGCTGTGGCTGTGCCAGGTCATGCCTTGAAAAGCCACAGTAACTTTTCCTAAGTTTTTGACACAATTGAGCAAGTGCTACAGTGCATTGTTGTGAGCAACATTGGCAGTTAAAGATCTTAGCCAAAAGGTTTTGGTCAGCAGTACTGATACACCCTGCTGAATGTGCAAATTCAGAATGTGAGTCTGCTGCTTGCAGAGGCGAGCGCTGCAGTGGATGCTTGAAAGGGAGAGGGTTTGCGGCGAAATTGAAGACCCTTGCTGGAAGGGTTTAGTGAGCTCTGATGGACTGCCCTGTTGGGTGTGCACTGCCACTGGCCAATTTGCTTTAGACCCTCCCCCGGCCCTGACAGACTGCAGGGGAGGGCTCTTTTGTGATGAACCAGTAAGCTGCTGCTTCTAGATATCACGCATGTCACATGATGCCACCTCACATCTTTGTGTAGTGAGAGAGGGTGAGACTCATCCATGGTGCTTCGCACATTCTCTTCAATCAGTCCCCCCTTCCCTCCCAGCCCAGGTTCCCAGCCCCCCCACCCCCGCCACACCCTGCCCGCCTACTGAAAAGTCCCAGTATTCCTTGTGAGGGCTGACTGTGCAAGTTTGCAGACAGGTGCTATGTTTTATGCAAGGCATTTGCATCACCCGCCTGGCTTGCTTACATTGATAAGTTTCTGTTAGCATCTTGAAAATAGCGTACCATGACTGTACATCATGCGGGATTCATGCTTCAGTAACTGTACTGAGGCTGCTGTGCAGGGTTTGGGTAAGACCATCACAGGGTTGGCACTCATCTGTAAGACCAGGTACACCATACCCACGACCCCCCTTGACCCTAACGGCAACCCCCTCAAATGCACATGGGTGAAGGACCCCACAGGCAGACCTGCAGCCTTCTACACAGGTGCTGTCATTTCCTCTGTAGCATTTTGCCGTGTCCTTGCTCGCGCAAACGCTTGGAGCAAGTCTCACAAAGCTAATGTTGTTTGACAAGCTGTCCAGTACCATACACTGTGTTGCACATGGTCGAAGCAGGCTGACATGTAAGCCAATTAGGGATGTAAGGTCTGCAAGATTGTTGTTCGCTGGTGTCCAGTGCCTACAATGACAACCTGTCATGATGTCTTATGACCAGCGTGAGCCTGACTGTGTGTGCATCTGTCCTTGTGCCTTTCTAACGCAGCAAACCTCCTGCATTTGGTTCTGTGTTTGCTGCATGTCTGGTAGGCAAATGCACATAGCGGCCAAATATATGTTAACTCAATGCCATGTGTTGTATATGTATACTAAACTTATACCGTTTATGTGTAGTGCCGTCTGTCACAGCTGCAAGTTCCACTAAGCCAACCGGAGCCACCAGGACCAGTCGCCGCACTTCCTCTTCTTCTGCTGTACAGCTTACACCTCAATTACAGCAGCTTACGCCGCAGTCAACGCCAATCATGCCTTTGCCAAGCAACACAGAGGGACTGCAGCCCTCACAGGAACTCTCCAAAAGGCAGAAGACAGCAGCCTCAGTGGGCAAGCCGAGTGGCAGCAGCCATGGCAATGAAGGGCAGGAAAGGCAGACATTGAAAGGCAGTGTGCAAGAAGGCGATCGGCAACTTCCTGGTGTGAGGCACACGGAAGATACAGCTGCAAGAACTGCAGAGGGACATCAGAAGGAGTCTCAGGTGTCTGTCGCGGAGGATCATGGGCAAAGCCTTGTACCAAAGGCTCAGGAAGATGAATCAGCTTCTGCAGGTATGGAAGATGGCTTTGCTGTTACCTGCACGTGCGTTGTGCTTGTGCTCTGGACAGCCCGGTATAATACTTGGCTCCTCATCAAATTGACACCAAAAGACATAGTCTTTTCTTTTCTTTTCTTTTCTTTTCTTTTCTTTTCTTTTCTTTTCTTTTCTTTTCTTTTCTTTTCTTTTCTTTTCTTTTCTTTTCTTTTCTTTTTTTCTGCTTGTGCTCATGGCCGGCCATCAGGGTCGTCAGCTATGACCTCAGAGTCAGCAGCAGGTGCAATGATGCATGAGCTGGACAAACCAACAGCTGTGTCAATCCATGATACGAAGCTTGTCAGAATTGTTGTAATAGTAGGCCTTACAGGGATGCACAAGACAGGCTGCTCTGGAGAGAAAAGACTTGTCCCGCATGTACCTAGCTCATCATGAGCTGGGAAGTGTTGAGATTATTATATATATATTTTTTATCATTAAGCTGGTGGCATGCAGGCGCACAAGGGCTTGCTGGTACCAACTATGTTTGGGTGCAATGCGATTTATGCGACAAATGGCGGGAATTGCCCAAAGGTCATCAGGTAAGACTGGACCAGAAGATATACACATGAGCAATGATAGGTTTGTTTTGGAGACATGAAGGTTTAGTCATGGGTTGCACATGGAGCAACTGTGAGCAAACGACATGTACATTGTGCCAAACTGCCGAAAGTTTTGTACTGTTGCAAACGGCATTGACATCTACGAAGCATCAACATTGCAGTGCAATTCATTGTTGCAATCTATGTCAGCGTTTCTTGAGAAATGGCATATTCTCAGCTGCCAATTGAAGACAGCATGAGTCAGCATGTAGGCAGACCAGTGACTGGTTGCTGACAAATCATCAAAGATTTAGGGTTCGCATGTGTATACCCTAAAGTGAAAGCATGCAGGGAGCTAATGGGGACTGCATGTAGTTGACCCTATGAGGAATATGTGGTGCGTCAGTGATCACTTACGCACTACATCGTTTAGGGTCAGGTACATACAGTCCCCTTTAGCTCCCTGCACGCCTCCACTTTAGGGTTCACCCACGTATCATGAACGAATGATGACATGCAGGTAGCTGAGGATGCTTCCTGGGTTTGCAGCATGCATCCATTTTCAAGCATGCGTTCCTGCGCCCAGCCAGAGGACACCACTGTTGTGAATGCCTTTGCAGGTACATCTTTGCCTGTTCTGCCTGTCAACCTTTGTCACTGCATTGTACTTACCTAGTGTGTCATTCAGCTTGTGACTGCATATGCCACGCTTACCTAGAGTGCCTGTCAACCTTTGTCACTGCATTTGCCTTGCTTACCTACTGTTTTTCAGCTTGTGACTGCATTTGCCTTGCTTACTCAGTGTGTCATGCAGCTTGTGGTGGCATACGCCACACGTACCAGGAGTGCCTGTCAACCTTTGTCACTGCACTTGCTTCACTTACCTAGTGTGGCTATCAGCTTTTGACTGCATTTGCCTTGCTTACCTGCTGTCTTTCAGCCTGTGACTGCATTTGCCTGTCTTAAGTAGTGTGTCATTTAGCTTGTGACTGCATGTGCCTCGCTCACCCAGTGTGTCATTCGGCTGGTGACTGCATTTTCCTGTCTTGCTGGGTGTGTCTTTCAGCTTGTGACTGCATTTGCCATACTGACCTGGTGTGTCATTCAGTTTGTGATTGCGTCTGCTTCACTTACTTAGTGAGCCTCTCAGCTTGTCACTGCATTTGCCTCACTTACCTGGTGTGCCTTTCCTGTCTTGCTGGGTGTGTCTTTCAGATTGTGACTGCATTTGCCATACTCACCTGCTGTGTCATTCGGCTTTTGATTACATTTGCCTCACTTACCTAGTGTATCTTTCACCTTGTGACTGCATGTGCCTCATGAGTATCTCAGCTTGCCAGCGCACTACTGCCCAGGACGCGTATCAATCTTGTTAGAAGAAAATTTGCCCAGTGCCTTTCAGCTTGCATGGTCAAACGCTCATTGCATGCTCATGTTGCAGGTGCAGTCCTGCCCATTGTGCCTATCAACCTTCTGATTGCATCTGCCCATTGTGCCTGTGAATGTTCTGACTGCATCTGCCTATTGTGCCCATCAACATACTGACTGCATCTGCCCATTAAATATATTTGACCTGGGGTTCGATTTTGCTCAGTGCGCCGATCAACCTTGTCACCTCAATCAGTCATTGCCTTTGTCAGCCTCATGACTACATCTGCTCACTGATCCCCTGTCAAGGCTGTGAGTGCATTTGCCCATCTTGCCTATCACAACCGTCTGACATCCTTTTTTGCTTTTCGTATATTAAGCTCATGGTCCTTGTGAATGCATCTGCCAAGTGTGCCCATCAATCTGGTGATGTATCTGCCCATGAATCCATTATGAGCGTTTACTGGACTCAAAGTCAGTATAGAAGTTGCGCTTGACAACAGGAGCTCGGCAGCGACTGTGGCCTGTCACATGTTTACACTTTGGTATGGCTTTAAAGCAAACTGTGACTGTGAGCCACATCTGACTATGAGCGAAACGTGAGTGTGAGCAAAATGTGACCGTGCAGATAGCCCTGGATATGTACAGCAGCATGAGCCGCATGGTAGCGACAAGAACATTGCGCATTTCCGGCAAATGCTACAGAACCACGGGAATATGGCCAGGGACAGAACCTCTGTTGCATGGTGGCTTGTCAGGCAGTCCAAACAGGTCAGCCTTGTTTAACATACACACTTAGTTTTGATATACACGGAGCTGATCATGAGACTTTTCCCATGTATACAGAATCATGCAATGCCAACAACAGGTCAGGCTTGTTTGACATGCTGATATGCAAGGAGCGCATCATAAGCTGTCCCCATGTGTACAGACTCAAGCAATGCCAGCTTCATCAACATTATTGTGAAATGGCTGGTCATGCAGTAGACATGACACATGTCATTGTATTGCCCTGCATTGATTGGAAAGGTTTCTGGTATTGCGGTTCAGGAATCCTGCATCATTTGAAGGCAAAGCTCTCTCAAAAATTGGCTTGTCGAGCAGACTCAGCAAGTCAGTGTTTTGCCATGCACAAATGCATGCCTACGCCAGTGATTGCAAACCATACACAAAAGCATCAAGTCAAACAGTCCCTGCCTGAAAACACTTCGCTTGGCGTGACACCTGTTGAAGCACAGCATACAGCTCATTTTCCTATCGTCTCTGTGTATCAGTGCTGCCTGTCCAGGTTGTACCCAAGTGTCTGTCAGTTTTGTGTGTGCAGCGTGTGACCCCAGCATAGGGAGCCTGTTCAAGCAACATGGGTTGATTCGTCAGTGTGGTCTACATGATCACAGTCACCTTGTGTTGCCTGTATAGGCCGTACATGATGTTGTGTTGCCTGTATAGGCCATACATGCTGGTGTGTCAGTGCCGGCTGTGCACCGCAAGACCCCTGGGTGGGAAGCCTTCCTGAAGGAGGTGGGTCTGGTGTGGGGTGAACCGCCAAAGCCTGTCAAGAAAAAGAGTTCCAAAGCTGCAGGTGTGCACAGGGTGCAGTTCTGTACTTTGATAGCATACAATTCTTTCTGCAGGTCCGGCTTCTATGTGGCAGTTGTTGTCAGTATTTGTTGCTGTTTTGTCACAGCATGGCTGTGAAGGACTCTCAACCCTGCTCCCCTGATGTCTTGCTGTGCTGTGCTGTGCTGTGCTGTGCTGTGCTGTGCTGTGCTGTGCTGTGCTGCGCTGTGCCGTGCTGTGCTGTGCTGTGCAATGCTGTGCTGCGCTGCGCTGTGCTGCGCTGTGCTGTGCTGTGCTGTGCTGTGCTGTGCTGCGCTGTGCCGTGCTGTGCTGTGCTGTGCAATGCTGTGCTGCGCTGCGCTGTGCTGCGCTGTGTTCTTCCATGCTGTGCTGTGCTGCATGGCGCGCTCCCAGGTGTTCAGAGTGTTTGCTTGTTTCTGCAGAGCTGACTACTGACCAGCCAGCATCGACCTCAGGCGGGAAGAGAAAAAGGAATGTTGGGAAGGGCAGGGGCTGCTGGAAACAGCCCTGGCAGATCAGCAGTCTTTACCTTGACACTGAGGCACTCTTGACTGCTCTTCAAACAGGTTTGTTTTTTTGTATGTATCCTATGCATGCCAAGCAGTTGAAAAAGTTTGCATTCCTGCATCCATGCATGCTATGCGTTGCTTCTGCTGAGCAGAATCTGCTCTAGCAACACATTGGAGGGCAGTTTTCAGATTGCAGTAGTTTTTTTATTATACACAATGGCATAAGTCATCAAGGACATTGCTGCTGCTTTTTGCACCCACCATGCAGCATGTCTAGGTGGCCTTTGGCTGTAACAAGCCCTCTTCGGATGGTTGCTATTGTTGTGTTACTTCATGAATCAAGTAATGCTGCTGACATTTTTGCACTCAACAGTGAATATGGCTGTTCTGGATGCAGCATGACGGCATCAAAAGCTGTGTATGTTGTTCCAGCATTACACTTGCTGGTGTTTGTCTACAGGGCCTGCCAAAGAAGAACGCAAGGTGTATCTGTCAGCTGCAACCCTACTGGTCCTGCCACCAACCCTGATTCCGCATTGGCTCCATCAGATTAGGGTTCACCTGAAGCCCAATACCCTAAGGGTGGCAGTCCTGGCGGGTGACAGAGCCTCAGCTGACGAAGCTGTTGACGGTAATTACAAGCTGTTGACGGTAATTACAAGCTGTTGACGGTAATTACAAGCTGTTGACGGTAATTACAAGCTGTTGACTGTAACTACAAGCTGTTGATGGTAAATATTATCATATAACTTTCAATTGGTGTCGTACACTGCCACGTCGCTACAAGCTTTTTGACGGTAACTACAAGCTGTTGACGGTAAATCCAATAATACAACGTGTAATTGGTGTCGTACACCGCCATCACGCAGTCATGCTCATTGTACAGGAAAGTTGCCTGCTGGATGCCAGCAGAAGTGTGATGGTCAGGTTCATGCCATCTGGACGAAAAGTATTGTGACCTGGCACGATCATGTAACTTGGCCAGTGACATGTGATCTGTACTGCAGGGTCATCAGCACTGTGTTCAGGTGTGCATAAGTGCAGGGGCAAAAGACTGAGGCCGTGGCAGGGAGTGGCCTTTTACATGTCTACACTCATGTCTACACCCATGTCTACACCCATGTCTACACCCATGTCTACACCCATGTCTAGACCCATGTCTACACCCATGTCTAGACCCATGTCTACACCCATGTCTACACCCATGTCTACAGCCATGTCTACACCCATGTCTACACCCATGCCATGTTGTCATGTTATCTGTGACTGCTTGAGAAGGCTGTTCGGGTGAAGGAGCGCGTATGCAGGGGTGAGGTACTGGGGCAATGGCAGGGAATGGCCCTTGCATGAGCTGGCATGGGGCCATGACCTGGTCATTACCACCTTCACACGACTCAGCGCTGACTGGACTCATCACCCCACTACCAGCCCCCTGAAGCAGGTACTGTACCCCACGTCACAGTTTGTGGTTGGTATGAAATGCTGCGCGGCTTTACATGCCAGCACCGTCTAATTGTTGTTGACATCAGACTTTGCGCTGCTTTGCATTGCCAGCACCTTCTAACTGACGGCATTCTCAAGCATATGTGCATGTCATTGGAAGCCTATGCTTGCATCATCATTGAGTTGACTCGCCTGCATCATCATTGAGTCAACTCGCCTGCATCATCATTGAGTCAACTTGCCTGCACCTTGCACGCGTATTGTGCAACTTGACACTGCACCAATTCTGCGTCCTCTGTTTCTGCTTGATATCACTGCTGTTCAGTGCTGATCTTTTGCTTGCCCCCAATTTGCACTCAGAGCATCAACCCTGCAATCCTTGTAGAGGCAATTGTGGAGCAGTGTAGTAGAATTTCTTACAGAAGCTGTCTTGTTGCAATGCTGGGGCATGTGCGTACCTGTGTGTGATGCACCAGTGTTGCACAGACACGCGCTGCATAGATGTGGCAGCCCTTAGGGCCAGCAGACATCAGCTCTCATTGCCAGCAGGCAACAGCCCTGAAGGCCAGCAGGCAACAGCCCTGAGGGCCAGCAGTCAACAACCCTTGGGGTCAGCAGTGAACAGCCCTCATGGTCAGTCGGCAACAGCCCTCAGGGCCAGCAGACAACAGCGCTCAGGGCCAGCAGACAACAGCCCTCAGGGCCAGCAGACAGCAGCCTTTCAGGATCAGCAGACAACAGCAGCAATGCCTTTGTGGCAAGCTGTCTTGGTACTGCTTAGTCACTGATGAGTCATGGGGTGCAGGTGCACTGGCTGAGGGTGATTCTGGATGAAGGCCACATGCTGGGAGCTTCCCTGGCCATTACTAACAAGCTGCAGATGGCCTGTGCCCTCAGAGCTGACAGGTCTTCTTCTTCTTCTCTCCTATCTCTTCCTCCCATATCTTCTGCCCGCTGGGCTGCAGTCAACATCACATGTCTGTACAAGAAGCAGTGTGTAACTCAAGGATGATGCCAGCATTTGCAAGCGCCTTCCATCTTGCATGCGTCCTCACACCGGTGACTTCATTCAAGCTGGCATCGCGAATTTAGACAAAGCTGAAATTTGGTGCTGGCAATGACATGTGTCAGACATCCCGATTTTTTCACACCATACATCTTGTATGGCTGGATAGTCACAAACTTATTACTGATGGCATGCGCATTGGTAATGTATTTGCAGGCGGTGGGTGATGTCAGGGACCCCCACCCCCTCCACCCCCACCTCCCATGTGGCCCACCTGCAGCCCCTGCTGGCCTTCCTGCAGCAGCAACCCTACAGCACCCATAGAAAGACCTGGGAGGTGAGATCCTGCCACCTTTTACCCTAACATCTAACCCTGACATCAATCCCTCTGTGTTGGAATACACGATATAAATGGCAAAGATTTGGTGCAAAATGCCCAGCCATGATCCCCATTGTAAGGACACAACACAACACAGGCTGCATTAAAATTTGAAACAATCGGCAAAACAAAGGGCCATTGAGCCTTTTAAATGTCTGTTGTTCGTTAGCACAGCTGCCTGTGATCCTTGTTCCTGAAAATGGCATGACATTTGGCGGGGTTGCTGGAGCTCTGCCATGAGCAATCAGACTTGTTGACTGGCCAAAGCTTGTAATCTTCTTCTTTTTCTTCAGGACCAGTTGCTACATTGTGGCCGGTGAGTGGTCTTTTGTTGTCAGAACAGCATCAGTCGTTGAGAGATTGACAGCTCAATTGCATTGCTGCAGGATGCTGTTCAGAAGCCCTTTGAGGCGAGGCAGAGGGCAGGGCGGGAGCGGCTAATGGCCCTGCTGAGCCGCATCATGATCAGAGCAGCCAAGTCAGACTTGGTCACCATTCCTCCGTGCCACCACAAGGTGCCTGCCTCTCACCTTTCCCATCACATTGCAAACTCAGGCTTAAGCTTTTCCATCACATTGCAAACTCAGGCTGAAGCTTTTCCATCACAGCTGTGTCATCCTTTGTTGCTTTGGGTGGGCTTGAGCTCAGACTGACTGCACAGTATACGACATGTTTATTGCAACAAGCTGGAGCAGTTTGTGACTGGCCCCACAGGATGTGCCCAAAGAACTGCATCAACTTTCTCCACTTGTGCCTCCAAGGCGTGTATGTGCTGAGCTTGTTTGTTATCATCAGTTTTTGTGACCACTGATTCTGATGAAAGACTGAGGGCCTAAGAGTGCCTGATAGACAAACATGTGCTCAACCATGCAACTGATGAGGCCCTTCACATTAATGCGACTGATGGGGGGGGGGCCCTTCAATTTTGGCGCAGGTCCTATCAGGACTGTTTATGTGCCAATATGTCTCGCCTTCTGCTGCAGGTCACACAGCTGAACTCCACCTCAGAGCACGCCTATTGCCATCAGGCCGCAAGGCTGATTTGCACTGCCTTCCCCTAATGGCACAACTGCACCTCCATCAATGACTTAATGGCCTTCACCAATTTCACCAATTGCGCAACGGCCGTTTTACCCATTGCGCAATTTCCTTTTTCACCGATGCCATATCTGCCTTTACACCAGTGGAGCGGTTGCTTATGCACCCACTTGTTCTTCTGAAGTTTACAAAAAGCCAGAGGGATGACATGTGTTGCTGATGGTGCAGGTGACCAGACTAGATTTTGCCCCAGAGCATGCGCACAGCTACAATGAGCTGATTGAGGTGGTGAAGCTGAACCTGCTGCTGGCTGACTGGAATGATGAGGACCACAACGAGAGCCTGCTGAGTGTGCGCAACAGCAAGTGGGGCAAAGAGATGCTGCGCAACGTCAGGTGGAATCAATCCTGTAACTGATGCCTCTCTTTTACTTCTTGGTCGTCTCTTCTCTGACCCTTCGTCTTCCTCTTGTTCCTTGTCTTCTTCTTGATCCTCCTCCTCCTCCTCCTCCTTATTCTTCTTCTTCCATGATTCTTGTCGTTCCCAGCTTCTTCTGGCTTGGTTGGCTTTCAGACTTGTTGTTGTCTCTGTATTGCATCCGTATGACTGTGCCGTGCGGTGCAGGCTTGCTGAGCACTGCATGTACACCCTGAACAACTTCTGACCACAAAATCAAGGCTGAATCCATCAAGACCCCAGTTGCTGCAGAAACATGCAGCATGTACTCAGACCTCCCTGAATATGCATCAACACATATGAGCACCCACGTGTGGTGACAGACTGCATGATCATGTTTACTTTGTGGACAGTCTATGAGTGCAGTCTGTTGCCTTTGGCTGATGCCAAGCTAAAGCCCTCCTTGTGTAATGCATGCATGATGCTGACGCTGACACTCAGCATCTTGCCCAGACTCAGACTCAAACTCAGACTCAGGCTGAGACACACACAGAGTCAGACTTGGATTCAGCTTGAGACATGAGTGCAGGCTGTCATGCTGTGTGGCGGGCAACTGTGACTTAGCAGTGAAAGAGACAGATGTGAAGGAAACCCTAGAGCTGCTGGGGGAGCGGCTAGGGTTTCCTCAGCCTCAGGCAGAGTGGGCCCCCTGGGTACCCTCTGAGCACCCCCTAGCCTACATAGAGACAGCCCTCAGGTAGGTCTGCAAAACCCTTGTGACCTTTCAGGGTTCACAAATTTGCTGTCTTTGAGGCTTCCTGATGGTTTCACATGTCTTGTTGCAATCAGGTGTGTCAGGATGTCCAGCAAAAGCACGCAAAAGCAGCACACGGATTGAAGTGCAACTTCGGCATGCAAAAATGACGCCGATCTGCTAAAGCCGCAGAGCTGCATGCTGGCACAACTAATCGCAGCCTGTTCTGTCATGCAGCTCACTGTTGCAACAATGGTGCTGGACCCCATTGCTGCACACCATATGTGACAAGCCCATGCAGCACTGGAGAGAAACAACATACTGGCAGTGGTCCATCTGTCTGTGACAGGTCACCTTTCAATGTTCCACAGTCTTCCAGTGATGTCACATCCTGTCTAGACACGCTACACATTACTGCAAACACAAAATCGACCCAAGTCCAATTCGTGGCCGGTTGAGTCATGAGGCTGACTGTTCTTATTCATGCGCAGGAATGGGGGGGCTTGTCAGCAGTGTGGGGCTATTGCAAGGCTGCTGGTGGTGGCCCCTTGTGCGCACCTCTTCTGCTTAGATTGTGTATCCATGGACCGGCAGGCTTGCCCTAGCTGCCGGAAACCCTACCAGATGCAGTCAGTCTCAGACCCTACCAGGCTGGAAACCAACCCATACCCTAAGTGGGACGTTCCCATGGATGTGATTGAGTGGCAGTGCTCATACACCCAGAAGGTGAGCAGCAAATATTGAGAGTGCTTTGTGCAAAGATTGATGGTGCTGCAGTGACATAGCAGATGCTTCTGATCACAGAGTCCCTGGCAAATCTTGGGCAATACTGCTTCAATGACTGTACCAAGCACATCACTGGAAAGAGGAGAGCAAGGGGACCAAGATGCAGCTAAAGTTGTTCACTTGTTGTATGACATGATGCCATACATGTGAGCACAAAACAGTAGACTATAGTGAATGGCTTCAACATCTTGTGTTAAGCTGCCTCTGGTGTCTTGTTGGTAGAGCTTTGTCACTGGGACATCATATGATGTCAATGCATTGTGTTCATCGTGAGCAGCAGGAAGGGTGAGACCTGGGTGCAGGGGGCTTTGGGGTTGAGTGGGGGTGCCTGGAGTGCCAACTGGCAAATCACCAAATCCACCAAGTGTGTCCATCTCCTGCGCCGCCTCATGGACATTGGGGCCGTGCCCAACTGCCCTGCTTCCCAGGTCAGCCCCATACTGGCCTGAGATGTTCATTGCTGATGCTGTCACGCTTATGCCTGTTGCTCTCCCAAGGAGTTGTGGACTTTTGAGGGCGGTTGATTGGCTGCAACTGCATTCAATATGCAAAAGCCGATGTTAAGGGCACCCCAGCCAGGCAGGGCCCTTGACACTGGATCTTGCATATTCAATGCATGTTGGATTGCAGCCAATCAACCGCAACTAAGCATGCAGAGTAGTGCAGCAGCATGTACATGCGTCTGTGCAAAGCCTAATCTGCACGGATGCTGGTGTCGCCATGGCCAGGCAATGATATGACATGACAAAAGCAATCATGTCAAATCGCTTCTGCAGTTCTGCAGTTCTGCAGTTCAAACTAAGACTTGTCCTGCACGTACCTAGCTCATGATAAACTGGAAAAGTACTACGTTTATTGTTATTGTTGTGATCATTATCATTATCATTATGATTATCGCGATCATTATCATTAGCATTATCACTATCATTATCATTATCATTATCATTATCATCATCATCATCATTATCATTATCATTATCATCATTACTATCATAATGTGATTATACTTAGCTGACCAGCCTCAGACAGTACGTTCAGTGACACATGCAAGAGTCAGTGCGAAGCTCTGCATGCTGTGTTGCAGGCGTCCCAGCAGCAAGGCAAGGGCCTGACCAAGGCCATTGTCTTCAGTCAGTTCTGGATGCACATCCAGCTGATCAGCAGCCACCTGCGTGCTCATGGGGTTCCCCTGGCTGTGCTCAAGCAAGACATGAGCCCTAAGGACAAGGCTGCAGCTGTGGCCACCTTTCAGGTGCGCTGACTCCTGTCTCACAAGATATGGATTTATGGCAAACTTGATTGCTGCATTACTGAAGCAGCACACAAGGCTGCAGCTGTGGCCACCTTTCAGGTAAGCTGAGCCCTGTCTCACAAGATATGGATTCATTGCAAACTTGATCGCGGCATCCAAACATCTAAAGTTGAACTGGTAGACCTTATAGAGGTGCGCAAGACAGACTGCTTTGGAGAGACAAGACTTGTCCTGCACATACCTAGCTCATCATGAGCTGGGAGGTGGATTTATTATTGTTATAATTATTATCCACTCTTAAGTGAAGCAGCACACAAGCAGCCTGGGCAAGTCTGCAGAGACAGTGCTCCGTGAGATGCCAGTGTCTATCATTGGCTCTGGCTTCAGCATGAGGCAGACTTGGGAAACTTATAAATGAGTGAGACAGCCGCAGTTGTGTGTAACTTGTGGGGTAACTTGTGTAACTTGTGAAAAGTAGTGAAGTCTCATTCATTTCATTTTTGTTGTTGTTACAGTCTGTTTTATTTGTGTGAGATGGGTGATCCTCATTGGAGGGCGCAGCTTACATACATTTCTTTGGTACATTTGCATGCCTGATGTTTGCAGCCTGAATGGGGTGTGGGCATTTTGTTGATGGAAAAGCTCAGGTTGGGACCTCAGCATTGTGAGCTGGTAGTGGAAAGTCTTCCTCGCAACTTTCCACCCAATTACATATGAGCAGTACAGCGTGGCATGTACATTCAGTATAGCATGAGGCAAAGACAGCAATCCTAGCGACTTATACAGGATCAAACAGGAGCTGGACCTCAGCTTTGTAAGCTGGGCCTTGCTGATGGAGTCATCAGCCGACTTATCACCCCATATGTGAATTTCTGCGAGCCAGCTTCTGCATGTTGCTGCAGCACAAGGCACTCACAACACCATTTGTCAAGTTGTGTGAGCCAACTTCTGCATGTTGCTGCAGCACGAGGCACTCACCACACCATTTGTGAAGTTGTGTGATTCGACTTAAGCGTGTTGCTGCAGCATGAGGCAGGTGTGGGCATGCTGTTGATGGAGTTGTTGTTGATGGAGTCGTTGGCTCACAGAATTTCACACATGCTGTGGTGAGTCAGCCAACTTCTGTGTGTTGCTGCAGCATGAGGCAGGTGTGGGCATGTTGCTGATGGAGTTGTTGGCTCACAGAAATTCACACATGGTGTGGTGAGTCAGCCAACTTGTGCGTGTTGCTGCAGCATGAGGCAGGTGTGGGGGTTTTGTTGATGGATGAGACAGGCTCGGTGGGGCTGGACCTCAGCTTTGTCAGCTGGGTGTTCCTGATGGAGCCCTTGGCGGATGCCAGCCTGCAAGCGCAAGTGACTGCCAGAGCCCACCGCATGGGCGCAGCACAGGCTGTTCATGTAGAGACCCTAGTCATGAAGGTAATACTGTACGGTAACACCGTACGGTAACACATGCATATGTAAACCCTAAGGTGACACATGAGGGCGACACCAGCCTTTTGCTGTGCAGGATGAGCTGCTTTGTCACGAGTGTGTCATGGTTGCAGAGCTGACATTGAGCATCACCAGCCTGTTTGCTGTCCAAGATGTGATCATGGATAATGTCAAACTGCATCCTGATGTTGCAGGGTACTGCAGAGGAGCAGATGCTTCATCACGCTACTCACCCCAGTCCTGATGCATCAGCCACATCTCAGTCTGAAGTCAGCCCTAACATGGGGGCTGAGGTTGGGCTCGAGGCTCCAACCACACTTCACCCTAGTCCTCATGCAAGCCTTGAGGTGCCATTAGGACCCCAATGTGTGACAGTCAGCACAGCAGCACAGAGGGGGCTGAAACCAGATGAGGTTGCATCAATACAGGCAGAAGCAGGTTCATCTGAAAATGTACCTGGGCAATCTGGTGCTGCCCAAGCTTCAGCAAATGTTCAGCATGAGATAGCCGTGTGCAGTGAAGCAACAGATCATGAGAGAGGTTTGGATTCAAACTTGGCAGCAGAGTCACAGCACGAGGCAGGAGCGTCGAGGGCTACAGCGGGGAGGGAAAGAGTGCCAAGTTTGAATCCGCCAGCAGGGTCACAGCAGGAGGCGGGAGTGTCCAGTGCAGCAGCAGGGAGGGAAAGGAGTGAGGCGGCGAGACGAGGGGTGCGCAACAGGCTCCTGCTGTCTCTTCATAGGGTGGCTGTCACAGAGCTGGCAGAGTATCAAGACTTGCCTCTGGGAACAGGTTCGTACTTAAAAGTTTCTCGCACACCACATACACATGTGCTTTCCAAGACTTTCCCCTGTCCCCTGTCCTTTCAAGCCAGGATGTCTGATGAGTCACGTTTGGCTCCACACCCCAGACTGTAAGGTGTTGAATGAAATGAAAACTGCATCCTGTCTGATGTGCTGTGCGTGCATTGTGTCATGGCAGCATGACTCATGTGCCGCTGACAGTCCCTTCAAGTATGCAGTGCAGTGGCGTGCAAATTTCTTTGCAAGCAAGCTAATGGCATGCAGGTACAGATGAGAGTGTAGGAGATGCCAAGATTGGTTTTCTTGATGATGTACTAGACATGCACTAGTCCTTGATACTACTATAAGCTACCCAACAGATTCCAGCAAGAGATCAGTGTCCAGGCTGTGCTATAGAGGGATGGGGTTTGCATGTAACTGTATATCAGTTGACAGGTCTGTGCTGAGCGCGAAGCACATTAACTCAGGACTCCGAAGCACCTTCGATCCAGACGCAGCTTGTGCATTGTTGATTGCCACTTCAGGCCTTACATATTGTTTATCCTTTTGCTTGTTTTGGTACTTGGAAAAATTCTCGTATTAGTGTTGCTCCTACAAAGATTTACGACAGTTGTCACCCTGCGTTTGTTACCCTATCTTGAATGTCTGATGACCATCCATGACTGACAACACGTTCCAGCTCTTGCAGCATTGTTAGCTAAAATGCTAGCACAGCTGCTGCAGCAGCATGAGTGAACATGTTTTAAACAAAGCAAGTGACTGCCAGTATGGCTGCAGACAAATGTGCTCACACCGCAGGCTCTCATGTGGAAAGCGCATATGCATAGCTGGCAACAACAAAACATCGAATCGCATACAGTATCCTGCACAGTGACTAGGCTACACACAGGCCAAGCCTTGGCAACACAAGAAGTCGCACCATGCTATTCACCTTACCAACAACATGCTAGTGAGCATAGTACAAACTAGCTCTAAGCTGCTTGGGCGTATTGGTACACATAGTGTGCGCTGCTTAAGCTGGTGCATGCTGACCAGAATTGTTGACAGGCACCCCAAGATGCAGCAACTTTTGGTACGCAGCTGCAAAGTCCTCAAAGAACTTGTCCTGGTCCTTGGCGTATAGCTCAACATACTTCCTGAAGCTCTTGTCCTTGATCAGGGACTGCACAACAGTAGGGCGGCTTGTAAGCACAACTAGAAGCATAACAATCAACAAACAGAACTTGGGCTAAGTGCACAAGGTCCAAAGCACTCAACTACAGCAGCAAATCCCAACCTTCCCGCACTGATAAACTCAGACCGCACCAAGGCAAGCTAGAACGCTGATCTCTCAGCACTCAGGTGCAACAATTGCTACAACAGCTTACCAGGTCAGTCTCAAGCATCATCAGCTCTCCTGTTGGATTCTCATACTGAGGAGGGCCGTTCCACTTCCTCTTCTTCCTGCAAAAAGCCACACTTGCATTTGAGGCAAACGCAGCTCAAGACGCCCAAGGGACCAAGAAAGATGATACAAACTTGCAGTGAGATTTTGCTGCACAGCTCACCCGTTTTGCAAGTGAAAGTAGGCATGCATCACCTGACATGGGTACACTGCACTGCATTGGACATCTATAGGATGCATGAGAGGGGCAAGAGAGCGTACCATTTGGTGTCAAGCAGCTCAGTGAAGTAGAGGTTGGAGAAGGTGGTGGGTGAGTTGGTCCAGGGGTTCTCAAACCCACTGCGGTCTGTGTGGCAACGCCCCAGAGAGTGCGCCCCTGCACCACACCAACAGACTGAGCTGCTGTGTCACAACAATGGAATCAACCGCTACCAAGGCGGAAACAAGTTGACACATGCCGGGGAGTCTGCGTCTGAGAAACAGTTGAGGTGCAGCAATGATTCTGCAGTAGCTCCAGCCCAAGAGATCACCAAACTGCACCAATTACTCTGAACAGCCTGCCAGGAGATAGTCATCAACAGTTTGACAATACAGCTGACATGACAGCCTCTTGTAGCTGCTAGCAGCAAGCATGACAACCACAAGTGACTGCTAGCCTGACTTGCTGCAATGATTTGCACAGGCAGTGCAGGTGCAGCCAACAAGCACCTGACAAGGCTACAATCTCTTGGTCATTGAAACCCATTCTGTAGAAGATGTCTCGAACATGGGGGGCGCCCTTGGCACCATCAGGCAGGCGGCCATCCTCAGGGCAGGCCTTGTCATCAATCCGGTCACTCCTGCCTGGCTTCCAGTTGATCTGTGGGCCTGCATGAAACACACAGACTTGTTGGTTTAAAGTCTGGAGCTGCGTACTGCAGTGCTGTGATGGCATGTACCAAGCTATCGATGATGCTAGGCAAGTGTATGTTAGCTAAGCCTGGCTGGTCATACTGTCATGTCCAATAATGCCGCACTGCATGTTGGTGAATCTTGGTGACGCTTGGTGAGGCAGCTAAGCAATGAAGCTGCAGCATTTGCTGGATCACTACTGGACAATCTCTCTTCCAAGTTTCTTGACGCAGGGGCAGGATGTGATCATTGTGCAACTGCTTGCACAGATGTGTATACAGGCTGCGTGTGCAATGGTGACAATCTCTTCGGCAAAGTCTATGTGATCTGATTGCAACAGACCACACATGCACCGCCCAAGTTCAACAGAGATAGTCTGGCTGTCCTGACAGCCTGCCTTTTCTGAGGTAATAAGGGGTACAGAGCATGCATCAATGAGATATCAAAATCTGCCTATCCTTGCATTCATTATTTAAAGCCATACTGAATATCATGCCAAAATGCATGACATCAGAACACTGTGATGCAAGTGATTACTCACCCCCCATCTCCTCTACAGCAACGCAGCCTGCCAGAGTCCACAGGTCAGAGTAGCTGATCCCAGGGTACTTCTTCTTGATGGGCTCCAGCAGCTCCCTAGCAATGTGCAAACCTGCATTTGCTGAGTGCTCGGCCTCAGGTCGGAACCTGCATGACACTCTTGATTCATGCCAGAATCTGCTGACATTGGGTTCGTGTGTATCCATGCTGTGGTACATTTGGACTGACAAATGTGTGATGACAATGTCATTCCGCTGTAAACAAATCAGTTCCTGGCATTTGCCAGAAGTCATGCTCAACACAGCTTTTGTCATGCAGAGAGGTCCACACTGCATATGTACCTCATGGTGGCACCATTTGAACCTCCTGTGCCATCCTCTTTACTGTATGTTCCAGAAGAATGCCATGCAAGTCGCACAAGGACTGGACCATATGAGCCTGTCAAGCAGACAGACAACTTGAATTGAAGAGCAGCGTGCAGTCAGTTGCAGCACGACGCATCGCTTGAACAGTGAGCAGCAAGGGGTACCGTCGTCATAGTCCTCAGCATCCAACAGAGATGCAATGTCCTCCCTAATCGCTTTGTAGTCGAGGTTGGTAGCTACTCCGTCCTGCCAGGAACAAAGCGAGGCTCGTTCAGCAAGTAAACTTTGCTAATTTCGAAGCTGGACAAAACAAAAGATGAAGCGTGCGGCGCAACGGTAGAACAGCATGCCAAAACGCGGCAAAACAACTGGTATACCTTGGACGCTTTGGGAGGTAGTCCCAACACGTTGCCCAACAAGCCATACTTTTCAGCGGCCCAAACACCTCCAGTGAGACCCACCAATCCGATGAACCATTTCTGCGTGAAGCAGCCTTACTAAAAGTTGATCTAGCAACTGGAACGGCAGACGCCGGCTGTGAGCCGTGCAACCTGACAAGGAGCTACGAAAGTATCACTTACAGTGCCACTGCTTCCTGAAGCGGAACCGGCTTCGCTGGCAAAGTGCCTCACAGCAGTGTTGGAAGGTAGACCTGCAGGTCCAGCTACCGCTGCCAGCTTCGAGATCTGGCGCCAGTGCTGACGCCCATTGCGAAACATCGCTGATGCCATCGTGGGATGGTCTGTAAGCTTGCTGATCAAGACTGATGGACTGCTTTGTTTGTCAAGGACGATCAAAGAAAATGGTTCACCTGGACCTCGCTGACGTGGATGACAAGTAGGCACGGGCCAAAGCCTCAAGCCCTAACAGCATATTACGAATGTGCATGCAAAAGGTGTCTCCCATAATGCAGGACTGAGCTGTATGCAAGACTGAGCTGCATGCTGAGGTGCATTGCATGTTTGCATGGTGCTGCACTCTTACTAGTGTATGACTTGCCAGAAGCCAACCATGGTCTCACATCAAAGTAGCATGGTTGCACCCAAAGAGAAGTTCCTGCACTGTCTAGGCTGTCCAAATAGGTTGGTCTAGGTATGGTTTAGACGTATGCGATGTGCCCGATGTTTGTCAAACCAAGGCTGGCTCTGCAAGTTTTGTGCTTAGTCATGCATGCCAATTCAGTATCAGAAGTCAACTAACCAGGTATGGCCACATGTAGATTCTCCGCACAGTAGGTCTCAGCGATCAAGCGCTACAGGTCCTGCAACCCATGCAGTGTCGCACGCTGAATGTGTGTTGTGCATTTTGATTTCAGCAGCCAGTGCTGCAGGACCCACAAGCCAACTGTGACAGATCACTTGACGTTGCCAAGTCGAGACTTTCCGCCGAGCCTGGGCTGCTCTTGTCATTGAGCAAAATATGCACACGTCGTGGTCGATATGCTGTGCAGCAATCTGAGCGTTTCGAGTGGTACAGTGTTGTCCAACAGCTTGTTGTGAGCCTGAACGAATGGCAGGGAGCTTGTATCGTTGCTCACATCTCGGCAGTCGACGTTCCCAAAAGATAATCGAAAGGAACATCCACTCACCAGCATCACCTCGAGACGGGTACGCTTCTCTTTCTCATAACTTGGGCACCCATTGTTGCAGACACTCTGTACCTAAACTGCAATAAAAACGCTGTACAGAGAGAGCTTCGTACGCAAGCATCCCGGATTTCAGGCTGCAGAAGTAGAGGCATGGGCAACGTTGACAGGGGATGCAAACCCAATACATACTTCTGCCAGTGCAGCTTCAGATGCAGGTGTTACACATGACTACCAATCATGTGCAGCATCTTCTAAATGGTTTTGCTTCCCTCAGAATCTGACAGCACAAAGCTCATGTCTTGATGTTTACTCCTGGTTCAGCTTAAAGAAAGGAACCTCAAAGACAGAAAACTACAGCTCCTGCTCTTGTTGTATCAACCAACTTCTGTACTGAATGTGACAACAGGGTTTAGCGCTCCAGTGCTTCCAGGCATGCTGTGTGCATCGCTGTTCCCCGCAATCATTGGCAGTCAGTTTCCTGGTGCTTTGTATTTGACCCAGACTCTGAACTTCCGTCAAGTGGCCTTGGTAAGCTGACTTCTAGCAGAAAGCAGTGCAATAAGTATGCAGGCCATGTTGTGGCAATATCAAAGCATGCATCCTGTACATGCGATGTCTTGACTATTGCTCTGTCTACACATCCCGCTTGCTGCGCTGACAATTCGGACATTGACTGACCTTAGTCTCAAGAGACAATTTGTGCGTGAGAGCGTGCAGTTGCTTGAGCTCTGGCTGCACGCCTTGTTAGCTGCACTGACCTTTTGAACAGGTAATTGCAAACACAACGCCTGATTGATACAGACAAGTCGCATGTGGTGCATGCAGTTGCATGAGGCACTTGAGGCTGAAGTGACAGTGAAGAAGATCAGTGGCAGGCGCATCATGTTTGAGACAGTCTGCCGGCGCAGCAGTGATCAGGCTGTCTTAGTGGATGGTGCCGCCCTTGCTCGCATGCGCTCCTTGTAGCTGCACCACTCATGCAGCCATATCACGGGCCTCCTACGGAAGAGCAAAAACAAACATTCTGAGAACCTGCAGGGGACACCCCAAAGACAAGCAATTTGAGATGCATCAATGGATGCTGCAGGGAAGACGTAGGCTAGTCACACATCCTCTGGTGCACCAATCTGCACAGCGTTATGTGTTGCTTGCACCTTAGATTTGGTTGAGCTTTATACAAGGGACTTGGGCGTCATCGACAATTATTTATGGCTGCTGTTTCTCACAAAAGACACTGATGTGTATCTTTATGCTTGTCAACGTATGTTGACCACAGTGCCAAACACACGTGTCAGCACAAAGTGTAATGCAAGTTTTGCTGGAATCTGCCACACTTGCAATGTGTTGGATAACGGCGACTCGAACATGACTTACTGGATCACAGCTAGCCCTGTTTGCAGGCTCATCACATCTACATATGACATGACCATAACACATCAGTCTGCCTGCGAGAATTGGTGTAAGCCAGCGCATGCTTTCAATGATCTAACCAGGTTACATAAAATGCAGGCCAGCAACAAAATTGATGCTAAACATAGCGTACACATGACGAAATAAATAATATGTACTCTGCAGGACTTGCTTGTCAGCAGACACGACGACAGAGTCACAGTACACAAGTCGTTCCTCTTCTCATTCCTCTTCTCAAAATGACAGATCTGTACCCCACTTTGGTACTCTCAGTATTGCACACATATGCAAGCTCATTGTCAGGACACCTCGCTGTCACTGAATAGTCAATGCTCTCTGCATAGTGGTCTTCCCATAACTAGACTACAACCTAGCAAAATCTGTTGTTGTACGGTGCACGACAAAGCTGAAACCATTGGCCATAGTGCAAAAGGCCAAAGAATAGGGTGCTGCCAAAACAGCTGATGGATCAAAATGCTTGCAGCTGCAATTGATGAGACATTGTACAGGAATGATACATTTAATGTGCCGCTCCAGCCATCTGCTGAGACCCAGAGTGCTTGCCCTTGCTGGCATTTGACTGCTCAGCCTGTTTGATATACTTCTTGAGCTGACTCTCAACTGACACATGGGCAAGCTTGACCTTGAAAGAGCACTCTGGGCTCTTGCTTCCAAAGAACAGCTTGTCCTCTGGGTGAAGTTTGACCTGCTGGCCTGCCTTCAGCTGCTTGTCATTCAGCCAGGTGCCCTTCTCAGAGCCAGCATCTGACACATAGTACTCACCATTCTCCACACGCTTGATGTGTGCATGCTGAGATGATACCTGCAGAAGACACATCATGAATGTCAGCCACCAGATGCAACACCTGTTCCAGACAGTGCATATTTTGTTGCATCCATTGTTGCATTTTGCTTGTGAGCTGACAGTTCAACGACCAGAGCATGCAATCACGACGAGTATGCGAGTCCTTCAGCTTTTTGCTTGCCACTCTGCCTAGCGTAATGCACAACATCCCTTCATGTTTGACAAAGTCACAACATTCTTCCAGTCATGTTTGGCAAAGTCACAATATGGGGCTGTGTTGTGCACCATATTGTGACTTTGCCAAACATGACTGGAAGAATGTTGTGACTTTGCCACACATGACTGGAAGGATATTGTGACTTTGCCAAACATGACTGGATGGTGCACAAACTGCAACTTACTGAGGGCTGATCTACAACAAGGCTGCAGGAGGCATCTCGCCCGACAGTGATGCCCTGGCCCATCTTGTGAGCCTCTAGGGGGTGGGCCACCCTCAACCCATGGAATCTGTCCACTGCACGTACATCTGAGTCCTCCTCTTGAGCTGTGCCCAGACTCAAGGCTCCAATGAACTCATCCTGGTCATCTGCAGTTTGCCAAATATATATTCCTCCATGTTGGTGTATCAACAGTGGTTTCAACACCCACGCTGCTGTTGCCCATGCTCAGGCATTAAAGTCAGGCAACAATGTGCACCTGAGGTCCACTGGCCAGGTCAAGATTGTTTGACCTGGCCAGTGGATCTCATGTGCACAATGTTGCCTGACTTTGACAATGCTCTGTTCAGTATGAATGTGCACCCGGATGTGCCAGCAAAGCTTTACTGGTATACACAGTCAATGTAAGCAATGCATGTAAGGCTGGGTACCACAAAGGAGTCCAGTCGGAATGATTGTATCGCCTCAAACATGGGACAAGACTAGAGCAACAGCTTGCCTGCATTGAGGTGGCTGGTGGCAGTTGCTGGGAGCAACAGCCAGCTGGCCTTGGATGCCCTGATTAGCGCATCGTCATCCTTCAAAAACGTCCTGAAATCCTGCTCACGAAACCCTTTGGGCTGATCTGCCATGCGGCAGAAAGAAGCCCTAGCATCTGCTAGATTACTCACATTCCCCCCCAGAACCCATGCCAGTACAGTGGACATGGTCAGGTTCATGGCAAAGTACCCGCCCACCCGGCCAGGGTGGGGGATCTTGAACTTTGTGAGGTGGGGCTTGAGGGGTCCCATGCCCTCGCCCAGGTAGGCCTTGTAGGTGGAAGCCATGATAGCAGCTGAGCCAGCTAGACCATGGATGGTGCTGGACCTCAAGAACCGCTTCCACTGGAAGGCCTGCATTTGAATATAAAGCACTTCAGCCCAGAAAAGGGGGGGAGGGGGAAGTATGCCTTTCGGCGCCAATTTCATGAGAAGCCAAGTCTATGCACACGATGGTCGAAGTTCAGACAGCAACAACAGATCGTGTGTCTACATGTCAGGGGGTCGGGGGGACACATGTCTCTCTTACCCCACTATGCTTTACGCAACTCATCAGAAAAAACAACAGCAAAAGTCCAGTGACATGAGTCAGACCAGAGCTTTGAGTATACACAATACGTCCAAAGTGATACAAGTAAAGAAAGACCAGCGTGAAATGCGCGTGTCTTTCTTCATTTGCATCGCTTTGGACGTATTGTGTATACTCAAAGTCTACAGTCATGAGCACATGACGCAATTGACCAGACCAAGTCTACATCCCCAACCATTTTGACCAGACTAGAGAACATGTGAGCTGGATTTCTGATACTACTTTTCAACAGCTGACATTCTGCAGGGAGGTGGCTTGACAGAGCAACGTAGGCTCACCCTTGGGCTCCTTGTGGAAGCCATACCACTGCATCTTGCCCCCTCCAACATCACTGCTCACAAAGTAGCGCCCATTGCCAAGGAACACTCGGTACCCCACAGTGTCAATGTCTGGAGGAGTGAAGTCAGCAATGCCAGTGTAGCAGGTGTACTGGCTGTAGGTCGGGTCCCCCTTGCCCACCAGCTTTTGTCTAACCTGTACATCAAGAAGCATGTTGTGCTAAGAGTATGACAGACTTGTGAAGCTCTGCTGGGCTGCATACAGGTGCAAAGGGGATGGCAGAACAGGCAAGCATATCACTAATGAGCCACACCAAGCTGGCCCAATACACTTGTTGTTGATTTTGATGCAGGCTGCCCCAGCAGCTGTAGCATGAGCTTGACTGCTTTGATTGCCAGGTCCAAAAATGGACTTAATGGCAGAAGACTGTGCCATTTGCTGTCCGTTAGCGGTGCATGCACAGCTGTCTAAGGAAATTGCATGCTGATGCTCTGCTCAGGAATCACACGGGTTCAGAATGTTGCTGTGTAACAAAATGCCAAAATCATCTAAACCACCAGACATCTGCGTATGGTGCCACAGGCATGCATGGCCTGCTTGCACTACTTGCCTTAGAGTGGATACCATCTGCGCCAACCAGGATGTCTCCCTCCCAGCGCTCACCCGACTTCATCACAGCCCACACCCTTCTGCGGCCCATGTCATCAACCTGGAAGATGGCACAGAAAGCTTTACTAAGGATGTGCATTCATGACCCAAGGTCCATGTTCTGGCTGCTCACATGTGAGTGATAAATACTGCTGAAGGTAACACATCCTGTGCAGTAGAATGCAAGCACTTGATGTGATCAGGCTGGCAGCTTTTCCTCCCATGACGCCTTTTAGCTTGATTTGGCATCACTTCAGCTGCAAAAGGTTGCAAAATTGCAAAGAAGAGCAGATAAACCTGAGGTAGATCATACCTCATGCTGGTAGTCGATGACGTTTTGGTCATTCAGAATGACATCTTCGCCCGCCATGTCAATGGCTGTCTCAGCTAATAGCTGCTGTAGGACCACCCGACTGATGACGCGAGTTACAGGCAGACCCCTGTCAACTGCTGGGTGGAAAGTATCAAACTTGACATACCTGCAAAGGACATGATGGGTGCTTGTGAAAGGCTCTTAATGCAGTATAGCATGTGTTGAGACCAGCTGAAGGTCAACTGCAATTGCATTGCTTTATGCGCCTGGCTTTGTGATGCAATCATGCTTTAGATCCCAAGCACAGCATGACTAGCATAATTTGAAAGCTAGAAAGCTTCAGCAAAGACACAGCAAGAAGTGACAGTAAAGGCACATCGAGTCTGCTTGCTTACCACTTGCCAGTCTCGCCATCCACGAGACCATTGATGCGGTCTCCTGTGATGCAGCCTTGTGCAAGAATCTTGTCAGCCATCTCCTTGTCAATGGCCTCAAGTGCAGCTAGCGCATTGCTTTGCACCTGCATCCAGTTACAAAACGGCTTAGATACAGAAACAAGTGCCAAGCGCTGGCAAGCTGTGACAGCAGCTGCTGCCTAACCTGAATGGGTCCCCTGTATTTGCCCTCGCCTCTAATGGCAGTGATGTTCTTCTCAAACACTTTGACATCAAAGCCTCTCTTCAGCAGGCCAACTGCTAGCACAAGACCTCCGATGCCTGCTCCAGCAATCAGGATCTTTGGTCCTGTTTGCTGCTCTTTGTTCTGAATCGGGTGATCAGTCGAGGTGGACGTGTGGCCGCCTGTGCCATTTTGTGGTCTGCTGACTGTGCTTGGAGGGGCAGCTACAGCCTGGCAGGTGGTCGCGGGGTGCTTGCGTACGCTGCCGCGCTTGCTGTATCCAGATCTAAGCTGGCAAGGCGTCTGAAACGGCCTCCATAAAGTGCTGATGCCCGCTCCAGCTCTTCGCTGTGTACACCTTTGTACGCAGCAAGGTCGGTGGTCCAGCAAGCTTGACGACGTTACGTTGGCTACAGGCAAGTGAATGAACGATGCCATGGCTGATCTTGTATGTGTCGATCAACGCACCACACCCCGTGAAAATTATTGGTGCACAGCTGCCTTCTCTGCACGCTCCCTCCTGGCAAGGATTGCAACAAACTTTACAAGGCGAACAATAGCGTCCAGTACAGCGTAAAGTACTACTTAGCCATCTCGGCTAGATTCTTTCTTCACGTGTACTCAAGGCCTCTATGCAAATACCTTACACGTGCTGCATGCAGTCTCAGCCTTGTGTTGCAATCCCATCGTACAGATGTGCATGCAGCATCACATTTCGGTGATGCCTTTGGCTTTTTAACATGCTCGTTGATGAAGCATGGTACAATGATGTGTGGTGACGCATGTTGGTGGAGCTGTATCAACGTTCGCGCACGCCTTCATCAAAACAAAACCTACATTGCATATATATGATGCTGAGCATGCACAAAGCAGCTAGACTGAACACGTACTGATGAAAGCCCTAAGCCTATAAAGTGTTAACCACCACAGCGGCCAGCCATTTGCTGGCATTGCAGTGGATGCAAACTGGCATCCAATTGGCGCCACAGAGCAAATCCGAAGTTTGAAGGGCGCAAGCCTTAATGCATTACTGTTTTGCAGTTTCAGGACAATCCTGAAGACAGGGCAAGCTCAACAAGTCACACATGTGTCAGCTGCTGACAAGAAGCACACGTCAACAATTGCTCCTCAGTGCTGCTCATGCAGAAGAAGGACTCAGGACTGGTCTGGATATCCCTCTGCTGACTCACACACAAGGTTTGCAAGTACCACACACACACTTGCTGCAAAGCCTTGCTGAAGCAGGCTTGTCACTAGCCTGTTATACTGGCTGTGCAAGTGTTGGGCAGGCACCAGCACTGTCACCCACATTCTGCGTATTTGAGCATAGTTGCTGATCTGCCTGAACAGTATTCTGAAGCAAATGAGCTGGAGTGAACTTGAGCGTGCCCTGGCCGACAAAGCGTTTGCAAGTTATGCATGTGCAGCTAGGGTGGGGCATCCAAGGGCATCCAGCCTACTCAAGGAAGCGATGCTGGCCACAAGTCCGCGCAAAAAGCAAGTGGATCTGACACAAGAGGACAAACCATGGTACACACTCGTGATGACTCAGAGGGACAGAAGGTCTCATAGATGGCTTTAGATACATTGCAGCGTCTTGCAAACACAGACACAAACCAACTCCAGGCAAGAAACCTGTGACTGGCTGCTTCTATTGGTGATCTGCAGCATCGTGCGTCTATGTCCTGGTTGTGATATTGTAAAAGCTGCCTGCACTGACCACCAAGGCCAAAAGCATAGAGCAAAGGGTGCCTGGGGCACTGCTAAGTAGTAACTGGCAACAGGCTTGTGCATGAAAGATACAAGTGCAACCAAGCTATGCAGCAGTGCTGTTGCAAGCGTTCAAACATGGATCTGTACTCAGGGTGATTTCAGACACAGACTTAGCCGTGTCAGCAATGCAACACACCATGTGCTGTGAACAGTCCGTTGCCTTCACAGGCAGGTGCATGTACAAAGGTAGCGACATCTTGAGAAACACACACTCAAGAACTCACAGAGCAGGCAGCAGAGACGTATGCATCTTTAGCTGATAGCCAGTTGATAGCAGCTCTGCTCTGAAAAGATATGACTGGCAATCTGCATCCCGTGGCTGCTGTGGCTGGCGCTGGTGTTAGCACTTCCTGCTGCCTGCTGCTGCTGCTGCTGCTACTAACAGCATTGTATTGTGCAGGTATGCATGCATGTCGCAGATAACAATCCAGGTATCAAACCTGGGTACACTTAGGCTCCTCCCTCCCAGGTGTGCCCCAAGCATATCTGACACTGGGCTCAACAAGGTACAATGTGTGTGTGTCAAAAATATTATAGGAGCAAGGCAACCACTACATCTGTGCTTGGTGTGTTTGCTGCAATAAGCAGTTGGTTGTCTTAGTGGTATGAGTACGATGATCAGTCCCCGAGACTGCACTATCTATCGGGATCAGTATGTGGGTATGAAAGTGTCACTGCAACATGTGTCGGCACGCATGTAGGCGTTTCATATGCATGTCGGAAGTGTTGATTTGGCACTTTGCTTTGAGAGGGTTTTACGCTATATGCTTGCACTTGCCAAAAATGACGTTTCTGAATCCTGAGAGTCCTCCGAAGCTGACAGTGCTAGTAATAGCTAACACAGCACAAGGACCAGGACAGCACGAAACGTATTTTACTTGTTGTTACTTGTTGAAGGGTACAGTGAACTTAAGGGCATCTACTACGCAATGTGGTGTTTTACATAACAACTTCAATATATATCTTTGTCACCCGTATATATACTGGTGACCAGTAACTGGTCCAGGCATTTTTGAAGTTGGCCGAAACCAATTTGCCCTGTAGAGTCATGCATATGCAGACTTGTTGACTGATCAGTCAACGAGCTGGCAGCAGATCATGATCTGCTGCCAGCTCGTGACTCAATCAATCAATCAAGGATTTTACAGTTGTTGGAGCCAGCTAGCCCATTTGACTCAATTGCAGTCTTTCATCAGAAAACGAAACAGACAAAAGGTGACGCAGACAGACACAATCATCATGATCATCAGGAAATTGTCTTTTGGCATGAAGCAAACAGAATTGCATGGAATAGTCATGTGAATAAAGAGGTTGTACTGCACAGTAATCACCATTGACGTCACCATACTTCATGTCACAGGACTATGTCACGTCAAGACATGGACGAGCATTGCTTCCTGAGTTACACAAGCATGTCTCCTATGAGGCCTTGGGAATGCCACAGAACAGTGTTCAGAGCACTGAGGTCAAGATTGCTACTAGCAGTACTGTTGATTCCATCACTGCATCAAAAATCGTGCTGGCCACAAGCGTGCCGTGAAGTATCTATTTAGGGACTGGTAGTGAAATGAACTGTCAAGTCTATCGTTCTGTAATTTGCCAACTACAAGTAAGGAAGAGAGGACAAGGCCAAGCTCATGGGTGAAAAATGTAAAGCTGGGAAATGCAAGGTTATCATACGTCATCAACTTGCCGCCATCAAACTCTGAAAGGCTGGGCAAAAATATCAACACTGTCTCTGGGCTTAGGCCAGCACTCTGCTGTGCTTTGATTGCGTGCCTCAGTGCCTTGATGCCTTGCCTGGTCAAGCCTGTCAATCCACCTATGCACATATGGTCTAGCAATTGTCCTTGAGCTAAGGAAACCACAGCCTGCACAGAAATGATGGGCAAATCCACATAAGCCCTATATTCTACCTCATGCAACACTGATACAACCCTCAAGCTCGGAAACGCTGCTGTAATGTATTGCACCCCTGAGTCATCAATGCCAAAGCAACTGACCATGGACAAGACCTTCAGGGCTTGCTGTGGCTTGAAATCAGTCACATTCACATCATGGCGTGGACGCACGACAGCAAGCAGAGTGAGGTGCTGCATTTGCTGCAGCTCATGGCAATGTACTTTGCTTGACTCCCAGACAACAAGCTGTGTGACTGCTGCAGTGCCAGAAGACAGTGCCCAAAAGATGCGCAGCGTCACAAGATCACATCTGCGGATGAGCATTCTGATATCTTGTGGTGCCGGCAGATTCCCCACCACAGTAGCCTCAGGAGTTGTCAGGCTATCCACCTTAAAGCTGATGGTGTGTAATGACTGCAAATGTGGTAATGCTGCATAAGTGTCGTGATCCCAGCTGCGGCTGGCGATGACCACACGCTGCAAATTGGCGCGATTGCTGATGAGCACTTGAGCACAGGAAGACATGTCCTCTTGGCATTGCAACGCCAAGTCTTGAAGGCCTGAAAGCTGTGCTAAAGGCTGCCAGTCTGGGTTCTGATGCAGGATGCTGACATGCAGCCTGACAAGAGAAGTGAGGGTAGCCAAAGCCCCTATGCTGTTGCAAAGCCCTGCTCCAGCATACCGAGGTTCAGGCTCAGCACTATCAGAAAGACAGAGCGTCTTCAGTGAATCTGTAGCTGACTGCAGAGCATGATAGTGGTCTTCTGTGAAAGCTACTGCTGGGTGCTGTAGAAAGTCTCCACCCGTGAGGAGATCAGGTGCTGCGTGGAAAGCAGCTGTCTCGAGGAAGCAGCTAGCCGCTGTAGAGACGCACTGTTCAAGGGGTGTAGGTGATCAGCAGCTGTCTGCAGGGTCAGCCTAACGAAACAGTTGTGGAGCTGCAGCTGCGTAGCTGCACTGGCAATCTGTCTTGTAGCAACACCCTCCAGATCTTTACAGACCTGCTGCTGTGCTGTGGCCCATATGCGGAACTCGATTCTGCGGGCTGGGATGGCATTACCCTACATAAGCAGCAAAATGAAGTCAGAAGAAGGTCACAAGAAGACATGTTTCAGCAGTCGTTGCAAGCCTGAGAGCATACCGGCACGACGATTTTGCGCAGCATATCCGCACTCTGCAGCACGTCCAGCGAGTCTTCCAGGAGGCAGGGTGACTGGCTCACACTTCCGCTCCATCTCCTGTGTCAAGCCAATTTCGTCAGCATGCACCTCATTTAACGAAGGCGAGCGCTGTCGATCCTGGTAGAGCCAGCTAATTGCACAAGCATAGATAGCCTCGGCTCATAACTTCTCAAGTTTAGTAAGTGGCCATGAACGCGTCACCCAAGCTGTTTTCAGCCAGCGTTATCTTGTTTACTCTGTTGGTCGCTGTCAGCCGTCGTCAAGTTCTGGCGACATCAGTTGCGGCCGAGCGGAGTTGCGCCTTCATCCCTATCGGGGTTTTGCACAGAAGAACCAACTTAAACGTCGTATGCAGGCCGAAACTTTACAACTTCCTCTCTGGTGGATGATCTTGACACTCAGGTGTCTACAAGTGTAAGCCCAACGTACGGTAAGGATCTGTGGCTGTCGCAAAGCCAACCACCAGTAAATCTTTACTCTGATTGTTGCTTTGCACTGTAGAGTGCGATGTTGCAGTCAAAAGGAAACGAGTTTGGCTCTTGTGTTTGACTGCTGCTGTTTGTACGTTGCAGGCAATTGTACTATCTGCAAAGATGTCTTGATGTACAGTCCTACTTGGGACCTCAATACTGCAAAGCAGTTTCACCAGGGCATCTTTGGTGCTGGGCTTCAAGACGCTCTCCTGTTTGCGGGGCTGAAAAACAGTAAGTCTTGCAAATGCTACATTGCAGGCTTACACTGGTGCTCAATATGTATACTGCTGACACTGACACTGTGTGTAAGCTGACACTGCCTCCTAACTGTTCCAAGCAGGCCTTTTGTTGTGCAGATGGTACTGTCCCTGTCACCATTTGGGAGGCACCAACAGTGGGAACCCCACTTGCCAACACGTCTGCCATGTTGAAAGGGTACAGGGACTGCGCTGGTAAGCATCTTCACCTTGTTGATATTGATTAACAACTACTCAGCCCACAGAATGCAGACTTCAGCTGAACAATATGCAGGCACGTCTTTGATGCTGTGGCGTAGCACCTTTCATCACTGCCGCCTTGGCTTATGTTGCCTGCTGGTGCTGGTGACCACTGCAATTGGCAAACGACATGGTAGAAAAGATGGTAAGCTATGAATTTTGACACGTCATGTGTCAGGAAATCTCTGTGTGAGTCCAACCTCTGTTTGAGATGTGGGTGCTGAGGTCAACGATGACTGATGACTTGCAGATCATCTCCCTGACCACACAAGACAGCATGTTAGCATGGTTGACGTTGTCTTTTCTGGCAACAACAGTGTGACATCTACAGTCCCTGCCGATGCATCCAAGCCAGTGGCTGCACATAAGCAGCAGGCTGCAGATGTCAGAAAGGATGTCAGCGCCAATCCTGACCCCCTTTGGTCGCCATTTGACTGTGTAAGCTGTTCTGGTGGCTGTGCTGCTGTTACCCAACAATAGGGTGATGGAGAGGTGATTGTCATGTCTGCGGCAATTCCCATCGAGTCTTTATGATATGAACTGCAGGTACCTTTGATGAAAGACTCCAAGGATGGAAAGAAGAAGAAGTGCATGATGCCTGTGATCATTGATGTTCCGTCTACTTGCACTGACATTGCGTCTACCTCAGCAGACACAGCATCACCATCTTGTGCGACCTCTTCCACTGTCAGAGCAAAGCCTGCGCTGGACACACTCCGGAAACCGCTGACAACAAGCAGTTCAAAGGTACAGGAATGTAGCTGTGTATCAGTCGCGTTTTGTGCGTATTGTCTAGCACTACAATGACCTTGTACAGCAGCCTGCTGGTCAGCACAACTCTTGGCTGCCTTTGTTTGTCTGTGCCTGTCAGACTGTGCTGAAGGTGCCTGATGCTGCATTGTAGGGTGCACACTCTGAGACCAAGAAGGAGTTCAAGACTGCTGAGACAGTCCAGATCAGCTCGCAGGCTGCCAGTTCCCAGCAGCCAGCAAACACTGCTGGCCGCTCCCTGGTCACCATGCAAGCCACTACATGCGAAATTCAGGTATTCGGTGTTCTGCTGTGATTCCTTCATGCTCGACTTTGGTCCGCAGGAGCTTGTTGTGCTAAATGTATGTTCTTACTGCTGCAGACAGCATCACCTGGCAGTTCATACACTGCTCACGATTGGCACCAGCAAAATGGCTTGCTGGCTGTGAGGACTCGGAACATCCGTGGTGCTGCACCTTCTGGTCAAACTCTTAGCAAGCTCCTCGCCAGAGCAAAGGTACGAGCTGTACATCATGTCAGACACAGCATTGTACCTTGTGTTATGCTTTGACATGTGACGTTGCAGTCTGGCTCATTTCCTTGCACAGATTGCATGGTCTGAACTGTGAGTAAGTGCACTATGAGCGGGCACAGATCAACTTCAGTGTTTTGCAGAAGAGCCAGAAGAGCAAGAACAAGATGCAGAAGTCGATGTCATCTCGTGGGTCACAGAAGCGATCTATCCTGAGCAGACTCTGCTGCTGTGTTTCCCCCGCCGTGCACCAGTGATATGGGTTTAGTCATGCAAATTGAGTCTCAGTGTGGTTTGCTCTGATGTTCCAGCTTGTGCCTCTATGTATACCCTTTGCTTGCAGTGATGCCCATGACAGCAGCCATTTCTTGATATGGCTGGCACAGCTTCCCCCTTTATGCCTTTTGCTTGAGACTGCAACTGTTTGCAGCACTGAGATACAGCAGCAACTTTGATATGCTGTCTCAGTTTTCCTTCTTACTGCATCGCAGTGTCCTGGCTCCGGGCTGCCGCCGTAGGAGGCTCCCGTTATGATCGCTGAAAAGCGCTAACTTCTTTTTTCTTTATGCTGTGCTTGTATTGTCTAGACTGGATTCACCACCTCATGATCAGCTAGGCCGTTGTTGATAACGTTGGCAACACAGCATTCAGATTACAGCCACCGCTCTCCCTGGTCCCTTTTGTGAAAGACCACACTTTGCAAGCTCAGAGCACTGGAGTGCACGTGAGAGCGCGTGACTAAGTTCTGCTGCAATTGCCAAGCATTTGTTGGAGACGTTCACAGGACGCGTGCTAGGACTCTCGTACACCCGTGTGGCCAGGAAGTCGGCAGATCGCAATGCGCAGTTGACATTGTGACGTAGGGCTATGGCCTGAAAACGAAAGTGATGCTGATGCTCGCAGCTGCGATCAGAAGCGGCAACAGAAATCAAAGAAAGCACTTTCTGCAGTTTGCTCAACATCTTGCCACCGCACAGAACCGAGGGTGCTTATCGTCATGCGATCGCATCTGCATTCCCGCTCGGACTGCAAATACATTCTCGCCATGGGCAGTCTCGCGTCCGCTGCTGAGCACCGTGGACTCGCCTTTGGTAATCTGAAGCTTTCGACAATCAACGCTTTGCCACGCGCGGCATTTGCGGGAAAGCTGTAACTTATTCGTTGAAGAATTTGGCTGTTGCAGGCAACTTGCTGGCATGCATACAGCACAGAAAGCAGGCTGTTTGGCAAACCAGCCAAGCCAAGCAAGCCACCTGAGGTCTGGCAAGCTTTGTGATGCTCACTCTCTGATTATGCTGTGTTTGTGTTCACTGAGTTGCAATAGCTGTGCCCTGCATCATGACTCAATGCCATGATGGCATGCTGCTTGATGTCATTCTGTATTCTCAGGACCATGATCGCCATGATAATGAGCACCCAGCTGAGCCTCATACAGAGGGGCGCAATGCTCACTCTTCTCATCCTCCTCAAAGCCCTACCCCAGACCCCCCCATCCCATCATCAGCAGCCCAAGGGGAAGCCCTGGCTGCTGAGAAGGGTCAGCAGGGAATGACTGATTGGGAGATCATCAGACAGCTTGGTGGCTATGTGTGGCCCAAGGACAACCCAGAATACCGATGGCGTGTTGCTGGTGCCAGTGTACTACTGGTTGGGGCCAAAGCATTAAATGTCACTGTAAGCTGAATCACCGCTTGTTTGATGCATCATAGGTGTGACGGCCTGTACGATATGCGCAATGCCAACAAATGTATCCTTTTGTATGGTGCCCTCACATGATTGGCAGTGACCATCATTGCTCATATTGCTCACACGCATGCAAAATTGGATGGCTTGACGCTAAACTAACACTAAGCTAGTTTTGACATTCTGATAGCTGACACAACTTGACATGCAGCCACTGTGACCTCGCCCTTCAATCCTGCCACTCTGATGCTATGGCCAGCTCAGAAGTCACAGTAGAAAGCCATCATGAGAACTTCTCACTGAGAAGTTTTTCTTGCTGTAGGTGCCATTTATGTTCAAGTATGCTGTGGACATTCTAACTGCTGACCCCACCGGAGCCACAGCTGCAGCCACCCCCCTGGTCACCCTCATGCCGGCCACCCTGCTGTTGGGGTACGGTGCAGCCAGAGCTGGTAGTGCACTGTGCAACGAGCTCAGGAATGCTGTTTTTGCCAAGGTAGGATTGTTCTGTCAGCACAACAGATACACATGCATTCATTACTGACATGAAGTTACCAGAGCTAGGGGGAAGCAAGTATGCACGTATGAAAAACAGCTATCATCCAGGCTGTGTACCAGTGCAGATGAGCCTCATAACACCTTTATGAACCCTTGCACATCAACAAGCAATGGAGTTGCAGCCATTGCATCACCTCCTCATTTGCGTTACAAGCAATTCAGAAATGTTTGACACGAGGTTGGACAGATTATACGTCAGACACGTTCAACAAACAATCAACACCAGCATGGATCTGATGTCTGCACCGCATTTCCGTGGACAGCCGCGCCATATGCATGATATTGTTTTGCCTGCAAATCAGATGCTGTCATGCATGACTTTGGAACAACAGCACATCAGCAAACATAAGTTCATGGCTGACAGCACACCCTGTTGATGAAAGCTGATTGCAACTGCAGCTGATTGCAACTGCAGTTTAGACTGTATGTAAGAGCTGTGAATGACATGCTATCCAGATCTCGGGAGCCAGACTAGGTATACGCAGCTGCCCCTGACTACATTGGGTAACACAGTGCAGCTCACAGTTTCCTATGTATAGGTGGTGCAAGGGACCATCAGGGATCTGGCCAATCAGGTGTTTGAGCACCTGCATCAGCTGGACCTCAAGTTCCACCTGTCACGTCAAACTGGCGCCATCAATCGCATCACTGACAGGGGAAGCAGAGGCATCAACTTCATCCTGTCTAGTATGGTAAGCCCCCTCCCCCCCCCCTTTTCTCCCTTATCTCCCCTGGTCCCAAAGCCCCTTCCCAATTCCTCACTCTCCATGAAAGCCTCCCCTTGTTGTTCCTGCCCCCTCCCTCCCCCTTTCGTTTCAAGACCAACCCCTACTTGCCCATTCTCTCTTGTGATCACACCATACTTTCAGGCATGACCTAAATGTGACCATTGTGTGCCTTAGCTGCTGCCCAGTGTACAGTGTCAAATGTCTCCTGTGCATAGCCAGTACAAAAACACTGCCTGTTGTTGCCTGGTGAGGCCAGAATGATGGTGCAGGTCTTCAATGTGGTGCCCACTTTCCTGGAAGTTAGCCTGGTAGCTGGCATTCTGGCCTACAAGTGTGGACCTGCCTTTGCTGGCTTGACAGCAGCCACCATCACCCTCTACACTCTTGTCACTTTCGGCATCACATCGGTTAGCCTGCCTCCTCATCTTGTCCTCTTCTTGTCCTAACTGTTATGCTGTCACTCCTTGCTAGACAACTCGCACAATTATAGCACACATTATCGTTTGTGACTTGCTTGGATTTCCTCCTGTGGCCTCTGCCAGTGATTCTGGTCCTTTGCTTTGCATAGTTGATACCTTGCTTCAGGATCACGCTGTGCTGCTGGCACAAATGCAGCTGCACCATCAAAGTCTCTGTTTCATCACTCAAGCACACAGACAACAGCATCCAGTCAGTACATTCTTAAGTGGCTTGCCAAAGTCTGCTGCATGCACCTGTGTGCATGTGTGGCTTGTGTATGTGTGCATGCTTGTTCAGATGCGGCAAAAACAGCCACAGTGTTGGCAAGTAGCTTGTACTGACACTGCCATGTCTGCTGTGGTGCAGTGGCGAACCAAGTTCAGGCAGCAGATGAACAAGGCAGACAATGATGCCAGCACTCGCTCTATCGACAGCCTCATCAACTATGAGACTGTCAAGTACTTTGGCAATGAAGACCATGAGCAGCGGCGCTATGATGAATGCTTAGCAGGTTTGCATCAGTTACTTGTCTGCGCTGTCATGTGATCTGTGTTAAAGACGATTTCACTCCAGCTCTTGCTTCTATAGACCTGATTGCGCTTCTTGTTGTCAATGCCAAACAGTCTGCCTGTCTCTTTTTAGTCTGCCATCCCTCAGTGAATCAGCAGGACGCTGCAAATTCCTCCCGCTGCACTTAGTCAAGACCATAGTCAAGGAGAATGTGCGTGTGTGCATGATGCAGACTGGGAGACTGCAGCACTGAAGACTCAGTATAGCCTGTCTGCCCTGAATCTGGGGCAGAATGTCATTTTCAGTGGGGCCCTTGCAGCGTCTATGATGCTGACTGCTGAGGGCATTGCCCAGGGCAACCTCACTGTTGGCGACCTGGTCATGGTTAATGGCCTGCTCTTCCAGGTACTTCACTCACCTCTCATGGAAGCTATTTATACTATGTATGTGTGCGTATGTGGCACATGTTGCTGCTAATATATGTGTAACAAGAAATCCTCAGTGAAGAATCTAGGCTGCTGTCAAATTGGCTGTGGTCAGACATCATGGTGGTCAAGCCAACCTTTTCAAAAGGGGGTGGTGTGACATTGACATACTAGGCTGCCGTAAAGCTAGCCACAAGCGCAGTCAGTACTGATGACCCTGACTAGGGCAGCCTCATTATCTCTTGTTGCGGCGCACTGCGACCGTAACAACAGGCGGTGTATGCGACAAGATGCAGAATACTGGTCTTCAAGCCGTGCTGACATGATGTTTTTGTGCTGGTGTGCAGCTGAGTATGCCGCTGAATTTCCTGGGGACAGTGTACCGGGAGACCAAGCAGTCCATCATTGACATGGGCCAGATGTTCAATCTCATGCAGGCCCAGTCCACAGTCCTGGTAACACTGCAGCCATGCCATTTGCTGCGCACTGTAGTCATACTGTGCACCTGCTGGACCCTCCTTCCAACACATGTCCAAACCAATTACCATTCTCAAGCTCTGTAGACTTCAAGTCCACTTTTTTTGTTCACAGCTCATCATCCAAAATAGCTGCAAATTGATGTATGCCGAGCGCTCTGATGTGCAATAGCTGGAAACCTGGATTTGCAGCTCTGCTGCATTCAGTGCCCAAGTGTGGTGCCAGTGTGCATATGTGAAGAGGTTGCACAGTGGTGTGCAGGACAGGCCTAATGCAATTCAGATGCCCTCACATGACCCTGCCGGCGGGCATGACATCTCATTTGACCATGTCACCTTTAGCTACAGACGAGACCAGCCCATCCTACAGGTCTGCTCTTCCATATGCTTTCTCATGTTCTTGTCTTGTCCTTCCTGCTATGTTCACTCTGTCCCTTCTCCTGATTCATACTGTCTTGTTGGCAAATTGCTGCGAAGTTGTTCATGGCCAGCAGCACGATGACTTTAATTTTTTTTCTCCTGACTGTTGTTGGCCTTCTTGTTGTACTCCTCTTGCCTCCTACATACTCTTGCGTTTATCTTGGCCATTGGGTTCTTCGCCCCATCCAGGGCCCTTGAGCCTTCCGCAAAAGGGTAGCAGGTCCTTCTCTGCTGATTGCTGGCACAGATCACAGCTGCATCTGCACAAAGATTCAACATGCCTCAAAAGCATCGACAAGTCTCAATCACAGTTGTTGCTCATTGCAGGATGTATCATTTCATGTGCCTGCTGGGACAAGCTGTGCGCTTGTAGGCACCAGTGGCAGTGGCAAATCCACCGTGCTGCGCTTACTATACAGGTCAGCTTGGTGTGAACACCACATGCATAGCCGCATCATCTTGTTCCACGTACGCTGCGCCATGAGCTTGTTGTCAGCCGGTGTGCACTGCCTGATGGCATGGCAGAGCAGTCAGTTGCATGTGTGCAAGTCAGAGTGGCATCTGCAATGCTTGCATATTCAAGCTGCCAGTGGTGCGCTTGCAGGTTCTATGACCCAAGTGCAGGTCACATAACAGTAGGTGACCATGAGGTGAGAGATGTGACAATGGCCAGTCTACGGACCAAGTTTGGGGTTGTACCTCAGGTATGCCCTGTCTTGTGAAATTTGCACTCTTGTCTTTTGCCTTTCTTGTTGTCATGTTGTGTGTCCAACATGCCGGTGCTGTAAAAGTGTCTATGTGCATGTGACAAAAACTGCAGATGTAACGTGTTGACAGTCTCAGCATGTGACAGCCTTGGCAGCTTCTGCGAGTCTAGCTTCATTATAGTTGGACTCCCCTGTATCTTACCCTCCTGGCAATCCTCCTTGAATGCTTGCTCATCATTTGTCATCCTGCCCCTTCCAAGAGTGTCTCAGCCCCTCCCTCTTCTTGCAATTGCGCATATCTGCCCCTCATTTCTACCACTGCATGCACCATTTCAATACATCAACACTGTAGCCTGACTAGTGTCAGGGCCATCAAGGGGTGGCTGTTGCTGGCAGCATCAATCCTGTGGCATCATCACAGCATGTCTCCTCAGGTCTGCAGTCCTCACAATCTGGTTACTCTGCTTGCAGGATCTCCCACTGTTCAATGACACTATCTACTACAACATCCTGTACGGCAGGCTGGGTGCCTCTCAAGAAGACATCTTCCAGGCTGCTCAGCAAGCCGCTGTGCATGACCAGATCCTTGCCATGCCTGATGGGTTAGTCATCCCACGATCTTGGCATCTAGTACCGTCCTTGACAGAGCAGCCACCTGTGATGCTGTGCAACTGTTGCCTGAGCCATCTGACGAGAATAACGCAAATGATCAGCTGCATGTTGACTTAATCCTGAAGGTGCTGCATCTTCAAAGAGCTGATCATGCCAACCACTTTCTCTGAGTATTGCTGGTCTTCATCTTGCATGTCATCTGTAGTTTGAGACAGGCCAATTTAAGTCTTCTTGTTTCTAGCATCAGCCAAGTTGCATGACTGGCTGCATATACATTGCAGATATGACACAGTAGTGGGTGAGCGAGGGCTGAAACTGAGCGGTGGTGAGAAGCAGCGAGTTGCTCTTGCCAGAGCCTTTCTCAAGGTATGACCAGCCGCATTACAGCATCAGCTTGTTGCAACGGCAAAACAGTACATACCACATTCCAGGTGTTGACTGGCATAGCTTTGTTGTGTGCACACCCGTCCTGTGTCATAGCAAACGTGGCATGGACGACATCTGTTTCATAGCCAGGTAGCTGACTTCAATGTGCCTTTCCATTAGACTTTAATGAAAACATGTAGCCTAATCATGTCAAACCATGAGATAACAGCATTGTGCCAAGTGCAATCAGCGTGTTGGTGTTGTGCAGAACCCTGTCATTCTGTTGTGTGATGAAGCCACAAGTGCGCTGGACTCCCGGACAGAGAAGCAGATTCTGCAAGCGCTGCAGACTCTTGCACACGGACGCACTTCTCTGTTTGTGGCACATCGTCTCAGCACTGCTGCCCAGTGTGACCAAATTGTTGTTCTGGAAGGGGTAAAGCGCTGTGTCTGCTTGTCAGTTTTGTTGGCATCTAAATTACTGCGCAGTGCATGTTGCTATCAAGAGCTCATTGGCATCAAATCCATGCTTTTGACGTTGCCTTGCTCCAAATTGTGATACCTGTCTAAGCATGTTGGTCTACATTGCGTAAAGTGGGCTCTGAATGCTATGGACATGAGCAAAGCTATTGCTTCCATTTGCAGGGTCACGTCGTGGAGAGTGGAACGCATAGCTCATTGTTAGCAAAGAGTGGCAAGTATGCAACCATGTGGTCCAGACAGGCCAATGTAGATGATGCATCTTCTCTTGAACTGTTCGAGGACAATCAGCACATCAAGCACGAATGAGCAGAAAACACTGCTTTTAGCTGCTCTATGCATGCATGAGATGCACCGCTGAAAAGCTAATAGGCTATGTGCTTGCATACAATGGCAACATGTCACATTCAATGAATCAGGTGTGAACTCAGGGCAAATCAAGTTTGAAGCCTGCAAGCAATAAGTTATGTGGTATAAATCTGTACGAGATACTTCATGTTTTGTTAGAAGGGGTCATCTCTCACACTGTATTTCACAGATCACATGTGTTGACTTGCACTGTTTTGTTCAGCTGAGACTTGTTGACTCAGAACAGATAAAATTACAGAATGTTGGCTGTGTTGGACAACCTCTGCGTCATCAAGGAGCACCGCGTACATAGTCTGCATCAAGCTGCTGCAAGTTGGGCAGCCATTGCATCATGCGCTGCTTGTATAAAGGGTTGTTCCTGGTAGCAGGGTTGCACGTCAAGTACACACATGTCAATGTGGATCTGCACCCATCCAACTCTGCATTGAGCGTATCAAGTTCCAAAATCTGATTGTTATTGAGCCACAGATCTTGCAGCTTCTGTAAGCTAGATAGACCCGAGACAGTGCTGAGCTGATTATTTGATACGTCCAATATCTGCAACTCAGGCATGGATGAGATATCCTGCAGCACGTGACAATGTTTAAGCAGGCATGTGTCTGGTGAAAGGCTCCTTGCCTAGCTTGCGATGCATGGAGCTGTAAAGTGTTTCGTAGCATTAGCTACAAGCAGAGCTAGCATGCTGTCATCATGAGCCGGAGCATGGTGTTCATAGGCAAGCATTCTTGTGACAATCTGGACTAAATATTTTCGACGCACCACTTGCTGGGCACTTCATGGCAATGTGTTGAAGCGCTTACCTCTAGTTGAGAAATGCCGTTGTGTGACAGGTAGAGCTCTTGCAGTCCTGTGCAAGCTGCAAGCCCTGCCATGCTGGTCAGCCTGTTACTTTGCAGACTCAGTCGCTGCAGCATCTTCAAGCTGCAGAAGCAACAAAGACATCATCATGCTGTTGCCTACCAGCAGTTGTCTCACACAACCAATTCAAGAGAGGTCTCCACAGCCAAAGCCGGGAATACAGACCACCACACATGTTCACCTGCTGAGCCCAGATATGGATGCAATTCTGTTGCGCCCCAGCCATAGCTCTCGCAGATGCTGCAGCTTGTTTAAGCCATCAACCTGAGAGATTCTGTTGTCACCTAGCTCTAGCAGTTCTAGCTGGCTCATCTTGTTCAAGCCCTGTGTGGGCAATGCATTGTCAGACTCCATAGTACTGGTGGAGACAAGCCATACGTGCTGAGGACGTCCTGGAGGTTGATGCATATGCAAAGGTGTCCATGCTGACAAGCAGGGTTCTACTTGCATCTGTGAACAGTGTCTGGCTGGTAAATCTAAAACAGAGAGCCATACCTCAATTGTGGAAACCTTGTTGCTGGTGATGTACACCTCCTTCAGTGTTGACGCTTGCAGTGTTGACAGGGTCGCCATGCTGCGCAGCTGATTGATCGAGAGATCAAGCTTCTTTAGGCAGGCAAGGGGACTGAGATCTGGGAGCTGCAAAACCATGCGTCTGTTGGCCAAATTCTGGCTTGTGGCATCGAAACGTCCTGATGCTGCTTAAGGCACCAGAAGCTGCAGATCACTGTACATGTGCTGTTGCACCATGAGAGTTGACTGCACCTGCGATATACTATTGTCATACAAGACAACTTCCTCCAGGCCTACAACATGACAAGTGCTGTGAAGCTTGTGGCATGACTATGTAGGAGTAAATGCTGTAGCACTGCATACCTGGGGCGCTCGCCATGTGAACTATAGGTGACATATCGGTCAGGAGATTTTGCCTCAATAGCAGCTGCTTCAGACCTGGGGCACAACAAAGGATGTAGTAACACCTTGGGTGAATGTATGAGTAGGTACTAACAATCATCTTTTGAAGTATGCTGATTACCGGGCAGCTTTAAAAGCCGGCTGTCAAGCTCTGTGAGCCTATTGGCTGTGAGATCAAGCAGCTGCGTAGCGATCAGAACTGTTTGCGACTTTCGTTGAATGCGAGCAATGCGTTGGGTCACTAGGGGACATGCAATCTGTCTTACTGAAAGGCTTTCTGGTAGAGGCACATCGTCCAAGTTCCGCAAGTGCGCATTTGTGAGATCGAGCTCTGCGGCATCAGCAGCAACGAGTACTTCTGCGACGCCCTGCGCCATGCTTGAAAAGGTTACACCGCCAGGTCTGTTGGTTCCAGGAGATCGCTAATGGAGCTGTGCGTTTGCTGTTGTCATGCAGCAGTTGATCATGTCAAAGGCTTGCTTCCGTAACGCTTACTTTCAGCAACAAAAAAGCGTTTCATTCATTTCTACTTCAGACAGAACCAAAGCCAGGTTGCTTGGTGTGGTCTTTCAAAACTAACTCGAGCAGCAGCTCACTGACGTCCCTGGGGGTGCCACACACAGGCACTTTACTGCAACTTGCACATACACTAAACTTGACCAGACAGCACTCAGCTGCTATGCAGACTCTCTGACGCTTTGTGTCAGGAGCAACTTTGATGCTAGTCACAGCATGCTGTGCAGCAAACATGCAATCCGCATTGCCACCCATGAGCTACAGGCTCAAAGTTGTCAGCCAGGTGCATACACACAGCAACACAGCACAACGTAGTAGGGCTGTCCTCCGCTCTTGCCATATGGCTTGTGGCAGTAGACCATCAAACCAGTCAAACTGTTGCATGAGATGCTGAGGCTGCAGCCTGCACAGAAGTTGGCTCTGTTTAAGAGGCTTGTTCAGAGCCAGTATGCAATTACAGCAGGCCAAGTCTACACACTGCCACAGGGAAAATGACCATTGCCAACACATGTGGAATGCAGAACAAGTGTCTGACCTGCAGCACACCTGGCAGGATAAGGATGCCACAACTGCTGCCGTTTCATGCCCTTTGCTGGTGTTGCACTGAGTAAGTTACCTGCGCACATGGCCCCACAACCTGCCTGCCTCAGAGGCTTGCTTGATGTATGAGGCTATCACTGCGGCTAGCACTCTCTGCAATCCCTTGATTTCTGAATGTTGCCTGATTCTCTCCTGCAATACAGGCATTCATTTGATCTTAGAGGCCGAGTCTGCTGGTAGTGACAGCACCCAGCTTCAGAGTGCAGGACCCTCAGTGCATCATACAGCACTGCACACAGCATGTCTGCTTTCAAGCAATTCTGGGCTGCATCGACATTTCTACGGAGGGTTGTTACCTTGAAAGTACAGTTCCAAACAACATCCATGATGACAGTCAGCACATGTAGCACCAGCACACGCAACAAAAGGATCCACATTGTGCTGTGACGCCTGCGTGTCACCCAGGACATTTTTTGGTGCATCTATATATGTGGCATTGTACTCAGCCTTAGTTGTGCTGTCTACTTGGACATTTCACTGAAGCCTTTTGGCGGGTCTGGTATCAACACAAAAGCATGTTGCATGCACAAGTGGCACCTTATCATAAGAGGCATGTTGCGGTATATCGAGGCCTTCAAAATTGCACCATGCATGTACAGCGAAGGATGTGCAGCATAACGCAGGTTTTCCTTGGGTAACAAGCATATTTGGATATAGCTTTGAAGTAGACAGACCAGGTCATGACAAAGTGGCAGGCGTGCCACAATAGCAAGAGGCAACTCAGCTCCAGCCCATGAGGAGGCCTTCTGTATGCCAGGTGTGGAAAGTTGGACAGCAGCTGCCCATCACCATATGCCCAGTTGAAAACATGATGCACCACCTGTTGCCATCATGCATGGAATGGCCAACTGTCAGCCGCATAAGACGCCACACATCAAGCATGCTCGTGAGAATGTCAACTTGTTGCATAAAGCTTGAACAGTTCACTCAAACTGCATGTTGGTAGGGGCTTGGCTGAAATCACAGGCAGCCTGATACAGGTTGTATGAATTGCGTTGCCTTGCAGCATAGACATCTGAGCTTTGGTGCAGAAGCATTTACGGCTTTTGCAAATGCACATGTCATGTGATTACGTTTGCTATGCTGCTACTGTTTGGACATAGATTTGTTCATCTTCCTAAAGTATCACACTTGTACATGCACTGTCTGAAAACCATGTGGAGCTAGGTTTGCAGGCTATCAACATTTGTGGTTATATGTTTGGGCTGTACCTGGAAGCCAGGCCAGAGGGGGTGGTGTGCAACAGCCCCAGGAACACTGACCAGGTGGCCAGGCAAGCGCAAACAAAAGTCCACGTCTTCTCCACCTCCAGTCTTTGGATAGCAATCCTGAAACCTGCACGCCATGACTCTGCATGCTGATATGGCTGTTATTTCAAATTTCTTTCTCTGTAGCGGTATCTACCTGCTTTCCTTGATGAGCCAAGTTGCTGGTGCACATTGACAAAACATGTTTTTGAAGTCATTAAATGTATGTTGAGACCATTGCTTGCAAGTGAACGCTGCAATGCTAGTAAGGTCTATATTGCAACTGAAGCAAAATCTGGTGAGCATCTTAGGTTGGTGTTCTTGATCATCATGTTTGCTGTGACTGCCCAGGGCACCTTGGGGAAGACAGTGCTGCTTGGTGCCTCCCAAAAGAAGTCCACATCTGATAGTTGCACGGCGGCTGCCACCAAGCCTGGCCCATGAGGCAGGCAAGTTGGCCCTACAGGCATTCAGAGACTTGATCTGGTGTTGCGCAAGTTGCCCATGTGTATGCTTGCATGTCATTGATGGTACTGCAGCGCATAATGAATCATCTGTTGCCTGCCAAGCCTGTGCTGACACATAGCTATTGTGACCAGCTGCTGCTTACCTGCAAATCCAGCAGCTTCAGGATGCTGCCTGGCTGCTTGCACGTAGGCATCTAAACATCCAACAGATGGCTCCATATCATCATCAAAAAAGACCACATACTGAGCTGCAGACGCTTCTAGCAATGCATTCCTGGTTATGCCTGCCCCAATATTGCACTTGTTGTGACGCACTCTCAGCATGTGCATCAGCTGTTCCTGCTTGTCACCGATATAGCTTGAGGCTTTTGTGGGCAGCTTGGGCTGATCTATCTGTAGCAAGAACCTGACGCTGACAGCGGGTTCAGTCACTGAACATGTGAGTAGCTTTTCAAGCAGAAAAGGATTTGCCCTGTAGCTAGGTATTGCTACATCCAGCGTCAAGTGTGGAGTGGCATGGGGTAGTGCCTGCTGCCGGAGGTGACCTTGCCAAACAGCCAACTGGCGCTTGAACACAGGGTGAGGTAGTTGCACACGCTTGTACAAAGGTGGCGTGTACGCAGAGCTACAAAGCTCAGGTCCCCCTGCAGCATAAACAGCTTTGTAAATATAGGTGACAGCTCAGGCAAGCCAGAGTAGAAGCAACAGCTGGTGGTGCTAAATTCTAGCTTCGTTTGCCTTGCAAACTTGTGAAGACAGTACCCACCCCTCTTGTTCACGACTGTCACAGCATGCATTGATTGCACTCCTCCAATACTCCGATACAACTCCATCAGAAAGGGGTCACCACCCTGATTGAGGAGTACTTTTGGAACAACACTCCCACCAAATCTCATGATGTGGTCTGACCTGATTACAGGAAAAGATGGGAACCCTGGATCTGCGTTGTCTCGCAGGATGAGACAGTGAAGGTGTTGGTCATGTCTGAAAGCATCTGCAGTTTGACACATTGCACAATTGAGGGTTGAACAGTCATCGACAGTGCATGTGCAATCTAGGCACACCTGCAGGTAACCTTTCCAAGGGCCGGAAAGCTTACCAGAAACCATGTTGACCCAAGTTGGTGGTCGCATTTCTACGTCGTCGCCCAAGAGCACAAGCAATTCTGTTTGGAAGGTTCGAATGGCGAGCTGAGCTAGCTGCCCCCACATCCAGCATAGCGGGACAGAGCGTTCGTCAAGAGCAACGGAACCTTGCTCAAGTGCGTCGTTTTTGGCTTGTTGCAAATCGGCGGTGCGAAAAGTGTGACAAGCAACTCTGTCTAAGATGTTGCTTTCAGACAGAGCAGCTTGCTCGCGAACAGCTGACGGGCGGGATCGTCAGCGTCCATGCCACAAACGACCCTAGCGGTCGGATTGTGAGTCAGAAAGTTTGTCACCGTGTCAAGCAGTTCAACGACAAACGTTGAGGTTGCACCTTCGTCGCAATCACGATGCGTTGAGGCTGCGGGCAACAGAATGGATATGCTCATGTCGTCTCGCAGTCCCGGATTCCAGTTTTGCAAATTCTCCTTCAGGTTGCAAAGTGGTAAGTGTTATCGGATTTGTTGCAAAAGTTTTGACTGCCGTGTTGAACACGGGGCTTCGGACCCTTTCTTTGAAATTTTGAATCACACTCATTTGAGCCCTCTTTGGGGTTTCCAAAACCCTGAAAGATTTCAACCTTTCATTTGCTAGCTTCAGCCCTATTGGGGGAGTGGATCTCAAAACTCCCAAAGCATGATATTATACTAGAGAATGCCTAGTGATAATGGTAGGTAAGCACCTGATTAATGCAGTTAAGTTACAGAGGCCTTGCTTGTACATATGTAAAATGACCAACCCAAATTTCCTGGACTGGAGCCTAAATTGCTGTCAGGCCAGGTCAGGTCTGGAAAATTAGAGTCAAATCCTGGCTGTAAAATTGCACAAACAAAGCCCAAGCTGCTGGTGGATGGCAGCATGCATGACAAGCATTCATTGTTCTGTTCAAGGCAAGTGCTCAGTAAAGAGCATTGTGCAGCGCTGCACTGCACGGTGCTTCAATACATGATTCAGCCTCCCATCAGCAACGCCGCCTGTAGACAGATTTGTGCTACTCTGCTGTTGTGTCTTTTTGGAACAGCCTCTCCCTGGCCAGTCTTTGCATCGCTGCCCTTGTATTGATCTCAGTTCTGATTGTCTCTGTCAGCGATCTACAAAGCAAAGCATACTGACGTCAGTCAAGCTGGTTTGACAACATAAGCTCCCTTGCAATCCTGCAGACTGTAGACATACAGCAGAATATTGAACAGACAAACATATCTGGTACTGTATTGCAGCCTGCATCTGCCTCTCAGGACCCTTTTAATATGTAGACTCCTCTCCTGGCCTCAAATGCAAAGAGGAGTGCAAAGCATGCTGAGGGCCTTGTCTCAGAACACAGCTTGTGCTGAAGCAGCCACTTTGATGCGCTGCTTAAGCTTGACTCTGAAAGTGCTGAATGAGTTTGTGCTAGCGCGGCTGAGCTGTGAATGATTCGGTCGGAGTCGCTCTCCGCCCCGCTCCGCTGGCTCCGAGACGACTCAACCGAGATAATCAACGCGGGTGCCGCTGCAGTGGCAATATATCTACCCAAGTTGGTGGAAGTTGAGTAATTCTGGGGATGATACCATCCTTCTCACTTTCACCCAGAACCAAACGCAGGCAGTCGCAAAAGGCAAGAGCTCAAAAAGCAGCTTTACGGCAGGCAATTCAGCAACAGCCACAGCAGCAGCAGCATCAAGCCTCACATGCTGCTATTCACCTTGCTGTCTCGGTTGACAGCGTGGCTCCCTGCAAACATATTGGTTTTGGGGCGCTCTCTTGACCATGTCCTAGACTCTGGGGGTCAGCGTGGCAGGGCTGGGCTGGGCTGGCCATTCAGCGCCAACTTTGATGGATCTGGATCCACAGCAGTCCAAGTCTGCTGCTCAAGTCAGCTCAGGTGTTCTGCTAACCGTAGCAGCAGCCTTTATGCAACCTGAAGATCGTCCACTAAAACTCAGCTGTACCTGCAGCGGTGGCAGACCCCGCCCTTGCTGCCGGACCCCCGCCTGCTGCACCCATGCTGTTAGCAGTGCCTTTCTTGGCGACCCCGGACTTTCCTGACATTGCAGTGTCCACTGCCATGTGCTTGTGGGCAGCGGATATTGACACACCTGTTGACGTTGCCAAGCAAGCAAACCAGTACGTACATGCCAACTTTGCACCACAGCTCAGCCACCATCCCTCAGCAATTTGCACTTGCTTGTCAAGGCCGCTGCAGAAGCTCATGGTCACAGCAGTCAGAGCGGTCACCGGTGATGCATCGTTCCATTTATTGTGTGGCTCAGACGCACAGTCAGACCAGCCTCAGAGTACTGGAAAGTCCCCCTGCAGCCCTTGGGGGGGCTCAATGAGCCACCCAAGACCCCCCTCTCTGTAACTTCTGTCTCTCAATGTCAATGGGCTTCGAGAGAGGCAGAAGCGGGCGGCGCTGTTTGCTTTTGTCTTGTTGGTCGTCCTTGCAGCAGTAGCAATCTTTGTGTATTGTGGTCGTGGCGTGCATGCCTGTTCTGGGTCTTGCAGCCTTAATTTACCGGAAGGCCAAGCATGTCATGCCTCTGTTGGGTGGATCTGAACAGTATTTGACATTCGCTCGATGCAAATGGACAAACTGTGCTTCGAGTTGGTGAACAGCTGACATGCGTTTAGCTTGTTTTGCTTGACATGCTGACTTCTGCAGACAATAATGTTTGTCGATTTCCAAGTTGTGAGGGTAAATTGCAGCTCCGGCTGCGAGTGGCCTTCTTTCGATTGAAGCTTATGGATTCTTTCGTTGCATACATGTGTAATGAATAGCTCTCCCGCCCCTGCCCCCCTCCCAAACATTGCGGACGGTAATGTTTGCAGTCCTGCAAGCTGGGCCAAGGCATGTCATTGCTCTGCAAAACACACACCATGCTACCCATGCAGATGCTGCACAATGGTGCAGGGAGGGGGGCAGGCCCCACCGTCCCATGGGATGGCCCACAATTTATTTGGTTTTTGTTTGCTTTTTTTTGGGTTACAGGGGGATTGTCCATCATTTTAGGCTGCTGGCACATCAGCAAGCCGCAGCGTGGCCTTATTGTTCAAGGCTTGCTCTTTTCTGTCAGGGGGCTCAGCCTGTGCTGCAAACCCCGGTGGCAGATGTATTGCCGCTCAAGGCAGCTTTTTCTTTTTTTTGTTTTTGTTTTTTTTTTGGGCTACAGGGGAATTGTCCACCCTCCGTCAGATGATGGAGGTACCGAACGAACCTGGTTTGTGCCCGAACACCGGCCTAGAAAACACTTCCTAAGCGATCAGTTCAAGGCAAGCAAGATGTCCACTCTATGCCCGCTGGTGCTAACAAAGATACCAGACAAGTGTCAGATGTGTGAAACACCGGCCTTGTCAAGATGACGAGGCGATCAGTCCACAGGAAGAATACTCCAGAAAAGATGTGTCATGAAAGTGCTATAAAGCACATCATGGAAGAAAACAAAGAAATCAAACAAAAAATATGTCTACTTGCTCACGAAAGCATAAGACCAACCCCATGAGAGGGTAAAATCCAAACCTGCAACCACTCCTAGGGAAAACGCTACAAGGCCTCCCACAAGTCAAAACTCCATAAAGGCGCCATGACACAAGCAAGCAAAAGGTGTCCAACAAGACAAGACGCGTTTGCCTAATGCATCAATGTGAAGAAAAGTGTGTGTGATCACCAGCAACATTGGCCACCGAGGTGACAAAACGCTAGCAGATCAAGATATCCAACCAGAAAAGATGCATCTCCCTCATGCACCAACAAGGATGGAAGTGTGTGCATACTGCCAATCATAGAAACTGCCTGGTCAATGTGCGGCAAGTAAGCAAAAGATGTCCAACTAGAAACAATGCATCTCCCTCATGCATGTACCTAGAGGGAAGTCTGAAATGTAGGGTCAAAGTATCTCCAATATCTTGCCATCTAGTGCTACCTAGCTGACTGAACAATAGGAGTCCTCAAGTACGTCGTCTAGCCAGAAAAGGTGCATCTGTCTAATGCATCAATCTAGAAGAAAGTCTGAAATGTAGGGTAAGAGTGTCTCCAATATCTTGCCATCTGGAGCCCACCCAGCTGACTTGACAATATGGTAGGAGTCCTCAAGTACGTTGCGAGTGCACTTCACCATCCAGTGCCAAGACTGCAGTTATGTCGATCCTACTGCCACCAGGAGGCCTGCCATAATAGTGTATGGTCCTCACAAGAATACTGCAACAGGTGCCTTGCCGCAGGTTCCGTGTGCGCTGCTATGCTGTGCTAATGGTGATGTCCCCACGGCAGGTCTACAGCTTTGCGTCTCAGACTACACCCGCTCGCTGGAACCCGCTGACACAAGTAGACTCTGACTGTCCGGAACTCCTAACAAAAGCTGCCGTGACAATATCTGAAGCCGTTGCTGCTGTTGACGTGTGAAGATCCCACTACCTAGTAGATCTACAGCTCTGTTGGCGCCAATACTGCGGAAGCTGCTGAGCTGCTGTGCTTCAACGGTTCGCAATGACCTCGTGAATACGTTTGTACTGAAACAAGACTGTCTGAAGGTTACGCTGACGACGTTGTTGTGCAAGATCTACCAAACTGCTCGAAAACTTTCCGCCAAAGAAAAAGACGCACGCGTCGCCGAGCCACGATCTTAACGCAGGAAACGGCGTGCCAAACGATGCAGATTAGCAAAAGAACGGCCAAAAACTGGCACGCTGAGGTGTGACAATGGCAGCTTGAGTGGCGGCCATGTCACGATGGCGTTAGTGTACGGTCCTGTCGAGAGGCAGGAGCGTGCAAATTCTTCAAGCAAAGCCTCCTTCCTGCCATGCTAGTAAGCACTTCCTTAGTCCTAGGGGGTGACTGAAACTGCGCGTCAGAGGACCTGGACCTAGTTGAAGGCCAGCCAGGCACCCGCCAGAGGCAAGCCCCTTTGACCCAAACAGGGCAAGCCCCTTTGACCCAAACAGGGCAAGCCCCTTTGACCCAAACAGGGCAAGCCCCTTCCCAGAGAATCTGTTTGGTGTCCATCATGTGTCTATGGTGTACGCGCATGGTCACAGACATTGTGCCCAACATTGCATGACCCGGAGGTCAAGAAGAGAAACAGAACACACAGAAGAGAGAAGGATATGGAATCAAACAGCAGAAGAGTCAGTCCAGGGCTGACCTGCTAGCAGCTGACCAGCAGCAATCATGCCATTCAGGGGTGTTCTGATCTCATGACTCATGCGCGCCAGGAACTGGCTCTTGACTTCTGTGGCAGCTGCTGCCTGTTGATCAGTCAGCACACAGTGAGTAAGTCTAGCTACAACATGCCTTGTCAATTAGTGAAGACACTGTCCAGAAAGAGGTGTAACACACACATGGTGATAATGCCTTGTGAACGGATGTAATGCGGGTATTTATGCAAGCATTGCAGATTGAAATCACAACACATAGCTCAGTAGCTGTGATGAGCATAAAGATCAGTATTCCACCATACTGCAAAGGATTACCATAAATACATTGAGCAGAGACAAGAGCATGACTGATGATGACCATACAGGTAAGTGCTTGAAAGCACCTAGTGTGCATCAGCAAAGCATGCCATTCCTGGTCACCAGAGGCAATGTGCTTGTTGCGTCACTTGCCTGAGCAGCTTTGTGCTTAGCTGCCAGCTCAGCCTTCTTGTGATTCACCAGATCACTAATGTCTGACTGGATGCCCACGAAGTGCGTCACATGGCCCCTGCTGTCATGGATGGGAGTGATGGAGAGATAGTTGATGAAGGGGTCCCCGTTCTTCTTGTAATTCAGCAGCTGGACTACACTGGGCTTGCCTGCATGGCCATCATGAAGATGCTCTTCTCAAGCCCAAAACGTCCATTTCAATTCAGAAACATCATCCCTACACTGGAAATCTGAATAGAGAAACGTCTGGGGACAGTAAAACCGCGTTTCTACATTGTGGAGATGTCTTAGATGATATCACAAAGGGATAGGGTCACTTGTGCCCTATAGAGATAGAACCCTTTCCCACACAAGGGGCATGCCCGATGACTTCTCAGACACTTGCTCAGTTTGACCCTGTCAAAAGGCATACTAGCAGATTGCATGCAGGCCTCAGGTACTGATTGATAACCCCTCATTCTGGGAATCATGCATAGACCCACCGTGGTGCATTATTGCTGCCATTATACACGTGACTCACTGTGATATACCATTGCTGCCATGCTTACGTCGCGTGCCACAATTGGTAACGAGTGTGAGCATGACGGACGACCTAGAGAGTGCTGTAACTGCATGAGCGTGAAGTCACAGACAAAGCTTGTGCAGAAGCTGGCGGAAAAGCTACCTTCACGAGCCGCATCTCTCATCTTCTGAATCTCCTCCTCATCTGTGCCTGGACCTTGCAGAAACCTGCAGAAGCATCGCAAAAGCATGAGGCTTGGACCGTATTGTGGAAACCCACTGGATGTTACAGAAAGTTTGAGATCTGGGTCTTAGCAGAAACTAGTAAAAGTGCAACAGAAAAATGAGAAGCGCGGCGGACAGAGATCAGAGTACAAAAGTCTGAATTGCCATAAATGAGGGTACACATGATGCTCAGTGGAGCTAAATGCGGGGCATGAGCTTCCAGAATGAGAAAGGGCTGCTCTAGATTGAGACTTTGTAAACAGCTTGACTGCTTGTTGTGGTAAAAATGATGATTGCAGCCTTTGAGACAGCATTGATGTGCATGAACACAAGCTTTGGGGTCAGCAAGGTTCTTGTTGCGCAAGGTAAGCACCCATGTTGCTGGAACAGCACATGAAAGTTTGAAGACCTAGAAATACCAATGAACAAATTGCAGAAGACTTTGCTGACATCTTGTCTCTGCAGGATGCACTTGGTGGGTGAATGAGCAAGGGTGCTGTGGCAAATTGTGAAGGTAGCCGAGCTGTAACATGACATTGCAGGAAACAGAAGGACAGCAGCCTTGCCTGCAGTTCTTGCCAAGGGCCTCTTCTCTGCTGTACCCAGTGATCTTGCTGAATGCATCGTTGGCAAAGATCAACGGATGGTCTGGTAAGCTGCAGTCAGCAATGGTGATACCCTCCTTGACCGCATTGATTGCTCTGTCTTTCAACACCAGAAGCTCAAATGGTTGCTTGCTGATGGTGACAGTGTTGGACCCCTCACCGAGCAGCACTGGTTGTGCTTGCTCAATGAAATGGCGAGCCTTGCTCTCAGCTTCTGACATTGGCTGCTGCCGCATTGCCAGAGATGATGACTGAAGCTGAGCTTGCTCTTTCAAATACGCTCCACTCACAGCATGCAAAGCGCTGCTGACTGCTTTGTCCATGCTGGCAGGCCGCTGAGTCATCGTGGCAGGCCCAGCAGGAGCAGAGCACACCCTGTGTATGTCATTAGGGCTATCTGACTGCAAAGAGGAAGGTTTGCCATCGATTGACTTGGCTCTCGGGCGTAGTTGTGGATGCAGCTCATGATCTAGTTGCACATTGGCAGCTTGATTTGCTAGCGCTTTTGGGAGTGACTGCTGGGCTACAGTAGTTGATGGGCTGGAAGACTGATGCTTAGTATGTTGGAGCGTCAGAAATCTGAGGTGCGCAAGCTCCTGCTCCAGCAGGTGGGACCTTCTTGTCTCCTTCTCTAGCTGCTGCTGGACTTCTGACAGCTTCTCCTGAAGCTGCTGTATGTGCGCACCCTGCAGAGCGATTGAGCGTACAAAACTGTGCAGTGACACACTGACTAGTAAGTATTGTCACCACAACACAGCTGCAGCGAGATCGACGAGAATATGCATGAGCAATAACCAAACCCGCGGGCTGAAGTTCTGGCCTAGCGTATTCTTGAGATTAAGTTGCGCCCGCAGCTCATCGGAAGACCTTTGCGGCAAACTGCCCCCGCGACTTTCAATATTCATGCTGACCTAACCGAGGCAGCGCCGGCTCAGTGTCTGACTGAGACCATCAGATGATTAGACTGCGGTCGATTTATTGCTTCATATCTTGTCACTGTCCGTTGCGGTATTTCTCTCGACAGATATCGGCACTGTGACGATCACACTCAGCCACAAGAGTTCTGCGGAGCCTTAAGTCATGACTGACACGTGGATTTCGTCACGCTGGATGAGCCAAATCCAAATAAAGGAATCATGAAATGCAAGGCATTCTGTTGAGACATCCCTTGCTCTGTTGTGGAGATGTTGAAGCTAGATTGGATTTCAGAGACACGTTCCCAGGGATGTACTAGTCGGCAGAGCCTGATAACATGCCTGGATCATGAAGGTGCATGACATGTACATTGTATTGTAGCACAGTCTAGACCTGCAGTCATGCAGGGTCGTGTGAGGCTGCGCGATGCAATGAAATGCATCTCAGAGGCTGTATGACAGTCATATGATGCATGTCAGATAGAACCGCTGACTTGCAAGCTGCTGAGCAATATTCGCAGCGTCTGTTGCTGACTGATAAGTCAAGGTCGACAGTTTTGACAGCCGGCCACCAGCACAGGCACAATGCATGTTGAGTGTAGTTTGGATGTTGTGCAACACGTGCGTGAGGGGTGGTATACCAGCGGAGTGAATGTAAAGCACATTGCAGAGGGTCCAGCGAGTCCACAGATCTGGATGCAGAGTGCATACCGGAGGAATTGCAACAGGATGCCATGGACGCGCGCGATCACAAATGTGAGCCTTCAAGGCTTTGTTGCAGGTTTCCAACATTCATGTGAGACTGCAGGCTACATATACATGAGTCTGGATGGCACTGAATATCATGGCGCAACACAGGCAAGTCATAGCAAAACACTGACAGAGTGCACTCTTGGCTAAGTCACAACTACAGACTGGCAGAGTGTACATTTAGCCAAGTACAGACAAGGCACTACCTCAAGACAACATTTTTCGACACTTCAAAGAGCAAAGCAGTGTCGTTCCACAACAACATAGAGTACAGTCACACGGAAGCTTGGTTCAACTTTCATTTGATCACAGGCGTGAGTCGTAAAAGCGCCACACTATATGATGTTGTCTACTAGGTTCAACGCTTGTCTACAATCTGCATTACTAGCTGCAAGAATGTGTACATGTATTGCAGGCATGAAGGCTGATCCAATTCAGATCTGAGAGTTTCCCAGTAGGGCCTTCCCACACTGCACTTCCTGCCCTTTCACCCCTGGGAAGGCCTTCTCAGCGCTGAAAGGCAAACCCAGTCAACAGCTGGCCTTTCGCCCCTTGACTACATTGGCCCCATTGGCACCAGTAGTGTACATGGGCAGGGCCCCTCAGACATGCCTCTGTTAAGGACGTTCCCATTAGTAAGCCCACCAGGGCTTATTCTTCAATGGCCCTAGTGGTGTGGGGCTTGGGGCTTTCAGGCCTGGTGCGTGTCAGCAGATGACTTGGCAATGCAGCTCTGTTAGGACCAGCAGCACTGGACTTGTAATCATACAGCTCCTTTGCCATCACTCTGAGCTTGACTTCATAGTCAGAGGGCCAGTGGTCTGGAATGTAACGCAGGATACCTGCAAAGCATGCAAAGTGTAATGAACACAATCAGTGTTTGCCTGCCTTGCACTGACCTGGAGCTTAGTTACATTGTATTTCACTGCAATGCAGACAGGCTAGTGCCTTGAGGTTTCTGAAATTCAGGTAGCAAGGGCATTTGCCCCGTCACAAGTTTCTAAATAGACCATTTCAAATCTGCAAGCATGTAAAGCAAGCACCGCAAATTACTGTTTCAATTCATGGTTTGCAACCAAGGCTCGACCTGAATGCAGCTGATGTGACTAATTGCGCATAGCTGGGTAATATTGGCCAGCATGCCTAGCCCTGCTTTACCTTGAATGAGAAACATGGAGAAAAACCCTCCGGTCCAGAAGTACAGACGCAGAACTGTGTGCCATGCGCAGCGTCTGAAGCGGACGAGGACCTCATTTTGACCAATAGCATTTGCCCCTGCAGCAGGGCACACACTTAACCTGAAGCCCTCGACCAGACTGCTGGCTTGTACTGGCTTCTATCTGATTGCACTGATGCACAGAAATGCACCAATGCTACATCATGCAGACTTGCATGCAAGTCAACTTGGGGTTGTGCCAATCAACATCTGCAGGGCAAGTTGTGGATCTGTTCCATGATCTCCTGCACAGTGTACCACATGCAACTTCTGCAGGTGAAACTCTTGTCTTGTGCTCACATATTCCACATGTGCATTACATCACAATTTGTGTAACTTACATGACTTGCACAGACTACACTGACATAGTATGGGCAGTGTTGTGTACACTCTGACCACACTATGCAGAGTGTTCGTTTTTGTCTTGGTATGAAGAATGTAGCAGATATTGTATGCATATACACCAAATACTGCAAGCGTGGTGGCCAGCTTGGGTGAGTCAAGAGAAGGTCACTCACCATCAGGAGCAAACTTGTTCCAGTTGTACCACAGCTTGTACCAGTACAGGCGGTTGAAAAGGATCAACTCCACTAGCTTCCACAGCTCTATGTCCTGTGAACAGCTAAAAAACCATCTCAAGCTTTTCAATAGTCACAACAGCAAGTTTTTGAGGTCAGATGCCCCCACGTAGCTTGGCACAGGAACTTTTTTGACAAGGCCTTGGCACAAACAGATGGCACACTGCGTGGAATATACCATATGATCAGGAAAGCTGACCTGAGGCTCATTGTACATGAAGCCATCATAGGTAAGGAAGTACTCCAGGGGGTGGTGACGGTACCCCAGAATGGGGGGAGGCACCTGCAGGGGCAGTTGTGCACAGCCTGTTTAGACACTTCTGCTGTACTTCAAATATTATTCGCTGTCGTGAATACTTGATCATGGAGCATGCACAGTCAAAAAGGGG